>Ga0315275_10002480_pt1 | contig 16675 bp, 14 predicted proteins | sample YL17G03_0_MG_FD_205557 | JGI IMG/M metagenome (GOLD analysis project Ga0315275, IMG submission 205557) | Sediment microbial communities from Yellowstone Lake, YNP, Wyoming, USA - YL17G03_0 | ecosystem: Environmental > Aquatic > Freshwater > Lake > Sediment | place: USA: Wyoming | collected... | reverse complement strand
TCGAGGGTGTACTGCGCCAGGCCCATCATGGGACCGCCCATGATCACGCGCCGCTCACCGGCCCCGCCATCGGCGTCCGTACCGAGCCCGCCGCAGAAGGCGATGACCTCGGAAAAGGGAGTCCCGATGCGCACGAGGAGGTTCTTCCTCTCCTTCACCCCGTCCCCGCTCACCGTGAGCACGCGCTCGACCAGGGGCTTGCCCCGGGCCACGGCCTCGTACACGGCGAAGGCGGTTCCCACGTTCTGGACGATCACCCCGACGTCGAAGGGCAGGCCGCCGCTGGGCACCTCCCGGTTCAGGATCGCCTTGATGAGCTGCTTCTCCGCGCCCTGGGGATACTTCACCTTCAGCGCAACGACCTCGATCGGCGCGCCGAGTGAGCGGCAGCGCTCCCCGAGGTGCGCGATGGCGTCGGGCTTGTTCGCCTCGATGCCGATGAAGGCCTTCGGCAGGCCGAGGACCTTCAGGATGATCCGCGCCCCCTCGATGATGCCCTCGGCCTTCTCCACCATGAGCCGGTGATCGGCCGTGAGGAACGGCTCGCACTCGACCCCGTTCAGGATGAGGCTGTCGACCTTCTTCTCCGGGGGAGGGCTGAGCTTGACGTGGGTCGGGAAGGCCGCGCCGCCGAGGCCGACGACGCCCGCCTCCTTGATGCGCTCGCGGATGTCCTGGGCGGAGAGACCCTGCCAGTCCCGTGTCGCGGTCCACGCCCCTCCGTCGACGGGCCCGTCGGCCGGCGCCTCGATCACAATGGACCGGACGGGAAGCGGGATGGCCGGATGCGGGAGCGGGGCGATCGCCGTCACCTTCCCCGAGATGCTCGCATGGACGGGCGAGGACACGAAGCCCGTGCTCTCGCCGACCTTCTGCCCAGCCACGACCTGGTCCCCTTCCTTCACGACCGGCTCGCAGGGCGCGCCGGTGTGCTGCTGGAGGGGAATGATCACCTTCCGGGGCAGGGGCATGGTCTCGATGGGCTTGCCCTCGGTCCAGTGCTTGTTCTCCGGAGGATGAACGCCACCGCGGAATGTCTTTGTTCTCATGGGATTTCGGCCCGTGATTATACTCGCCAGCGGGGTTGCGTCAAGTGAGAAAATGCAAGCATTCGAGAGCAATCGACAATGGCTCTGCGGGTAGCCTGCTGTCCCGCATTCCGCTATTCTGAGAGGCATGCCTCGCATCCTTGACATCGAGCGCGACAACCTCTGCTTCTGCTGCGGCTCCGACAACGAGAGGGGGCTGCACCTCGCTATAACGTATCCAGAGCCGGGCTCGGCGGAGACCGTGCTCACCGTGCCGGACTGGTTTTCCGGGTGGAGGAACATGACGCACGGAGGCCTGCTCTCGACGATCCTCGACGAGATCATGGCCCACGCGTGCATCGGGATCGGGGGCGCGGCCGATTCGGCCGTGACCGCGGAGATGACCGTGCGGTTCCTGAAGCCTGTGCTGACAGGCTCCGTCATCCGTGCGGTGGGGAGAGTGTCGGAAATAAAAGGGAGAATCGTGCGAACCGAGGGGCGCCTTCTCGACTCGGCGGGAAACACAGCCGCCGAAGCGACTGCGCGGTTCCTGATCGCACGGCCTACAAGCCGTGCTTCGCCATCTTCTTCGCCAAGGTCTTCCGAGTAATAACCAGTTCGCGTGCGGTCTTCGACTTGTTCCCGCCGTTCCTCTCAAGGCTTTCAGCGATAAGCCGCCTCTCGCATCGCCCTGTCATCGCCTCTACCGCCCTCTTCAGCGCCGTCCCGGCAGGGATATCAGGCCCCGGTTCCAGACACTGCTCCACCACGAGCGCCGTGCTGGCCTGTACAGTGAAGCTCTTTTCCCCCAACAGCACCATCTGATTCATCACGTTCTCCAGCTCCCGCGCGTTCCCCGGCCAATCGAGGGCGGTTAAGGCAGCCATGGTCTCTGCAGCGGGCGTAACAGGCTCCCGTGAGTATCGCTCGCTGTACTTCGTGAGAAAGTGCACGACAAGGAGCGGGATGTCGCCCCTGCGCTCCCGCAGGGGAGGCAAGTGGAAGGACACCACGTTGAGGCGATAGTACAGGTCGTCGCGGAACCTCCCCTTTCGGATGAGGGCGGGGAGGTCCTTGTTCGTCGCCGCAATGATTCGCACGTCGACGCTGATCCGCTTCACCCCGCCGACCCTTTCAAAGCTCGACTCCTCGATGACGCGCAGGAGCTTCGCTTGGATCTCCGCCGACATGTCGCCGATCTCGTCGAGGAAAAGCGTGCCGCCGTCAGCGAGCTCGAACTTCCCTCTCTTCCTCTCCACAGCCCCCGTGAATGCGCCCAACTCGTGGCCGAACAGCTCGGAGAGCAGGAGGCTCTCGGAGAGCGCCGCACAATTGATGGGAACGAACTCCGCCTCTCTGCGGGTGCTCGTGCAATGGATGTAGCGCGCGAGCACCTCCTTCCCCGTCCCGCTCTCGCCGGTGATGAGAACCGTGACCGGGGTGTCCTTCACCTTGTCAGCCTTGCCGATCAAGGCGCGCACGGCGGGGTCCTGGGTCACGAACTGGTGGGGGATGGACCGCTGATTGAGCTCGTCGCGGAGGAATCTGTTCTCGCTCGCGAGGGCTCGCAGCGCGAGGTTCTTCCGAACGGCGTCGAGGAGCTTTCCGTTGTCGATAGGCTTCAGGAAGTAGTCCGCGGCGCCGGCCTTCAACGAGGCGACCGCAGTATCGATGCTCCCGAAGCCCGTGATGACGATCACGACGATGTCCGGTTCAAGGACTTTGAGCTGCTTCAGCAGGTCGATCCCGCTCTGCCCCCCGCGAAGCCGGATGTCCACAACGGCGACGTCGATCGGGAACTTCGCTGCTGCCGACACCGCCGAGTCGCAGCCAGCGGCGGCGTGCACGGTGAACCCCTCCCTTCGGAAGAGGTTCTCCAGGCCGTGGCGGATCCCCTCCTCGTCGTCCACGATGAGGATCGATGCGCCCTTCATGCCCCCTCCCCTCGCCGCGAGGGCAAGAGCAGCGCGATCCGCGTTCCCCTCCCCTCCCGGCTCCTCACGTCGATCGATCCTCCATACTTGGTCACGATTCCGTAGACCACCGAGAGGCCCAGCCCTGTCCCAGCCCCGTTGGTCTTGGTGGTGAAAAAAGGATCGAAAATCCTCGGGATGATTTCCCGTGGAATCCCCTCGCCCGTGTCGGAGACGGCAAGTGAGATCCTCCCGGCATCGTCGGCCAGGCGCGTGCTCACCAGGATCCTCCCCGGGCCCCGAATAGCCTGAAGGGAGTTTTTAAGCAGATTGATCACCACCTGCGTCAGCTCGTCTGTGCTGACCACCGACGGGGAGAGCCCCGGTGCGAGCCGCGCGTCGATCCTGATCATCCCCTCATGGGTGAGGGAGTGACGGGCAAGGCGGATCACCTCCTCCACGACCCTGTTGACGTCGGAACCAGAGGCGCGGCCCGAGTCCGTCGAGGCGAAGTTGAGCAACTCCTGAACGATGCGAGCGATGCGCCGGGTTTCCTGCTCGATCCACCGAAGTGAAACCTTCCGCTCGGCGTTCGCCTCCTCGTCGATGAGATTTTGAACATTCGTGAGGATGGAGCTGAGCGGGTTGTTGATCTCGTGGGCCATGCCCGCCGAGAGCATGCTGATCGTGGAGAGCTTCTCGGCTTGGAAGATTTTCTCCTCCAGCCCGGTTTTTGCGCTGATGTCGTCCGTCATGAGCACGCAGCCGGAGGCCTCGTGAAACTCGCCCTCGGAGCTATAGAAGGGGTACAGGCGCATCTCGTAGACTCTGCCGGATCGTGAGCGTTTGACCTCGGAGAAGGATTCCCTCTCCCTGCGAAGGATGGAGATGATCCTCTCCACGACGGCCTCGTCGAGGATGTCGATGGGGAGCATCGTGAGGGGCGCCCCGACGACCCGCGCGCTGTCGAGACCGAAGGACTCGAGAAACGAGTTGTTCGCTTTCTCCACGACGAGGTCCCGGTTGACGATGGCGATCCCCGCCCTGATGGAGTCGATGATCTTCTCGTTGTACTCCTTCAGCAGCACCGTCTCGCGAATATGATCGCGCAGCTCTCGCGCCATATCGTTGAATCCATGAAAGAGGCGGCTGATCTCATGCCCTCCGTGCGCGCGCACCTGCGTGTCCCAGGCGCCGTTCCGCATCCTTTCCATGCCCCCGAGGAGGTCAGCGATGGGATGAGTGATGTTGCGGGACAGGAACAGGCTGAGCACGATAGTGAGGAGCGCCCCCGCAAGCGATACCACGAGGATGGTCCGATCAAGCAGGAGCAGCTTCGCGTCGTACGGGCCGTTGGAGAGGAACGTCCCGAGGAACAGCTCCTCCCCCTCCTGGGAGTGATCGAGCCTGCCGAGCCTCTGGAAGGCGACATTGTAACTCTCCCTCCCCAGGCGCTGGTCGTACATCTCTCGATACGCGCTCTCCAGAGTGGTCGGATCGAAGAAGGCGGGAGACAAGCCGGGCGGGAGCGAGCCCGCGAGAAGATCGGCGCCTCGGAGAAAAGCGACGCAGGACCTCCGGTTCAGCGTGAGCTGCAAACAGAACTCGGCGTCGATGCGCTTGAGAAGGAACACATCGGTCTGCCTCTCCAGCTCACCCCGCTCGGCGAGAGTCGTCACCCCGACGAGACAGAGGATGCCCCGAACCATCAGCAGCTCGATGTACGGGTGAAGCTTCGCGTTCGCGAGCTCCTGGAGGTCGGAAAGCAGAAACGCGCCCGGCGCGGCTTGGACGAGCTGCGAGATGAAGCCGCGCGAATCCTTGAGCACGAGGATGTCGACCTTCGTTTCGAGCAGGAGCTCCTTCAAGGAGCGGGCTGAGCCAGTCGAGGGCTGGCGGGCGAGAGCACGCTCGTTCGCGATGACGATGAGGCTCTTCCAGATCTGACGCTTCCAAGAGTTGAACCCGTCGTACAGGATCGACGCCTCGCTCTCCACCTCCCGCTGGGCGTCGGCCGAGTTCGCTCTGCGGGTGACGTTCGTGACGAGGAGGATCGTCAGGATGGACTGGAAGGCGATGATGCCGATGAAGAAGAGGAGCGTTTTCCGAAAAAGCTTCATGAACCCCCTATCGGGCTACCGTTTCCGCCCCTACTATCAAGCTGACGATCTCGTCGGCAGTCGTGTCGCGCGTGATCCTCTCCGCCACCTTTTCCCCGCGGCGCATGATGATCAGCCTGTCGGCCACCTGGAACACGTCGTGCATCTGGTGGCTGATGACGATGATTCCGATCCCATGGCTCTTCAGAAGGTTGATCGTGCCGATGACCTTCTTTTGCTCCGCCACCCCGAGGGCGGCGGTGGGCTCGTCCATGATGAGAAACTTGGCGTCCCAGTAGATGGAGCGGGAGATTGCCACCGCCTGGCGCTGTCCGCCGGAGAGCGCCCGAATGCGATTCCGCAGGGACGGGATCAGGATGTCGAGCTTCTCGAGGACCTTGCGGCTCTCGGCCTGCATGTACGGGTGGTCCAGGACGTTCAGGAACCCCAGCGCCTTCTTCATCTTCTCCCGACCCAGAAAGATGTTCGCCGGGGTGTTGAGGTTCTCCGCCAGGGCGAGGTCCTGGTAGATCGTCTCGATGCCCATCGCCAGGGCGTCCATGGGGGAGGCGATGTGCACCTCCTTGTCCTGGAAGAAGATCTTCCCCTCCTCGGCCTGGTACACGCCCGAGATGACCTTGATCAGCGTCGACTTCCCCGCTCCGTTGTCCCCGAGCAGGCCGACGACTTCGCCCGCGTGAACGCCCATGCTCACGTTGTTCACGGCCACGAGGCCCCCGAACCGCTTGGTGATGTCCCTGACTTCAAGCAGGTATCCCATTGCGCTAGTCCTCCTTGTGTATCAACTCGGGGAAGAACTGGTCGATCAGCACGGCAAAAACCAAGATGATCCCCACCGCGATGAACTTGTCGAATGTCTGAACCCCCATCATCTTCAGTCCCATTTCCAACACAGAGAGGATGAGCACGCCGAGGATCGTCTTCCACACGGTCCCCGCGCCGCCGAAAAGGCTCGCCCCCCCGATGACGACCGCAACGACCGCATCCAGCATGAAAGAGGACCCCGCATCCGACTTGCCCGTCACATACTCCAACATGTAGATGATCCCCGACAGGGTGGCGAGGAACGAAGAGATGACGTAGATGAGGACGAGATGCTTCTTCGTGTTGATTCCCGCTCGGACCGCGGCGTCCATGCTCCCGCCGATCGCGTACGTGTGCTGCCCGAAACGCGTTCGCTTGAGGAGGAAGGCCGCGATGGCGACGAAGAGGATAGTGACGACCACCATGGTGGGGATGATCTCGACCACGTTCGTGCCGCGCGGCACGTCGGGCCGCAGGAAGAATGACAGGCCTCTGCCTCGCACCCAATACATGAAGTAGCCGTTGCCGATGACGTTGGCGAGATTGGGCACGTTCGTGGCGGCGGAACCCTTGGTCAGGATCAGCGAAACGCCGTAGGTGATCCCCTGGACGGAGAACGTGGCGAGGAAGGGCGGGACCTTCAGGCGGGCGACGAGCATCCCATTCACGAACCCGGGCAAGAGTCCCATCGCCAGGGTGGCGAGGACGGCGAACGTCAGGGAGAGCTCGGGCGGCAGCCCCATGCGGTCGAAAGCGGCGGCGAGCTTTGCCGATACCACGGAAGCGAATCCCATGACGAAGCCGACCGAGAAATCGATGCCCCCGGTGACGATGACGAAGGTCTCCGCGGTGGCCAGGAGGGCGAGGGTCGTGCTATAGAAAAGAACGATCTGCATGCCGTTGAGGCTGAAGAAGCCGCCGCCCAGGAAGCTGAAGAACACCAGCTCGACAAGGAAAAACAGCACCGCCCAGCGCTGGCCGAGGAAGGAAGCGAATCCCGTTCGTCGTCTCATGCCCGTGCTCCTTGCGCCGCTAGAAAAGATCGGGGAAGAGCTGATCGATCACGACCGCCACGATGAGGATGAGCCCGACCGCGATGTAGCGGTAGAAAGGCTCCACTCCGGAAAGGTTGAGCCCGTTTTCCAGCACCTTGAGCAGGATCACTCCTACAACGGACGCAATGATCCGCCCCTTGCCGCCGAAGAGGCTCGCGCCTCCTATGATCACCGCTGCAATCGCGAACAGCTCCAGCTGCGCGCCGAAAGTCGTGTAGTTCCCGTTCCCGCTCTGGAAAACGTCCACGATGCCCGCAAATCCCGCGAGGGCCGCGGAAAGAACGTAGACGAGAATGAGATGCTTCTTGGTGTCGATCCCCGCGCGCACGGCCGCGTCCATGCTGCCCCCAATGGCGTACGTGTGCTGGCCGAAGCGCGTGTTTTTCAGAAGGTGCCAGAGCACGGCGAGCAGGACAGCCAGAAGAACAAAGGAGAAGGGGATGATGCGCACAAGGTCCTTGATCTGGGAGGCGCCGATTCCGTCTGGGCGCTGGAAGAAACTCCATGCCCCGCTGGGCGGGTGGATATAAAGAAGATACCCGTTGCCGATCTCGGTGAGCCCCGGCGGAAGGTAACCGATGGGGAACCCTCCGCAGATGTGATAGGAGATGCCGATGGCGATGCCCTGGGTCCCGAGGGTCGCGATGAAAGGGGGGACCCTGAACCGGGCGATGAGGATGCCGGCCGCGAGCCCGCAGGCAATGCTCGCTGCCATGCCGACCGAGATTCCCGCCACGATGCTCGCCGGGGCCGACCACCCGGCGGCGAAAAGCAGCTGCATGGTGCTGGCGGAGGAAACGGCTGAGAGCCCCAGCAAGAATCCGATCGAAATGTCGATGCCGCCCGCGATGATGACGAACGTCTCCGCGGAAGCAAGCAGAAGCCCGGTTGTGGCGAGGTGGATGATGCTCTGGAAGTTGTTCAGCGCGAAGAAATTCCTTCCCGTGAATGAGAAGACCGTCACCGTGAGCGCGAGGAACAACAGTGCCCAGTGCCGTGCGAGGATCGATACCGCGGGCGATCGCGGCTTGCCGTTGACCACAGCCACAGATGTATGACGCATGCGCCGTTACCTCTCCATCCGGACAATTCTACAGCACAATCCAAACGTGAGCAAGAAAAGGCTGAAAGGGAGGGCCGGTCCCGCCGGGGACCGGCCCCAGAGGAGTACCCGAGCTACTTCTTGTAGATGTACTGCTGCATGTCGGCGCTGTTGACGTTGTCCTTGGTGAAGAACTGGAATCCCGGGATGATCTTCCTGTTCGGCGCGACCTTCTGGCTCAGGAACTTGTAGCCCGACTCCACGCCCAGCGAGCCGATCTCGCCGGGAAGCTGGGCGAGCACGAGGTCGATGTCGCCCGCCTTCAGGGCGGTGATGAGGGTTTCGGTCGCGTCCCAGGAGGCGATCTTCACGGCGCCAGCCAGGCCCGCGTTCTTGACCGCCTGCGCCGAGCCCTGGGCGCTGAACACGTTGACCCCGAAAATGCCGACGATATCAGGGTCCTTCTGGAGGGCCGCCGTGGTCTGCTCCATGGCCTTCTGCTGCACGTCCATGCACCAGTCCATGCCGACGATCTCGATGTTCGGGAACTCAGCCATCCCCTCGTTGAACCCCTTGCCGCGGTCGACGACGGAGGAGGTATCGGGGTTGGTATTGACAACGTACACCTTTCCCTTCTCACCGACCAGCTTGGCCAGGTGCTCGGCGACCTGCTTGCCGCCCAGCTTGTTGTCCGTGCCGATGTACGCGAGCGGGAAGTTGTAGTCGCTCGCCTTGGAGTAGTCGCCGTCGCCGAGGTAGGTGTCGACCGTGATGACGGGGATGCCCTTGTCGTAGATCTTTTTCAGGGGCGCGACGAGAGCCGTGGTCGAGGTCGGGGCGATGAGGAGAAGGTCGATGCCGCCCTTGGCCATAAGCGCATCGAGGTTGGGCAGCTGGGCTTCGGGGCCCCATGTCGTAGGATAGTCGCCCACAACAATGTTCACCCCGAGCTCCTTTGCCTTCGCCCTGATTCCTTTCTCCATTGTAAAATAGAAAGGATCGGCGATGCCGGGCATGAAGGCAATGGTATACGCTTTCTTCGCAGCCGGTTCCGCTCCGCCCTTGGCGAACACGGGCATCGCCATGAGCACGACGAGTGCTATCGCGATGGCAAGGATGAGAGATCTCTTCATACAAACCTCCTGTTTCTGATAGAGAAATGGTTGACAACCAATCTTCTTACTGCAATGAACATGCCACGTTGATTGTGTGGAGCAGATAAATCTCTAATTGTCGATTGAGCAAGGAAATGAAGGAATAAAAAAGGGCGAGCCGGAATGGCAGCTCCTCCTAGTTGAGCCGAATTTGGATACCCGGCTATCCATCTCTTGGATACCCAAAGAATCACCACCGCGCTCGCCTTCGTCGCGCTGGGCATCGTCCGGCGCCGAGGGCGCTGAAGGCGCCGAGGGCGCTGAAGGCGCCGAGGCGCGCGATTTCCCCGGAAAAGAACTTCGGAGGTATTGCAGAAACATTCTTTTCTCGAATACCCTACCGGCGCACGGAAGAAGCGATCGGTCCGACCGGAGGGGCTCTTCGGGTGCGGATTCCAGCTTTCACGGAACCGAGGAGGTCTGTCTGAGTTGGCAAGGCCATACAACCTGTCAGGTGCCGCCTCTCTCCCGGCGCTTGACAATGCCCCGGCGCTGGCCAGCTCGCGCACGCACTCCCGAATTCGCATCAGCCACCATCTCTACGACATCTTCCCCGTCACCGACTGACTGGTGATCATGCGCAGGGGGAAGAAGGTTGCCGGGCGCAACACCAAAGAAACCACGCCCGATGAGGTGGTGGGACTGATCACCGGCTGCGAAGAAGGGGCGCAGGCCGGTCGGGCCGGCTAGCGGGTGCAGTTTCCTTCAACTGATCTCCCCGCGCAGTGCAACCAGGAGGCAGGCATGGCCGAGGTCTGGACAATGGGCGAGCTGCTGGTTGAGGTGATGAGGCCGCGGCGCGGCATGTCCCTCTCCCAGACGGGAGATTTCCTCGGACCCTTCCCCAGCGGCGCGACGGGCATCTTCATCGATACCGTGGCCCGGCTCGGCCATTCGGCCGCGATCGTGAGCGGCGTCGGCGACGACGATTTCGGCAGGTGCATCCTGGGGCGCTTCAAGCGCGACGGGGTGGACGCGAGCCACGTGCTCGTCGTGCCCGACAAGGCCACGGGCGTCGCGTTCGTCACGTACTTCGAGGACGGGTCGCGACGGTTCCTCTACCACTGGGACAACACCCCCGCCGTCATGGCCCGGGCGCCCGGGCCGGCGGACATCGGCGAGCCCCGGTTCCTCCACATCATGGGCTGCGCGCTCATGCCCAACGCGGAGTTCCGGGCGGAGGTCTTCAAGGCGGTGGGGCTTTTCACGAGCAAGGGGGCAAAGATCAGTTTCGACCCCAACATCCGCTTCGAGCTGCTGAGCGGGCGGAGCGTCCCGAGCATCATCGGCCCCGTGCTGGATTCCTGTTCGGTCCTGCTCCCCGGCGAGCGGGAGCTCCAGCTGCTGAGCGGGCTTGAAGACATCGACGCGGCCGCGAGCAGGCTCTTGCGGAAGCCGCCCATGGAAACAATCGTGGTCAAGCGCGGCAGCAGGGGATGCACAGTCTACACGAAGGACGGGAAGATCGACGTGCCGTCCTATGAGGTGCGCGAGGTGGATCCCACGGGCGCGGGGGATTGTTTCGACGCCGGCTTCCTCTGCGGGCTCCTGGAGAACCTGCCCCTCGGGGAGTGCGCCCAGATCGCCGCGGCCGCAGGCGCGCTCAATGCCGCGGCCTTCGGGCCCATGGAGGGCGACATCAGCCCCGAGACCGTCCGCGCGCTGCGGGGCCTCTGATTCGGAAGAAGGGAGCACACCATGGCGCTTGTCCCGACACTGAACGACATCCTCGCCCTGCAGAAGCAGGGACGTCCGCGGGGCATCTACTCGATCTGCAGCATCAACCGCTACGTTGTGGAAGCGGCGATCGAACAGGCACGGGCGGACGACAGCGCCGTGCTGATCGAATCGACCTGCAACCAGGTCAACCAGTTCGGCGGCTACTCGGGACTGACGCCGGCGGACTTCCGGGCATACATCGAATCGGTCGCCGCTGCCCGGGGCTTCCCCTTTTCGCGCGTGATCCTCGGCGGCGACCACCTCGGACCGTTTCCCTTCCGCTCCGAGAAGGCCGCCGAGGCGATGGCAAAGGCCCGGGACATGGTCCGCCGCTACATCGAGGCCGGCTTCACGAAAATCCACCTCGACCCGAGCATGCGTCTGGCGGGCGACCCGGGCGATCCTGCGGCGCCTCTGGATCCGCGGATCATCGCCGAGAGGTGCGCGGAGCTGTGTTCCGTGGCGGAGCAGTCGTGTGCCGGCGCGAGACCCGCGCCGCTGTACGTCATCGGCAGCGACGTGCCCACGCCGGGAGGCAGCGACGAGGTGGAGTCGGGAGTCCACATCACGACGACGGAGGAGCTCGAGCAGACCATCGATCGGATCCGCCAGAGCTTCCTGGACAAGGGCCTGCGGGAGGCATGGGAGCGGGTCATCGCCATGGTCGTGCAGCCCGGCGTCGATTTCGGGGACCGCACGATCAGAGAGTACGACAGGGCCCGGGCGGGGCATCTCTCCCGGGCGATCAGGGAGCAGCCGCGCCTGGTGTTCGAAGGGCACGCGACGGACTACCAGACCCCGCGGGCCCTCGCCGAGATGGTGGAGGACGGCATCGCGATCCTCAAGGTGGGGCCCTCCCTCACCGGCGCCATGCGCGAAGCGGTCTTCATGCTCACCCGCATCGAAGAGGAGCTCCTCGGTCTGCACCCGTCGCTGAAGGCTTCCGGTATCGTGGGGGCGATGGACGGCGCCATGCGCGCGAACCCCGTCCACTGGAAGGGCCACTACTCCGGAGACGAGCGCCAGATCGTCTTCTCGCGAAAGTACAGCCTGCTGGACAGGATCAGGTACTACTGGAACATCCCCGAGGTGGAGAAGTCCCTGAGCCTCCTCATCGAAAACCTTCGCGGCCTGTCCATTCCCGGCTCCCTGCTGAGCCAGTTCCTCCCGGACCAATACGCGAGGGTGCGCGCGGGCGCTCTGAAAAATGACCCCGAATGGCTCATCCGCGACAGGATCATGAACGTCCTGAGGGACTATTCGCGCGCGGTGGGCAACGGTCCGCCCCGGCGCCGAGGAGCGTGATTTCCCCAGAAAAATATCTCGCAAGGTATTGCAAAAACATTCTTTTCTCGAATACACTACCGGTGCACGGAAGAAGCGATCGGTTCGACCTCGGCTTCAGGTGCGGTTTCCAGCTTTCACGGAACCGAGGAGGTCTGTCTGAGTTGGCAAGGCCATACAACCTGTCAGGTGCCGCCTCTCTCCAGGCGCTTGACAATGCCCCGGCGCTGGCCAGCACGCGCGCGCGCTCCCGAGACGCCGCCCTTCGCTTCGAGGGGGCGGTAGAGGAGGCTGCGGGCTGCGAGCTTGCCGTGACGGGGGTCGGGAAGCGTTTTGGCTCCGTCACGGCGCTGAGCGACGTTTCGCTCACCGTCGCGAGCGGCGAGTTCGTGACGATTCTGGGCCCGTCGGGCTGCGGAAAGACCACGCTCTTGAGGATCATCGCGGGGCTCGAGACCGGCGATGCCGGCCGGGTCGCGCTCGGCGGCGTGGATATCACGCGCGTGCCCGCAAACCGCCGTCCCGTCAACACCGTTTTCCAGAACTACGCCCTTTTCCCCCATCTCGACGTCTTCGAGAACATCGCCTTCGGCCTGCGGGCCCGCAAGTTCGCCGCCCCCGAGGTCGAACGGCGGGTCCATGCGGCCTTAGAGATGCTTCATCTCGACGAGATGCCCCACCGGCGCACGTTCCAGCTCTCGGGAGGGCAGAAGCAGCGGGTCGCCCTCGCGCGGGCGCTCGTCAACCAGCCCAACGTGCTTTTGCTCGACGAGCCCATGTCGGCGCTGGACGCGAAGCTCCGCACCGAGGTCCAGCTCGAGCTGCGCAGGCTGCAGCGCAGGCTGAGCAAGACCTTCGTCCTGGTGACCCACGACCAGAACGAGGCGATGACCGTGAGCGACAGGATTTTCGTCATGCGCGAGGCGCGCATCGTCCAGTCCGGTCCCCCCTCCGAGGTGTATGACAGGCCCGTGAACAGGTTTGTGGCCGAGTTCCTCGGCACCACCAACCTGATCCCCGCATGGCGGAACAACGGCTCCGTGCACACGGACATGGGAACCTTCGCCCCCCGCGCCCATCCCTCCTGGGAGCGCGGCGCGCTGTGCATCCGGCCCGAGCGCATTCTCGTGCGCGCGGCAAAGCCCGAGGCGAACGGCGTGCGCGCGATCGTCTCGGAGGTCATCTACCGGGGCGATCACCTCGACGTGTTCGTCCAGCCCGGGAGCCTGCGCCTGCGAAGCTCGCCCAGCGCATCCCTGAAGCCCGGCCAGCAGGTCTGGCTGGAGCTGCCCTCCCGGCACCTGGAGGCGCTTGGTGAATAGGCTCCTCGTCTGGTACGGGGAGCTCGCCACCACCAGAAAGCTCACGGCGCGCGGCCTGGCCCTCCTCGCGGTTCCCCTTCTCTGGATCGTCGTCCTGCTCGTCGCCCCCCTCGGGGCCATGGTGGCCTGGTCGGCGGCCACGCGCGGAGCGGCGGGCGACATCGAGTGGACCTTCACGCTGGACAACTTCGCCCGGCTCGCGGGCTTCGATGCCTTCGGGTGGACCCGGGCGTACCTCGCGATCCTCGGAAGCACGTTCCTGGTGTCCGCCGTCACGACCCTCGCGTGCATCGCCCTCGCCTACCCCCTCGCCTTCTTCATCGCCCGCCGGCCGCCAGGCCGGCGCTACCTCTGGCTCGCCCTCATCATCATCCCCTTCTGCACGAACCTCGTGATCCGCACCTACGCGTGGATGCTCCTGCTGGGAAACCAGATGCTGCCGGCTCGCATCGCGCAGGCGCTGCATCTGATCGAACCCTCCGCTGCCCTGTTCCCGTCGACTTTCGCCCTGTACGTCGGCATGGTCTCCAACTCCCTGCCCTTCGCCGTGCTGCCCCTGTACACGAACGTCGAGAAGCTGGACTGGGCCCTGGTGGAGGCGAGCAGGGACCTGTACGCGGGCTCCGTGCGAGTGTTCTTCCACGCCATCTTCCCGCAGACGCTGCCTGGCCTCGTCACGGCGGTCATCCTCACGTTCATCCCCGCTTTGGGGGCCTTCGTGATTCCCGACCTGCTGGGGGGAGGCAAGACGTGGATGCTGGGGAACCTGATCCAGCACCAGTTCGGCGTGAGCCGCGACTTCCCCTTCGGCGCCGCCGTGAGCCTCGTTCTCACCTTCCTCACGATGGTCGGCCTCCTCGTCTTGCGCCGCTCGGGCGACGAGGTGACCTTCCTTTGAAAACCCGGCTGCACCCGGCGCTCACCGTCGTGGCGATCGGGACGCTCATCTTCCTGTACCTGCCCCTGCTCGCCGTGGCCGCGATGTCGCTGAACGCCGCGCGCTTCGGCGGGGCGTGGAAGGGTCTGAGCTTCAGGTGGTATGCCCAGCTCGCTAGAAACGATGTGGTGCTCGCGGCTGCGGGCAACACGCTGCTGCTGGCCGCGGTCTCCACCGCCGTGGCGACCGCCCTGGGCACCCTCCTTGCCGTCGGGCTCGAGCGCTTCCCCTGGCCGCGGTGGCTGCGGCGCATGGTCGACGCGGTGGTCTACATTCCCGTCGTGACTCCCGACATCGTCTTCGCCGTGGGCATGCTCCTCGCCTTCGAGGCTGCCCGGCAGGCGCTGGGGGGCCTGCGCCTTGGCATGGGCACCATGATCGTCGCGCACGTCACCTTCCAGATCAGCTTCGTGGCCCTCGTCGTGGGAAGCCGGCTGGCCACCATCGGCCGCTCCGTCGAGGAGGCTGCCCGCGACCTGTACGCCGGCACGTGGCATGCGCTGCGCAAGGTCACCTTCCCCCTGCTCGCCCCCGGCATCGTCGCCGGCGCCATGCTCGCCTTCACCCTCTCGCTGGACGACTTCGTCATCAGTTTCTTCACCTCCGGCCCCTCCTCGGTCACGCTGCCCCTGTACATCTACGGGTCGCTGCGCCGGGGGATCACGCCCGAAATCCACGCGCTGTCGACGATCGTGTTCATCGTGACGGTGGCACTCGTCCTGCTTCTCCAGCTGCTCTCCCGAAGCCCCAAGGAGGATTGACCCGTGAAAACGCTCGCACTCGCTCTCGTCCCCCTTCTCCTTCTCGTCGCGTGCGCGAAGGGTCCTGCAGGCCGGGCAAAGACGGTCACGGTGTTCATGTGGTCGGAGTACATCGACCCCGCTCTCGTGGAGCGCTTCGAGAAGGAGACGGGGCTGAAGGTCGTCCTGGACACCTACGAGAACACCGAGACCATGATGAGCAAGGTCGCGAGCGCCGGGGACCAGTACGACATGGTGGTGGTCTCCGACCACGCCATCCGCACGATGGCCTCGCGCGGCACCTTCCGTCGGCTTGACAAGTCGAAGCTGCCCAACGCCAAGAACGTCGCCCCCCGGTTCCGCTCCCCCGCCTACGATCCTGAGGGCACGTGGAGCCTGCCGTACCAGTGGGGGACCATGGGCCTGGTCTACCGGACCGACAAGCTGCCGGATTTTTCACCGACCTGGGCGGCGGTGCTGGATCCCGCCCGGCAGCCGGGACCCGTCGTGCTTCTGGACTCCATGCGCGACCTGATGGCCGCCGCTCTGATCTTCAAGGGCTTCTCGCCGAACACCCGCTCGCCGGAGGAACTAAAGGCGGCCGGTGACCTCCTCGGCTCCTCGCGCTCGAAGCGCATGGTCGGCTTCTACGGAAGTCCCGACAGCGTGGGGAAGGTGCTCGCCGGGGATGCGTGGATCGCAATGGCCTACAACGGCGACGCGGTCTCCCGGCTGGACGATGCCACCGACTTCGCTGTCCCGGCCGAGGGCACGATCATCTGGGTCGATGCGATGACGATTCCCGCCAAGGCGCCGAACCCCGAGGGCGCGTACACGTTCATCAACTTCATCCTCGCCGCCGACGTCGGGGCCCAGCTCTCCAACTACCTCGCCTACGCCACGCCGAACGACGCGAGCCTCCCCCTCATCGACAAGGAGGTTCGGGACGATCCACGGGTGTACCCCACGGAGGAACAGCTCGCGAAGATGGTTATGCTGGAAGACGTGCGGGAAGCCACATCCCTGTACGACCAGGTGTGGACCAGGGTGAAGGCGGGGGAGTAGGAGCCGCCCGCACCGATCGGCGCCGAACCGCACCGATCCTCCCGGCTCAGACCAGAACGACCTTGCCCACGCCCGTCCTGCCCTGCAGGAACGCGTGAGCGTCTCCCGCCTGGGCGAGAGGGTACGTGCCCCCGACGATCACGCGGAACCCGCGCTGCCGGAATACTTCGAGGACGCCGTCCAGGGCACGCGCGGCGATGCGCATGCCCGATTCCGTGTCGAAGAGCCTGAGCACGTTCATGCCGAACACGCCCTGGTTCCTCATCGCGAGCCCGATGGGGGTCAGAACCGGCGTGCGCAAAAGCGATCAACGCGGTGATCAAAGACAAGAAGGTCATCGATTCGGTTGATTTGTTTCTTGAAGCTCCTTGTGATGGGTGATGCGTGGCGAAACCAAGAAAAGACTTCTGGCGAAGGGGTGCCTTGCGAGAGGGCATCCCTTTTCACGTTAGCCTCGATTTCCACAGACCCGGAAAAGGCACCTGTCGCAGC
>Ga0315275_10002479_pt1 | contig 16681 bp, 11 predicted proteins | sample YL17G03_0_MG_FD_205557 | JGI IMG/M metagenome (GOLD analysis project Ga0315275, IMG submission 205557) | Sediment microbial communities from Yellowstone Lake, YNP, Wyoming, USA - YL17G03_0 | ecosystem: Environmental > Aquatic > Freshwater > Lake > Sediment | place: USA: Wyoming | collected... | reverse complement strand
GATCATAGCCATCTCCTCACAAACCTTATCGCAATTGGGACACGCGGTCTCCTCGCGGTATCGCTGCAGTCTCTTTTCGGAGAACATTTTCTTGTACACCTTCGAGCTCAAAATGTGCTCTATCCACGGCTCCCTGTGTAACCCCTGTTCTATATACGGGCTGAGACTAATACCTTCGGCACTGAGGGCCTTGAGGAACTGGCTGCGTTCCGCGCCGTTAAAGTGCTCCTTGAGGTACGTCGTCGCGTAGATGTAGAAAGAGCCGCTGGCGGTGCCCTCGTACAGTTTCTGGGGAACGATCCCGGGGACATCTTTGAGCATAGAGGTCAGGTAGCGAGCGTTTTCGTTGCGACGGGCGAAGCGTTCCTGAACGCCGGACAACTGGCCAAGCAGAACCGCCGCTTCAAATTCGTTCATCCGGTATTTCGGCCCTGCCACTTCGGTGTGCCCCCGGCGCGACGTGCCGTGGTTATGGACGGTATAGCATTTGTCCATCAGCTCTTCATCATTTCCGATTATCGCTCCGCCTTCACCGCAGGCTATAGTCTTGCTCGACTGAAAGCTAAAACAGCCCAGGTCGCCGATAGTCCCCAGCTTCTTGCCCTGATATTCGGCAAGGTGCGCCTGGCAGGCGTCTTCGATCACCTTGAGATTGTGCTTCTTGGCAATCTCCATAATCCTTTCCATGTTGCAGGGTTGCCCCATCATGTGGACCGGCATAATCGCCTTGGTGTTCTCGGTGATCTTCCTTTCCACGTCGTCGGGATCGAGCTGATAGGATTCCGTATCCAAATCGGCCATCACAGGCAAAGCTCTGGCCGCCAGAATGGAGGCGATTGTGCCCGGGTCGGTATAGGGCGAGGTGATAACCTCATCTCCGGCGTCGATTCCAAGCGCCTCGACGCAGGTGTGCAGCGCCTGCGTCCCGGACCCAGTCGCCACGCAGAACTTCGCCCCCGTCATTCGGGCAAACTCCTTTTCAAACGTGGGGACTGTGCCCGAACTGGACTGGATTCTGCACCATACGCCGCTCTTGGTGGTTTTCACTACCGAGTCTATGACATTCTGGTCACAGTGGGGCCATTGAGGCCAGGTCTTGTTTTTTCTGACAGGCTCGCCGCCGAGGATTGCCAGCTTCCCGGCCTTCTTAGTGATATTGCTGTATGCCGGGACGCTCCGCGATACGGCGGCAATAGTCCCGACCGACGCAGTCGCCAGGAGCTGCCGCCTGGTTAAATTGCTGTTATTCATTTTGATCCCTTTCACGTTATCAAGCCAATGCAGGCTGTCTGTGCCGATTTACCTGTCAGTAAATTGTACTGGCCCGGCAGTCGGAGGTGAATTAGAATATCTCGAAAATGCACGATTAAATACGGAGTCGGCAACTGTGAGACGGTATGTCAGTTTGAAGTCGGCAGCGTTAGTTTTCACCATTTTATTGTGCAATCATTTCTTTTGCCCGGCAGGTCAGGCGGCGCTGAAAGGCGGCTGTGCAAAGGTCAACATCACTCCGCCTCTGGGGATTCCGCTTATCGGCTCGTATGGCAAACCAAGCGACGATATTCTCGATGAGCTCCACGCCAGAGCGCTGGTCCTCAATGACGGGAACAACACCATAGCAATCATCTGCGCCGATTTGCTGTACGCACCTTTAGAGGAAATCACCAATCCGGTACGGCGGATCATCAAAGAGAAAACGGGCATTCCCGAAGAACATATTCTCATCTGCGCCACTCACACCCATTCCGGGCCGGAGGTCTTTACACGGTCAAAGCTCAGGCCGGACCAGGAGATTCCCGCATCCAAGATCGACCAGTCCTATCTGCAAACGCTAATAAGAAAGATCGCAGATGCAGCAGTTCTCGCTCACAAGAATATGCGGGGAGTCAAGATAGGCGCCGCAAAAGGGCGAATACCGGAAATAGTGTTCAATCGCCGACCCAAAGCTTCCGATGGTTCGCCCGTGATGACCTGGAAGGTATCTGCCGAGATCGCCGCGACCAGAGAAATTGAGACGCGCCCCGACGGTTCGACTGCCGTATCATTCACGCTCGACGCCAACGAGCCGAATTTGACGTTTGGCCCCATCGACCCGGAGGTTTGGGTGCTGCGGGTGGAAGACGCAAACAACAATATTGTCGGCTCGATTGTCAATTTTGCCTGTCACCCGGTCTGTGTGTATCCCTATTTGCCAACCGCCATATCGGCTGATTTTCCGGGGGACGCTACGGATATGGTTGAACAGACAGAAGGCGGTGTTTGTCTCTTTGCACTTGGAACAGCCGGTGACATTGTTCCTTACCAGAGAGGAGTAAAGGCTCATCAGCAGATTGGCAGAGCACTTGGCGCTGAAGCCCTGCGCAGACTTCAGTTTGTCGGCGCATCCGACGACGTCACATTAGACGCCGTCAAAAAGGAAATCAAATTTCCTGTAAAGAAACTCGTTTCCGCTGATGACGAAAAAAAGGCGGATAAGGCCGCGGAGTATATAACCACCGAGATGCAGATATTGCGACTTGGCGATATTTATATCCTGGGGCTGCCCGGTGAGGTGTTGACGGAGGTCGGCCTGGAGATAAAGAAAAGGGCGGGCATAGAGAAGCTTCTTATTGTCTCTCTTAGCAACGATGCGATTGGCTACATCTGCCACGGCCGGGCCTACGAAGAAGGAGGGTATGAGCCGGGTTCGGCAACCAACCTGGCGAAGGGGGCCGGAGAGATTATGACAGAGGAGGCCCTCGACCTCATCAAACAGATTCAGCAGAGAAGGTAGTGTCAGGCTTTCTCTCAGGCGGCGACAATCATGATTCTTGGCGGCTGTTACGGGACCGCAACTGCGGCTTCCTTCGGCTGCCCTTCGGCGGAGCGAGCTTTACGGACCAGCTCGTGCACCTTGTCCACGACAAGCTTTTCGACAGAAGGCGCAAAAGGCCCGGGCAACGGAGTATAGACCATCATATCGCCGGCCTCATAGCCGCCTTCCTGCAAGATGCGCAGCGAAGGCAGGTATCCAAAGACGTCATTGCAGTAGGCCGCCACCCAGACGGGCCGGCCGGCCAGCTCGGCCTTTAAGCGCAGCGAATAATCGACCACCACTTCCCCCGCCAATGCAATCATAGTCAAGTCGTCGCCAAACTGGATGACCTGCACGAGATACGGATAAGTTGTTCCAATTTTGCCCGTTTGCTCCAGCTCCTTCAGCAGCGTCTCGGCATGCAGACGTTCATATTTGTTGCTGGATTTGGCCTGTTCCTTGAGCTGCTCGGGGCCGGGCGGCTCGGCAAACTCCAGCGTCACCGTATCAAGCACCGCCCTAATCGGCCCGGCGACGGGTCGTGCCCGCGGGGCCAATGCCGCCTCGACGCCGTTGGCCAATGCGCGGCCATGCTCCATACAATACTCGAGGGTGCGGGGTCCGCGGCGAGGGTAGGGGTTTTGGTCGCCGCCGCAGCCGGCTATAAACAAAGCGGCCGTCCCAGGGTGCTCCTGCTCTATGTACGCCTGAGCGAAGCCGGCATAGTCACCACAGAACTGATAGAAGTCAAGCGTAGTGCAGTGACAGGCATACCCGAACAACACGGCCCGCAACTTGCCCTCGGGGCTATCGACCCGCAAGACAGGGACATCGTGGTCAACGGGGCCGTCCGGGTTCGGCTGAATCTGATAACCCTGCTCGACCTTCGATCTGCGGTTCATGGCAAAGCCCGCCCGCGCGTGCGAATAGGACAGCCGCGCCGGAGCCAAGTCCTCCATCGCCTGACCGATCAGTTGCAGCAGTTTCTGCTGCAAATCCTCCGCGTACTGTCCGCTCTGCTGAACCTGCTCATCGGATAGGCCATAGAAGTTGTCCCCATAGACAGAATACCTCGCCTCGCGCACCGCCGGACCGCAATGCGTGTGGGATGCGCTCAAGAGCAGGGCCTCCGGCGGCAATTTGTAGCGCCGGCCCACCTCCTTCTCCAGCCAATCGCGCATAGTCCGGGATATGCCGAGCAAATCAACTGTAACGATTACCACCCGCGCTCCCTGGGCATCCTCCAGCGCCAGCGCCTTGGCGCGCAGGTCATGGACTTTCCCCTCCGAGGGTTTGGTTCGCGCTGCATACCCCGCCATCCACATCGGCTGTTCCGGCGTGATAACGGTCGAGGCGAGTCCGGCTTTCCAGTTTTCCTGCTGCCCGTCGGCCATAGCGCAGGGCAGGTTAGGGGCATTTTGGGATATCAAACCGGCTATGGCGATTAGGCACAGAGCTCGTATTGGATTGGGCATGGGCGGTTGTCTGCGGCGAAGGTTGAGGGATTTTCGATTCATTTCACTGCTCCTTACATTGGCGTCACTTGCTCTTGAAGGGTCCCGGGATACTGATAAGGTCGGTTCGGGTGCGGCCGTCTTCTGTGATTCTTGCGAGGGTATATACTGTCCCATCCTTTCCCACAGCGATTGAATTGACATAAGCGGGTCTTTGGCCGTCGGCGTAGAAGATGGGGCCATGGTCGGCGTACCTTCCGTTTGGAATGTCGTAGGTGATCAGGTGGAGATTCTCAATTCCCTTTGATTCGCCCATCGCGGTTTTGCTCTTGCCAACCACCCTCTTGCCGTCCACATAGACCGGCCCGCCCGTAAGATAATGGAGCGTGCGGCCATCGGGACATACTGTGAAGCCCAAATAGCCATAGCTGAACTGGTCGTACATTCCGCTTCGCTTAGAGGGCAGAGAGGTAATGCGCTCCAGGACATCCACCCGCGGAATCCGGGGATCGAAACGGAAGAGGTAGCCCGAATTTCCGTGCACGCCATAGACGGCTTTTTCGCGCTCGCACCAGATCGTCTGCCTCCAATTGTACCCCATGTGGCCCGGCGAGGTCGGGTCATAGAGTCCGAAGTAATCCTTCTTCATATCCTCGCCCTCGACGACTTCGATGGAATCCGAGTCATACCTGTAGCGAAGGATCGCGCCGTCGCCCGTAGTGAAATAGACGGAGCCATCCTGCGGATCGACGACAAGGGAGCGGCAGAGCGTGCGGTAGTTCTCGCCCTTGCCGTTTTCGCCTTCCTTCGAGGTCGGCCCGAAGTCTTTTAGATTCTTGCCGGCCAGGTCGTAGAGGATGAAGCGGCCGGTCGGCCACGTCAGGCCGTACAGACGACCTCGCCGAGTGTCCATCGTCATAGAAAGAATGCCCTCGCCGTGCGGCGCCGTGGCCAGATCGTGGAATTTGCCCGTGGCCATGTCGTAGGCCAGGAAATGGCCGCCCGGATATGGTTTGTAGCCTGCCGGCGGCACACCAATCTTCTCCATTCCATCGACAAGAGTATAATAGCCGACGTGCGTTGCGAAATAGAGCTTGCCTTCACATTCCACGAAATTCACGTGAGACTTGCCTTGCGCGATCGCCTTCAATCCCTTTTCGCCGCACGCCTCCGTGAGGTCACCCACGTGCCGGATTCCGTCGGCGGCGGGGTCGTAACAGTACATCTGCGCCCCGGTCTCGAACGACTCCGAGGAGAGCACATAGTAGATTCTGCCGTCGCTGCCGGCGCCCATCCCGTTGTATGTATCGTGCGCCAATTCGAACCCGGAATTGTACGTGCGGGCAACCAGCCCGCCGCAGCGGGCCTGCCTGCCGGGACGGGTCATAAGTCCTGATTTCCCGCCGGATCCGGCCCGGTTGCAGCCACATACGGCCAATAAAAGGCCCAACAGAAGGGACGATGCGTAAAACCTGTGTCTTGTCATTGTGACCATCATTTTGACAGCCTCCTTATGCCTATTGCGTTATGAGTTCTGCAAAATTGCAGGTGAGTAACCGCGGTCAAACGACCCGATCATTTGAACCTGCCGAGCGACCGGACGTAAGCCGCCGAGTCCGCGATGTCTTTCTTGATTTCAGTCTCATTCCTTTCAATACCTCGTACGCCCTCAATCTCCATAACCAACGGGCCGGTGTAGCCGTGTTCTTTGAGGATTCGCAGGACGCCCGGAATGTCCACTACCCCCTTGCCCAGCGCCGGGAAGCTCCACGCCTGGTACAGGCCATTGTGATCCTTCAGTTCGACAGTAGCCACATAATCGACGATTTTCTCGAGCTCGGCAGGAGCATTAACATTTTTGTTGTAGTAAGTAATGTTGCCCGTATCGAAGTTGACCCGGATATTGGGGTGATTGACCTGTTTCATTGTCTCAAGGTGCACATCTGCGTTGGTTCCCAGGTCAGGATGGGTCTCAAGTGCGATTGTCACGCCATGCTTCTTGGCGATCTCCCCCGCGCGGCGCAATCGCTCGCACGCGACCTCCTTTGAAACGCCGGGGTGCTTAGGCGAGAGGAACATGTACTTCACCCCCATCTTCTCGCACGTTGCCAGCCGGACGGCCAACTCGTCAACGCTGGAGGGCATGGAGAGGTCGGTGCTGCCGTGCAGGACCGCCACGCTCAGACCATGGTCCGCCAGTCGTTTCTTGACGGCTTCGACCTGGTCGGGCGGGGGTACGTTCATTAACACGTGCTTGATACCGACCGACGGCAGATGCGTCCAGGCAGCGTCCTGGAAATTCCCGTAGTTTGTGAGGCGGCAAGCCAGCACGTTCGTCGGCCCGGCTCCTTTTGCCCCGCCGGTCGCGCAGCCCCCGCTCGTCGCGCCCAAAGCCCCCGCGAGGCACACAATCGCCAACGCCGTGAAAAGACCATTTTGCAGCAGGCATCTCATCACCACAATTATAGTCCATCCGACGCCGGTCGGCAAACATATCTCAACTCATCCATGAAGCGTGCGACTACCTGTAGAACTCGATGCTGAAAGGCGTAAGCTATAGAGCCATTGAATTACCGCTCTGCCTTGCCGTCAATCAGCTTATTGAAATATGCTGGGGTCCTGGCTTCAAAAGTCATCTGCTTGCCGCTGGCGGGGTGCTTGAACGAAATGGACTTGGAATGAAGCGCCAAACGCCTGTGAGCATCCCCGGCCTTCCCATATTTTCTATCGCCGACAATCGGATGTCCCTTGTCGGCCAAATGCACACGTATCTGATTCTTCCTGCCGGTCAAAAGACTGATCTCCAACAGACTAAACTCCTTTGCCTCCTTGAGCACCTTATACGCGGTACGGGCAAGTTTGCCCTTTGTAGCATCGGTCGCGGAATAGACGACGTAAGCCTTGTTCTCCGCCAGATACGAGGTAATGGTGTCCTCTTTTTTTGCCGGCCTGCCATAAACCACTGCGAGGTATTTCTTTCCCGTGTCTTTCCACTCGGCCTGCAGCCGCAGCTTGACTTCCTCGCTTTTCGCAAAGACCAGCACGCCGGACGTCCACTGATCCAGCCTGTGAACAACGAAAACTCGGTTCCGTGACTTCAGACAGCCTTTGCGGACATAATCGGTTAGAATGTAGCAAGCCGTCCTCGATTTGTTCGTCTCCGTACCCACCGTCAACAGCCCCGCCGGCTTATTCACTACCAGTATCTCTTTGTCTTCGTAGAGTATCTCCAGTCCTCTCGCCAGGTGTCTATTGGTCGAACGTTTCTTCTTCGCCATACCCAATACCCTTCTATCTTATGCCGGATATGGTGATGAGCAACGAAATTCACCCCCGTCAAAAGGCCATGTGCGCAAAATCATTTTCTGGCAAACCGGTCTCCCTGTGTCATGCTGAGCCGAAGGCGAAGCATCTGGATTGCGAATGAGAAGTATGTTCCCCGGCGGGTGGCAGCCTCAAGCCCGAAGGGCTTGGGGATGGCCCTAAAATAGCTGTCTGCCGCCAGCGGCGCAATTACTTCTTTTGACGCGTATTACCGCATTTCATTGGTTCTATGACCATGGTGTCATTTCGACCGAGCAAAGCGAGTGGAGAAATCTGTCAAAATAGTTACAATCTTCTTGTCTCATAGTCGCGCCACTTACGAAATGTTGTACTATAGTGCAGTGAATCTGGGCGGCATCCTCCCATAAGGGGGGGATGGCCCTAACAAGTTGATCCTGTATGGAACTCCCCCATGAACATCTCTGACCAATCCGGCGGCGCCGAGCCGCCGATCAAACGCCGACGGCGGCCCAGGTACAGCGGCACGCACCCAAAGACATACGCGCAAAAGTACAAGGAGCACAACATCGCGGCCTACCCGGACATAGCGCCTCATCTCCGCGCAAAAGGCAAGACGCCGGTCGGCACTCACATTCCCGTCCTGACGGAAGAGGTCTTGGCCTGCCTGCGGCCGGTGCCCGGTGAAGTCGTAGTTGACTGCACCGTCGGCTACGGCGGCCACGCAGCCGAGTTTATCAAGCGCGTATGCCCCGCCGGAAAATTGATTGCCTTAGATGTCGATAGCGCTGAGCTTGAACGCACCCGCCATCGGCTGAGCAACGCCGGCGTGCCCGTCAGCTTCTATCGCAGCAACTTCGCTGGCATCGCCAACGTCTTGAATAAAGAGAAGCTCGACGGTTATGACGTCATTTTCGCCGACCTCGGCGTTTCGAGTATGCAGATAGATAATCCCGCCCGGGGGATGAGCTACAAAAATGAAGGCCCCCTCGATATGAGGATGGACGACCGGCTGAAGAAAACCGGCGCCGATTTGCTCAACACGCTTCCCGAAGAAGACCTGGCCAAAGCCTTCTGGGAGCTGGCCGATGAGCCGGACCATCAAAAAATCGCCCACTGGATCGTTAACCAGCGCGCCGTCCAGCCGATTACCCAGACCTCACAGCTCGTCCGCCTCATCTTTGCCGTCAATGGCCTGACCGAAAAAACCTGGCGACGCCGTCAGCTCGCCTCAAAATTCGGCTCCCTGCACCCCGCCGCCCGCACCTTCCAGGCCCTGCGCATACTCGTCAACGATGAAATCGGCTCTCTAAAGGAGCTTCTGCGAGTCGCCCCATACTGTTTACGTCCGGGCGGCCGAATCGGCATAATCAGTTTCCACAGCGGCGAAGACCGCCTGGTCAAGCAGTCGTTTCGTGACGGCGCTCGAAACGGCACATACCAGTCGGCGGTCAGGAATGTAATCGTGCCGCGAATCAAAGAAATCACCTCAAACCCGCGCAGCGCATCAGCCAAATTCCGCTGGGCTGTGAAATAGTCCTCACAGTCCTGTAGTCCTGTAGGGTGCGATTTTTCGCACCACTCAACTGCGTTTGAAATTGGCTTTGATTGGGTTTGTTTTGGATAACATTCGTTGGTCATTGTTCGTTGTTCATTGGTGTAAGCCTTTTGTATTGCTGTACTTATGGTCATTTTGCCTATTTTGACATTGGGTTTGTTTTGCATAATTGACTTATAGCCACTAAGACACAAAGACACGAAAGGAACCACGGATGACGCGGATTGTCGCTGATTGTTAACTACTAATTGACACGAACGGCCACTAAGACACGAAGGCACCAAGAAATAGAGGGATAGAGGAGATTTCAATAAGCTTTTGGGTGGGTGGTGGTGGGGTTTGATTTTTGTGTCGGCCATGTTTTGGTTTCTGTTCTTTTGTTTATGCGATTCTGTTATGTTAGTTTGATATATATTATACTTCATCGGAGCTTGGCCGTCAAGGAAAATCCCCAATAACCACAGACGCGCGGGGTACTCTCGCCCCGTCATTGCGAGGAGCGCAGCGACGTGGCAATCTCAACCTCCCCGCTCATCGCGAACGACTCCCTTGGGGACGACTGCCGCAATCCCGGTCCCCCTCCCCTCTAATACCGTACTCAGTGCTATCGTCGCCACTTCCCTATCAGGCATTACTCCGAGCCGTCTCTTGCGCTCGACGATTCGGCTACTCCTTTTCATCCTTCTCGGAACCGGCGCTGGTATCCTGCGAAGCTCTTGATTTCTTGATGCCCCATATCGAGGATGCTACTTCCTCGAGTTTCTTCATAAAATTATCAACGTTGTATCCTGCGATAAATGCGATAGCCAAGTAGCCAAAAGAAATTTGATCCGGCTTAGAAGCAACATCCAATATCAGCAGCCCGGCCTTCAAGAAAACGAAGCTAACAAAACCGCTTATAGCACTGGTAATTGGCCTGAGGTAATACCATACTTCCCATTCTTTATCCCAGGTCTTCCGCACACATCTGTTAAGGTATACCGCTCTCAGGCAATACATCAACCCGCCTATTATGCCCATCAGCGTGCATTGCGCCAAAGGCAGATTTTCTAAGTACCAAGCGGGCAGTTCTACGAAATGCTGCCAAACCATCAAAAACACTGCTGCTGTCAGGCACAATACCAAATATCCTATGATTTTTTTCATGAATAATTCTCCTTATCAACAGGTGTATTTACCATATTTACGGGTTCTCTAAACCCATTCTGAGCTCAATCAATCCGATGGCACGGGCATACACAAAAGATTTGCACGACCAGTTCCCATTAGGAGAACCGCCCAAAATAAGCATTATTGGCTCCGGACACTGATAAGACTTGTTCTCGGAATTCTCCTTGATTTGTTTTACATCAACGTCACTTGGGTCTGGATTGCCAATGGGATGAGAATGCCATTCGCCTAAGTAATATCTTCGCTGTCCAAGTCTCCAGAGTTTGTCTATCCATCTCTGTAAGCCATGTATCCCACGGTAAAAAAAATTCTTAGCACATTTGGAGTCTTTAGGTGGCCCCGAACAATCTATCACAATTGCACAGTCATGCTGATGGTTATAATAACCGACCAGAATCCCCCCCGATTCAACACCTTCTGTTTCACAGCAGAAATGTAACACTCTTTGCAGCACTTTAGAAGGTATTCTCAACCCATATCTTTTGTCTTTCGACCATGCTTCGTAATTAGCTGTCATCACATTCTTCTACCAACCTAACTCCATCAAAGGAACTATTACTTTGCCTCTGTTCGAATACAGCCAGTTTTGAATATTTTGCTTCAGACTGTGTGTAAATCACCAAGTATTTTAAAGCAGTAGCCGCCCAAAGCCACATTTCATCGCCTCTTGCTGGAAATGCCGGATGCCAGCAGCCAATTCCACCAGACCGAGGCAGTTCATCTCCATCGTATTCCTCAATGTCTTTTGACAACCATTTGCTGATATGCCTTTGGAAAAAACCGATAGGAAACACACTTTTCCGTGAAACCAAGATATAGAAACGTTTTGCTTGTAAGCTGATTGATACTGAAAAGAAGATTGGGCTTTTACTCCATGAACACTCCTTGAGGCAATAGAGGACATCATCGTTACCAGTACAATCTATTACTATTTTGGCATCATCGATTTTGTTTGCCTCGTTCGCATTAACGCTTTCAAATTTGCTTGTTATTGTTCTCGCCTTCACGTACGGTGAAATTTTAACCAATCGCTCTTGTAAGGCATCCGTTTTATATCTGCCTATGTCATCCAAAGTGAGCGTATCCCGTGTAAGATTGCCTATTTCTATTTTATCGTGGTCGATCAATATAATGTTATTAGCTCCGCCTCTAACAAGCATTTCAGCGATCATTGAACCCAAAGCGCCAATTCCAATTATGAGTATCTTTGAATCAATGATTTGCGAACTATACCTGCCACGATTCAAAATCTCACTTGAATGCCAATTTTCAGATTTCTGCCAATCCAGCTCCTTATATTTTCTCAAAATAATATCTAAATCTCTGCGTAGAAGTGACCTGCTTTTGTTTTGATATCCAGCATGACCCTTTCCCCAAGAGAGTATAGGCATATTCAGCGCTTGCCAATGGATATGTTTGGATGGTTGCCCAATTTTGTCCGGCATAGGAAACCCTACCAATACAAAATGTGGTTGTCCATCCCTGAGGTTCTTGGATAATCGACCAAGCATTTTTATATAATCGACTCCCTGTGATTCCATTGTTTTAGCGAGTTCATCCCATGTCATAGGTGCTTGCCAAGGCGGAAGTACAACCGTTCCAGGTACTAAGGCCCAAGCACCAATTTCCTTTCTCCCAGCAATGCCTTTAAAATATTCACTCCAGGGTGGTTGATATAAGGGATTACCGTTGTGATCTTTGAATGATGTGGCAACATAGGTATTTATAGGGTACCTCAATAACCCTAACTCAACAATTCCCGTCGTGCCAACATGATTAAGACTCCGCCAAACCCTAAATGTTTCCGGTGATTCACAAAAGGCAATAGTACAAGGTTTTTGAGAAGTATTGTAATCTGGCAACTCGAACACCTCTCCTTCTTTTACCAAATTTCCTGCTGCTGCACGTGAAAGCCATTCGAGCATCTGCTCCATATACCATTTCAATCTATTTTCGGGCTCAAATGGTTCGATGTCATAATCAGATCTCCTAAACCAAAACATCCCTGTTCTGGCACATATAAGCCCGTTCCTCCACGGGACGTCTATTTCTCCTTGACTATTGTAATATTGGTGCTGAAAGGTCTTTGTAATACCGTTTTCTTTTGCTGGAAGTAATTCTACTTTTCCTCGAGGATATGCGGTCTCAAGCCAAATATACCAGTCTGTTTCATTCGGTATGAGTTCTTTATTCGGAGAGCCTATCGTTATCCGGCACTTGATTACCCATAGGTTTACATTCTCGTACCACCGCAACCCCTCTAGTGTCCTTATGCCCTGCAAATTACTAATCGATGTAAATGCCTGTTCAATATCTTTTGTGGGTTTGCTATCTTCTGCACTCATGCATATCTGTTGCCGGTAATAATAGTTGTTTTTTCATTTCGTTTTGTGAAAGCCATTTTCATTTGGCCACCATCACCACCTCCGTTAATCGGGTATGCTTTAGCTAACTCTCCGTTGTCGTTTTGAATATTGCTGTGTGTGCCATCTTGAAAAATGTCGAAAATATAACAGTAACGCTTTTGCCCGGTGTGATGGACATTATCTTTCCCTACTTTTTCGGCATAAAGCTTAACTGCATCCTCATGAGGATGGTCATGTTTGCTTTCTTCTGATTTTGGTGCTGAGATTGTAACGTATTTTGGGTCAATCTCGTTTAGGGCCTCAAGATAAGGAGTATCTTCCTCGTCGTAGTGGAAAAAGTCTCTCGAGCCATGATGCGATGCTGTTAAGACAACAGAATTTAACCTTTCCCTGTGATACTCAGTAATGTGTTTCTCAAAAGCGTCGCGGTCAGCGTCCCCTGGTATCATACCCCATGTTTGATTGGTGCCAAATTTCAGAACAGCACACTGTTCGTGAATGCGTCTATCCCGAGCATCAGCGTCTTCTTCCTTCACGTCATCAATTACATACTCTGCAGGCGACAAAACATAGTACTTCCCTTCGCCAATCAGCATTTCTTCCTTACTTCCTTTAAGAATCACTACACTTCCACCTGCTTTTTTAATTTTTTCAATCACCTTCTTCAAGTCATTGTAGGCATCATCATATTTTTTGCCGGGCTTATGGCCAGAATGCCATATCTCATTGATTGCAAGCTTGTCTGATAGGTCAACTAATCCCCGCAAATGGTCATCGTGTGGATGTGTATTGACAAACACGTCCAGATTATTTCCCCCAACTAAATCGCTCATTAAGGCGGGAACATTGATACCTCCGTTTTCTGAGTCAAGATTGATATCAACAAGCAAAGATTTGTAAGCATCCCCATTTTTGATTAAAACAATTGCGCTCGACCCTTGACCAACATATAACCAAATGAACCTTATCAGTATATTGTTACTTGAAGGCCACAAAATTGTCTTTGCTTCATTTTTACCCATTGGATTACCCTCTTCTAAAATCATTCTATTTTTTAACCATAAACCCGTTTATATTCTATCTTTGATTATCTTCACATTCAAAACGTTTTCGATATTTTTTTCGGGTTTCCCGCCAAACCAACTTATCCGCCTGTGGCAGACTCACCACTTAACCACTCGCCAGCATCTTTCATGTCTTCGTGGAAAAATTTTTTGAAAATCTTCGGATTTTTCCCCTTGACTTTTCGACCCCTTTTTCAGGCTGGAAATGAGGGTGCTCAAAAAGTACCCAAAAAGCACGAATTTCGGCCAATTTCCACTCACTTTTTGTCAAAAAGTCACCAAAAAGCTTCAAAAAGCGCGCAAAAACGGGCGTGACCAGATTCTCTGGCAAAGCAATCGCGTCGTGTCATCCCTTCGGCAGGCTCAGGACAAGGCTGAGCCGAAGGCGGAGCATCTGGGTTATGAATAAGAAGTCTGTTCGGGGACGAAAGATGCTCCTTGGCCGCAGGCCAGATTCTTCGCTATCGCTCAGAATGACAAGTGAGCGTAACTGCCTGTTATTAAGAGGGTTACACCGTGCCAGAAACACTGGCTACACCGCAAGAATCAGAGTCGTTGTCCGAGACTTGGCGTGCGGTCCGACCTCCGACGTGGAAGAATTTCTACGATTGCCGCCCATAGCCGAGGCTCCGGGTAACATTATTTGTGGTTTCATAGGGTGCGGCAGCCTCAAATCCGAGGGATTTGGGGATGGTTGCACCGCTTTCGTAGTTTTGCCATCCCCAAGCCTTCGGCAGGCTCAGGCGGGGCGCTGCGCTTGAGCCCCGTTAGAAATCTTACCATTTCTAACGGGGTGAGGCTGCCACCCAGAATTGAACCGTAGCGCGATTTCTTGAATAATTGAGGGGGCCGCTACGACTTATTTGTGGTCAGCCGGAAGAAAAGTGTATAATGATAAGGAGACAACGCAATGTCGGAAAACGAGAACATTCTGTTACGGCGGTTTGCCGCGAACGGCGACGCGGAAGCCTTTGCAGAAATCGTGCGGCGACATGCGGGGCTTGTGTATGCCGCCTGCCTGCGGGTCCTGGCGGACAAGGACAGGGCCGCAGATGCCGTGCAGGAGACATTTCTGCAGTTGCTGCGCAACGCCGAGATCATTACCGGCTCGGTGCCCATGTGGCTGCACAGGGTGGCGACACGCAAGGCCATCGACGTGATCCGCAGGGATTCGTCGCGAAGGCAGCGGGAAGTCACATACGCGGCCGACAAACCGCGACGGGCCAATGCCTGGCAGGACATATCACGGCAGGTCGATGAGGAGTTGGATGAGCTTGATGAGCAGACGCGGAGTATTCTCATACAGCGCTTCTTCGAAGGCCTGACTACAAAAGATATTGCATTCAGAGAAACCATTTCGCAGCCGACTGTCTCCCGCAGGATCGAATCGGGGGTGCGGAGATTGCGGGATAGTCTCCGCAAGAAAGGGATATTGATCAGCACAGCCGCACTGTTCGGCCTGCTGGGCGAGAACGTCATCCAGGCGGCCCCGGCGGTTGTCCTCAAAGAGCTGGGCAAGATCGCACTGGTGGGAAGCCAGGCTGCAGCGGCAGCCGGGGCAGGCGCCGCTGCAACGGCGTCCAGCGCGGGCGCCCAAGCGGCGGCCGGCGTGCTCACTGGCATCAAGATCAAGATAGTCACGGCCGCGGCAGTAGCGGTAGTCGGCGTCGGCTCGGTCGTCACATATAACGAGGTTACACGGCCTGCAAAGCCTGCGCCATCCGTAGCGCCGGCCGCCAGCACCCGATATACCGGGGGCTCGTCAGCGAGGCTGCCGGAGCCCGTGGCGGTGCAGCCAGGCCCCCGCACGGGCAACGCGACACAAAGCCCGGACTTGTCGGAATTGGAGAGGGCGGCGTGGGAGCAGATATTTGCCGAGCACAAGGGCGGCGCACCTCCTGCCGGGCCTGTTTCTGAGCCGGTCGATACGCCCAACGAGCCTTCTGCAGAGGTTCCAATCACCGGCTTTGCGATGGGAGCCACCGGTGGCGAAGCCGCACCCGCCGAGACGCCTGAAGAACCCGTCGAGGCCGAGCCAAACGAACCTCCAGCGGGCTATGGCGGAATGGGCGGGGCCTACTTCGGCACATCTTACGAGACACCGCAACCGCCAGAGCCACCACAGCCACCAGAGCCTCCGCCGCCTCCTGAACCCAACAGCCCTGAGCAAGGGTAAGCTGAGCGTCGAGTTTAGATGGGGGCCTGAGCTTAGGCGATAAGGGCATCTGCGACAATCGCACTACGAAGGGAGCCATCGATGGGACACACAGAGCGGAATTTGTTCATTGTGCTTTTGATCCTGGTTTCTGCGGCGTCCGTCTGCACGGCGGAGTCCGTGCCGGCTACGCCGAGGCCGTACCGTTCCGCGGTTCTTGAACTGCTGGCCCGGTACGCCCAGGGGCAGGCCGCGACGACAAGCATCAGGGCGGAAGCGCGAATCGTTCATCTCCCACAAGACCGCTCTATCGGGAGGGCGTATATTGTTGAGCCGCAGTTCGCCAAGAAGCCCTTGTATCACTACGTGTTAGGCTGGCCGAACCGGATGATGCCGGAGGCCCGCGGCGATATTGAGGTGCCGGCGGGCAAGATACTCCGCCTGGATATTATGAAGGACGCGCGCACGGCCCTGCCCGCCCTGCGACAACTGAAGGGCGACGACGTCCAGATACTGTTTTTCTACTACGCCGCAAAGAACGTTGATGACCGGACACTGGAGGCGATAGCTCATCTGGGCGGCTTGAGGGTGCTGTTTGCAGAGAACGGGAGCTTCTCCGAGAGGGGGCTTGCCCACCTTGCCGATTTGAGGCAGCTCAAGGCGCTGCAGCTTCCCAGCAGCATACCGGCCGAATCGCTGGACCACCTAAAGGGCCTGACGTCTCTTGAGTATCTGAACATCTCAGGACAGGAACTGACGGAGGCCAAATTGGCGAAGGTGGGTGAGCTGCCGTGGCTGACTCAGCTCAGTATCGCAGCACACAACGCATCCGGCGGGC
>Ga0315275_10002477_pt1 | contig 16687 bp, 16 predicted proteins | sample YL17G03_0_MG_FD_205557 | JGI IMG/M metagenome (GOLD analysis project Ga0315275, IMG submission 205557) | Sediment microbial communities from Yellowstone Lake, YNP, Wyoming, USA - YL17G03_0 | ecosystem: Environmental > Aquatic > Freshwater > Lake > Sediment | place: USA: Wyoming | collected... | reverse complement strand
TGAACAAACGCCGTTACGGAAAAGAAGTAACCGTTATCGAAGGATTGGATCCAACTGATATCGATCTTGAAGATCTTTCAAAATATATGAAAAGTAAACTTGCCTGTGGCGGTACTGTAAAGGGAAACTCAATTGAGTTGCAGGGTAATCACCGCGAAAGGGTCAAGGAACTGCTTTCGCTGAAAGGTTACAGCACAGAAAATATTTCCTGACATTTTTTTAAATTTTTTTCAAAGATTTTTTTAAGAAATTTATTTTTTTGCAAAAATTCTTTCTCTTGTACAATTAAAAAAGATCAGATAAAGAACCTGAAGGTAACCCAGGCAATAATAACCATTATGGCGGAATACTTCAGACCTGCAATAAGCCGTCCTTCACCCATTTGGCCTGCAACCAGTCCGGAGAAAAATCCCTGGAGCAGTGCCGCATGGGTGAATAACCGCTTGTAGAGAAAAAGGTTTATTAGCCCCATGAACCCTTTGGCACCTGCTGCTGATGCTGAAGCACCAGCTGTAGCCATTGTTGTTAAGAATGTTGAAACCAGGATTGCAATAACGAACAGGAATACCGCAAATGAGACGAGGACAATGATCACATAGATGATCATGTTGTTGGTTCGTTCCTGAGCGAGGTTCACAATTTCGAAGGTATCTTTCGCTGCCGCCCGAAGCACTTCACTGATATCCCCACCGGCTTTGCTTGCTTTTGCAATCAGGTCAACACTCCGGTCAGCAAGAGGAGTGCCAAGCTCTTTACCGAAATGGTACATGGCTTCAACAAATCCGGCACCCCACGACATATCCAAATCGAGCTTTCTGATATGGGGGGTGAGTGTCGAATACTCAGCACTGGCAACAATGTGCACAGCATTCGGCAGGGTCATACCTGAATCATTCATGCCCGCAAGATCACGGAAGAAATTCGGAAGGGCATTTTCCAGGTTCTTTACACGACCTTGTTCTTTAAAATCAAGGATCGCTACCGGAACAATCGCGACCAGGACTGCAAGGACTATAAAATCATCTAAAATTGTTGATGTAAAGAGGACCTGGATCCCGTATGACATCACCATCGACACAAAACCACCGATGAAAATGATAAGGGCGAGAGGTATTGTGACGATGAATATATTAACGGGTTTTTCTGTAAGCACCCTGAAGGGGTGTTTTAAGAATTTTCCAAATCCTTCCCGGGTCTGTCGATCACGCTCAAGGTTCTTTGTGATCTCATCGATTTCAGGTTCGATAGAACTCAATTCGGCGGATTTGAGCGGAGTCGGGGTTTCATTTCCCCGGTTGAAAATATTTTTGAAGTGATCTTTGATGCTCATTTCAGCTCTCCGGTGTCATGGAACTAATCATTACGATGAACGCTATGCTCCCTAAAGGGATCATGACATAAATGACCATATAGAGAAACATCGGGTTGTTGTCGCCAGAGAGCACCGACATGATCGACTGGAGAATAATCAGAAACAGCGTTCCTGCAACCATAGCAGTCACATAGGACTCAGAGACAAGTGCCAGGGTTTCTAAGAACATTTTCTGTGTCTGCCGGTTTTCCAGTGCATACTGCTCGGCTTTTGTCCGGAAATATTCAGTGATATTCCCCCCACTCGCAACACTTGCCATTGTCCCTTGTAAAAATTCCTTCATGCGCCTGCTTGGAGTACTTGCCGAAACCAGGCGGAGAGAATCGATTAAGTCCCTGCCGAAAATATCAATCTCGCGCGCAATGTAGCGTGCCTCGACTGCACTCTCACCATATATCTTGCTGCTGCCAAGAAGCCGGAAAACCTCTGCCGGAGTGATACCGGCAGTGGACATCGAAGTGATATAGTTGATCGCATACGGCAGGGTCGCATCAATATTCCTGCGCCGGTTCCCTGCTTCAAGACCAGGGTACAGGATAAACGCAAGATACGTGAGTCCACCGAACACCAACAGGGAGAAGATCGTAATAACGACGGTCCCGATTATAAGAGAATACGCTGAAAGTCCAAGCACTATGTCAGGTACTTCCCCTTTATACTTGAACAGGTTGGGAAGTTGCAAAAACCAGCTGATGATACCGATTACTACTGCTCCGGAGAGCCCGACAATTATCGCAGACATGTATGCTGTGGAGAGATAGACTTCAAACGGTGTCCTGAACCGTGCAGAGATAAGGTCGTTTCTGAGTGCCGCATAGTCTTCCCGTTTTGCCTTCATCCGTTTTCCAAGAAGGTTGAAAGAGAAGCGCTCAAAACTATTCATAGAGGTCCTTCCTCACTTTTTCGATGACCGCTTCAGGATCACGGTGATAGGAGATGAGAATCTTAGCAACATCCTTGTAGTGCCGGATCTTCTTGATCCGCATCCACTCAAGCACTTCCTGGCGGCGCTTTAACTCCTCACGCATCCGGTTCTCGCTCCATCCCTTTGCCTCCATGATCTCTTCAAGAAGATAGGACTTCCCGGAGTAGGTGATCTCATCGGTCGCAGACCGCCACTTGAAGACCTCATTTGTGATAAGTTCGTTGGTCCTTGGATCAATGTCCAGGATCTCAACGATCTGCTTGCTCCTTCTGATGCGTTTGCCACCAACCCGTGCCTGTACCTGGATGCAGACAAAATCAAGTGCAGAAAGCATGTTCCGCGGGACATCCATGGGCGGGTTCTCAATACGGTGGACGACACTTGCCACTGAATCTGCATGGATAGTAGAGTAGGTAGTGTGGCCGGTGCTCATTGCCTGGAAAAGGGTCTGGCATTCCTTACCACGTACCTCTCCCACAAGGATATATTCCGGACGCTGTCGCATTGCAGCCCGAAGGAGCTCATACATGTTAATCTCACCTCTGCCGGATGTATCAAATGAGTCGCGGGTAACGCTCGGAATCCAGTTCGGGTGGGGGAGTTTCAATTCCCGGGTATCTTCAAGGGAAACAATCTTTGATAAAGGAGGGATGAAGAGTGAGACGGCATTTAAGGAGGTGGTCTTACCGGATGCCGTTCCACCGGCAAAAATTGCAGATTTGCCGTTCTCAACGCAGAGCCAGATATATGCAATCGAAAGCGGAGCGAAGGTACGCCATTCAATAAGATCGGTCGGTGTAATCGGCTCGTCCTTGAATTTACGGATGGTGAATGTGGAGCCGTGAGCGGTTACTTCCTGGCCAAGTGTCATCTGGATACGCGATCCGTCCTGCATGGTTGAATCAAGAATGGGTTGTGCTATTGAGATGTATTTACCTGAACGCTGGGCAAGCTTTGTTACAAAAGAATCAAGATCCTCAGCATTAGTGTAGCTAAGGGCAGTCTTCATCGATTCGTAGTTCGCATGATATACAAAGAGCGAAGTATGGACTCCGTCACATGAGATATCCTCGATATATTTGTCATGCATGATCGCATCGATAAGTCCGTCACCAAGAAATTCCTTGTGCATGTTGTAGAGGATAACCTCACGCTGCACAGGGGTGAGCTTGATGCCAAAATCAAGAATAATATCGGTCGATGCAGCCCGCAACTTTATTCCGGCTTCCTCTTTAGAGATATCTTTTGTGTTGATATCAAGCGTTTCAAACAGGCGTTCCTTCAACTCTTTTAACAGATCTTTCTCCGGATCGGTCAGGATTGGCTCAAGCACCAAGTAGGTGTACTCATGAGTGGTGTGATCGTAGATAATCTGGATATAAGCGTACGGCGGGTTGACCGGATAGATCTCAACTTCCTCAATTCCTGGTTGAGGCTTGAAGGAGATATCAACAAGCGGACCATGTTTCTTGGGATCATATTCCTCAAAGGTGGAATGAACCGCTTTGAAAAGTGAGCGCAACCCGAATCTTTTTCGCTCTTCCTTGGGTTTTTTCGTTTCAATTCCGATATCTGCGTCAATATCAAGATCCTTAAAACCAGCAGTGGAGAAATTTTTCTTCCAGATCTCATCAAAATCCGGCGGGAGGGTCCCCGTCCCTTCAAACGCACTGATGCGCCCGTGCAGTTTGAGTTCGTCTATCTTGAAGGATACACCTTTGGGGAGGATAAGACCGGAGATATCAGTGATCTGGTCAACATTGATAATCTTTTTGTCGGCATCAGTCACCTGTTCGCCTGCTGCCTGCGGCGCGGAGGTCGCTTTTTTTATGGATTTTGGCCTGATAGCTGCCTTGGGATCTTCATCAATTATCTCGATCACATTATCTTCTTTTGTTTTTTTGTAGCCGTCATCCACATCGGAAAACTCAAGATCATCTCGATTTGGTGTGGATTTTTCCGTGCGTACAGGCTCTGAAGATTGCCTGTCAGAAAGGGGGGGTTCCACCTTGTTTGACGCCTCCATTTTTTTCCTGAGAGCATCGAAATCACCAATATGAGATGAAGATCTGTCATCAGCTGTCGGGATTTGAGAGAGATCTGCAGTATTTTTTGGTTTCTGTGCCTCCTCATTCTTTGTGTTTCCTTTAATCTTGCTGATAAGAGAATCTACATTATCCAGTGCATCATCATCATCTTTATTCAATCCAGACATCACCCTTTGACCTAGATCTAGGCGTCATTTTATATTAAATGATTTTTTTTACATTTAATACTATATATAATATGGCTATTGCCATGGTAAACATTCTGACCGATTTTTATTAAAAAAATCATCTCCACTGTTGAATACCCCATTTATTCCCCGGAAATTTCTGACTGGATATTTTTTAAAACCACGCGTATAAGACCGAGATGTGCATCTGCAGTTGTAAAAACACATAGGAAAAGGTCCCCGCATGGGACAATAATAAATTTATTCTCATCGGTTTCGAGGATCATCTGATCAAGGGAGCCAATGTTCAGGTCCCGGGCAATTTTAGTCCCTGCCCGCACAAGATCCTCAGCACTGGCTGTCACATGCTCAAAATCCGCATCACCAATGCTCTGAATCGAAAAACCTTCGAAAAATGCAGCAACCGCAATAACGCCGGCCAGATTTTTTATCTTTTTTAATGCGTTTTCATCGAGGGGACCAGCGATTTCTGAAACCTCGTTAATCTTCCGATCGAAACAGTGCGAATCCATAAAGGGTACAGTCTCATTAATGAGGAGGCCTTCATCAATGCAAAGCTGAACAGCACGTGAGAATTCTGCCTCGGTATATTTCCTAATGTTGAATGTCTGCGGGGAATCAAAGCTGCCGGTTGATTCCATTAACATTTGTAAAAGGGCAGACTTTCCGCGAAAAAATCCTTCAGTATCTTTAAAATATGCTCCAACCATCTTCCCATTGTCGTTGAGGATAAATCCATGACCAGATAGTGTTTCGGCCTCAACTAATCCACGGAAGGTCATCAAATACTGGGGCAACCCTTCCTTGTGAGGATTGGTAATTATTCCCTCAACAATTCCTGCGGGTAATCTCATATAAATGAGAACTGGAAATCAGAGTGCAGCTGTAAGCCGTTCCTTATTCTTCTTTAATTCGTATCTGATTCGTCCAATGTTGGCTGTAGTGTCTGCAACGATGGCGATCAGTTCATCTGCGGAAAGCGGTGAGAGAATGATAGGGCCTTTCTCCAGTTCGACGAGCATTTGGGAGAGTTCCCCCTTTCCCAGCGTATTGCCCATCGCTTCTGAGGTTCCAAGACCCGTTGAAGCCATTGCACCCAGTGCTTCGATATCCACTTTACCGGAAATTGCACTTTCAATAACAAATCCATCTCTTCCTATCACGACCGCAGCTGATACCCCTTCAATTTTAAGAAATTCCTCTAATAATGGCTTCAGCATTCACTTGCCCTCAGATAAATGATTCTCTCTTGTTTTTTTTCTATTAAAATGTTAGTCTTTCTTTTTCTTTGTGAAGGAAAAAAGGTAACCGCATAAAATAAAAAAAATAACGATTTCTTCCGATCTCATTGGATGCTCAATCATCAGCTTTCCTTGATCATCATTAGAGTATTTCATAATTGTTCACATATTTCAACCAATAAAAAGGAAACTATATTGTAGGATATCATAACAATACAACATAATGCAACTCCCGAGGGGTACATTCCTCAATATTAAAAGGAGCACAAAGGTTGGGGACCTTCTTGCTGAACTTCATAACATGAAATTCACCGGCATCTGCACTATCTCTTTTGGAATTATTAGCGGGACAATTGTCTTTAAATCCGGTAAACGTATCCTTGCGCAGTACAAAGAAATCCTCGGTGATGCTGCGTGGGATGAACTTCAGAAAATTATTGGGGAGAAAGTGGATGCTTCCCTGTCTACTCTTAATGAAGTACAGATTCAGCTCTCACTTGAATTCAACAAAACCTGCCTGATCGTCAAAGGGGGAAAAGCAGAAAATACTCCCCTCCCTGAAATCCCTCCACCTAACCAGCATACAATAAAAATATCTCCCTTGAATACTCCAAAACAAGCACAGGTAGTGATGAGCATAAACCACCAGAAACCAGGCATACCAGAAGCTACTACGACAAATAGGCCAGTTACGGATGAACCTGTGCGTGCTTCGGAGCTACCGAAGATAATAAGTGACACACATCTAAAAAAAGTAGCTCACAAACCCTTAGCATCAATCCAGCAAAAATCACAGATTAATACACAAATATCGGAGGAGAAGAGATCTGAAGATACGGCCCTTCTTCAGGTGGATTCAGATTCCAGCAGCTTTGATAAGGACATCGAAACCTTTGAAACCATGGATGTGAATTCCATCACCAATAAAATCCGCGGTGAATGTAAGACATTAATCAAACAACTTCATCTTGAACATCTGGCAGAGAACTAAAAAGGAAAAGCAAAAGAAAAGTATCTATGGTCATTTTACTGCAACTCGGGTCAGATAGTACAATACCGGTTATGATAGTTGGCCTTCTTGCTATTGTGATCATACTAGCTGCAGCATTGATATATAACAAAATCCTTAAAAAACAATTTCTTGAAGGAAGAAATAATATCGCTGACTTTCCTCATCTACTCCTGGGGTATTGGTATTCTTTATGGCAGAACTGATATTACCCAGAGTCTTTTAACCCTTGTCGAAAAATATTCCCTTGGCACATTTACCCTCGCTAAATCTGACGGGCTTATAGTTGCTTCTTCCGGGGGGGAGGATAGCCAAACCGATGCAGCAACATATAATATGCTGATTTACCATGGACCACGTTTAACGACCCCGCTTGTCATAGTGTCCGGCCCGCCTCACAAAGGTTTAGCCCTTTTTGGTGTAATCCGGACACAAAATCCGGTATCGGATGATATTTCAAACAGAATTGCAACAGATACACAAGCAATATTAAACTGGTGGGCATAGTCAATAATCAGAAAAATTGGGTAATCTTATATAAATTAAATAGAAATATTCACACAACAGGGTGTTCAATGGTCAAGGTTTACACAATCGCATCTGGAAAAGGTGGGACTGGAAAGACAACAGTTTCTGTTAATCTCGGAACGATGCTTGCCCAACTCGGTAAAGAGACCTTTCTTATGGATGCTGATATCGGTATGGCAAATGTTGGCTTGCTTCTCGGCCTGCAGGATGCACCGGTCACCCTCCATGAGGTTCTTGCTGGTAAGGCAAATGTCAATGATGCTATTTACGAGTGTCCTGCTGGGCTTAAAGTGATTCCAGCGGGTATCTCCCTCCAGGGGTTCCAGGCCGCAGATCCGGAAAAGATCCGCGATGTCATGAATGAGATTGTCAAACGCTGCGACTTTTTATTGATTGACGCGCCTGCCGGGATCAGTAAAGATGGTATCGTCCCCCTTGCCGTTGCCGATGAGGTTATCCTTGTCGTAAACCCTGAACTCTCTTCCATCGTTGACGCCCTCAAGACACGGATACTTACAGAACTCGTCGGTGGTCACGTCCTTGGTTCAATCATAAATCGTGTCGATCTGGAAAAACCCGAGACCATGATAAAAAAGATGGAGAAGGTACTCGGGGTAAAGGTAATCGGGATTATTCCCGAAGACCCAAACGTCCGTCGTGCAGGTTCTGCAAGAACTCCCCTCGTGATCAAGTATCCGACATCCCCTGCATCAAAAGCTTTTCGCCGAATTGGTTCTGACCTTATTGGTGTTGTTTACAAAGATGACGGGGGCAAGGTGCAGAAAGAAGGATTCGTCACAAGATTTACAAAAGCCCTGTTTACTAAAAAATCATAGATGTGGCTGAGATTTAACGATTTCCTTTAATAAAAGTTTTTTAAATTATTTTCTCATGCCAGAACAGGGGAATATGGAATTTTAGGGTTGAACACAAATATTCCTTACCATCGTTAATTCATTACAGCCACTTTCCCAAATCGATGATAGGGAACAAAAAAAGTGACAAATAAACGAATCCGAATTTGGATGGAAACTGGGAAGTGTAAAATCTATCAGCAGCGTCATGGAAATAATAGAATGATTAAAAAATTTGTATTATGTCGGGGGGAATTATAACAAGGATTATTCAGGTTTATTGGTTATGGTGAAGACACAGTGTTCGTCGCCCTTCGACCGGCACTTAACTTCACGACCCTGCACCTTTATCCCGAAGGATCCTTCAACAATACCCGTAAGAAGGCCAGCTGTGCAGTAACAGACATTTTTGCCGGTATTCCCAAACGCTTCTGATTCGACCGTATGTTCAAGGGTAATAGTCTTTTCCTTCTTTGTATCGTTCCATTCCATCCTGATGATCTTGAACCAGCCCATCTGGGAATAGAATGCAAAAGCCATATCAGCGAGGAGATTTGGTTTGGTTATACCCATTTTCTTATAGTGCTCGACATTTTCCTTGCCCATATCCATATATGCACGGTAGTTGACTCCTCCCGCAGGCATCTCACCCATAGTCTTTTTTAATGAGTTCATCATGGATGTGAAGATGAAACGTGGCATTATAACGACTGGATCATCAATCAGCTTAATCCTGCCTTCAAGAGGTTTGTGCTCGATGTATTCAGTGATGGCGGAATCACCTTTAACGATAGCTTCTGCCTTCCATTTCCAGCTGGATTCTCTTTGATCGGCAACAAATTCACAGCATTCATCGCCATTTGCATGGCACTTTATCTCAATGCAGAACCAGTTCTTACCAGTTACTGCGATCAGGACACCCTCAATCCATCCTCTGTGAACACCACAGACTGGCATCTTCCAGTCCTTAAGAACTTCAGACTCGAAGGTGTGTTTGGTACGAAGCACAATCCTGGTATCACTGGATTTAACGAGTTCAAACGGAGCACCCCAACCCTGCTGGTGCTGGAGCTTGAATACCAGCATAAGAAATTCTGCCGGGGAGAGATTCATACCGAACTTTTTTAACAGGTTATTGAGCCCCACTGAACCTTTTCCAACGGAGTGGAAGAGCTTACGAACCGCCTGTACAGCAAGTTTTTTGTCGAGATTTGCCTCATACATCTCGTAGATGGCTTTCACAAGATAATTCGGGTTACTTGCTGTTTTTACCCCAAAAACCGAATACGAACCGGCAAGGGGGTCCATTTCGATATACGGGGTGATACATTTTTCCCCTTTGATGAACGCCTCAAAATCTTCACGTCCGATCTTCATTAACGACAGCTCTGTTATTATCTCATTAAATGATTTCGTCTTTTAAATTCAGACACGTATTCTGGCATGCTTGGCAAATTAAATAGGAAAAAAGGTTGGATAGGGTATCAGATTTCCAAGAGTTGTTTTGCGTTAAGGTCCAGGAGTATTTTAGATTTTGACTCATCAAATGATACATAAAAAGTGGTCATATTCTGGGCGCGATCCATGACAATGCAAGTGTACTTCCCATGCTGCAATTTGAAACTTGCGGTCCCATCATCAGTGGTGATGTCACTCCCCAAAATCTTGCCCTCACTCCGGATAGATACGGTAAAACCATTTTGTGGTATGGCACCCTTCTGGATAGTGAGCGTGAGCACTCCAATACCTTCACTTTTTTTACCAATCTCCGGTATTAACGATGGAAGGCTCTTTTTCAGGTGCATTTTTTCAAAAATCCGTGATCCCATAACAATAGCATCGATAATATCCGGCTTCACATCATAGAACTCGAATTTTTCATGTCCTGATATCATTAACACCGCTTTATCACTGTACAGGGACCCCTTCTCATCAATATAGATCGCACCTTCGGCTTCGCCTTCAATAAAGGCAAGATAATATTCCCTTCCGTTCTCTTTCGCTACCGCTAAACCGTTGGAGCTCTGTGATGAGGTCACGTCAAACAGATCATGAAGCGCAAATATCCCAATATATTTTGAACCCTTAATGATATTTTCAAGCAGGTCATGTATCACATTAGGGATGCTCTTTTTTAAGTGTGTCTTTTCAAAAATCCGACATCGCATGACAATAGTCTCGACAATATCCGGTGTAATTTCATAGAACTCGAATTGTTCGTGGCCGGAGATCATCTTCGCTGCCTTATCACTATATTCTGTTCCCTTGTCATCGATATAGATGGCACCTTCGGCCTCACCAGCAAGGAAGGCGAGATAATATTCCCTTCCGTTCTCTTTTGCTACCGCAATCCCGTTGAAGCTCCGAGATAAGGCAAACTGGAACAGTTCATGAAGGTTAAAAGTCCCCAGATGCTTTGAGCCCTTATGGATATTTTTTATCAGGTCCTGTATTTTCATCAAAACTCATCTCATCTGGTGTGATCTTTTGGAAGAGGATTTCACGAAACAATTTCCCTATATATATGGTGAAGTTATTTGCAACATGTGTATTTTACATTTGCGGAATCATTTTTCGATTTTTAGATGCCTATCGCCATACATAAGTGTTCATAAAAAAAATGCTATTCCGGATTTATGGAAATACTCTACCCGATGATAATATCGGCGGTTGCGGTCCTTGTCACCCTGATCTATGCATCCTATCTCGATATCAGGGACCGTCGGGTCCCGTTTATACACTGGTTGCCAATGCTTGTGATAGGCATTGTCTGTACAGGATACCTTCTGTGGCAGACAACCGCAAACCTCAGCCTGATCTTCGGTTACCTCTCCCTCATCGCAAGTTTTCTCTATGCGGACTACCTTGATAACCGTGGAAGGACGGATTCCCTGGGTCTTACTTTTTATTATCGGAAGAAATCGATCTTTTTTTATCTTTCCCTCGTCTTGATCCTCCCGATTCTGTCATGGTTTGTCCTTGCACCATCGGTTAATATCCAGATAGTTCCCTGGTATGCGATGTTTGCCGGAATCTTTTCCTATATTTCATATAGGGAATACAAGGGCAGATTTGATGAAAATACCCGGCAAAAACACCGGAAAAAGGATCCCAATATCTCTGAATCTATCAACCGCTGGTATTTTGTACTGATTGTGATGATTTTTGCGATCACCGCAGTACTCATGCTCTTCAGTCCGGACGGCTGGGGAACTCAATCTATCGTAATTCTGCTCCTGGCTGTTTTTTCCGGGGTTTTCTATATTTTTGCCAGAATGCATCTCTTTGGCGGTGCAGATGCATGGGCACTTATATTCATATCGTTTTGTCTGCCTACGTTCCCGTTCACACCCCTCCTTGGTATGCCGCCCCTTGGATTTTTGTCATTCTCCGTTCTCATCAATGCCCTCCTCCTGAACCTGATAGCTCCAATCGGGATCTTTATCATTAATGTAATCCGAAAAAACCGGGCACCGCTTATGTACATGTTCTTTGGATTCCCGGTAAACGGTGACAGTATCCAGAATGAATGGGGGTTTGTTATGGAGGATTTTGAAGAGAATAAAGGGACGGTCAGCCGAAAATTTGTCGGCTTTTGGGATTCCATTAAGCGCATGTATAGCGGTGAAGGCAGGGTGTATACAAAGGACCTCCGGGAGCATCCTGAAGAATTCCAAAAGGAACTGGCACTCTACAGGAGAGCGGGCACGGTATGGATTTCGTATGCGGTACCCTTCATCATCCCAATTACAGCAGGGCTGATTACTGCAATCGTTTTTGGTGATCTTCTCTTTGCATTCATGAAAATTGTAGCAGGAGGAATATAACATGCTCAACCTGAAATTTGTGGACGGCCTGATTCCGGTTATTGTACAGGATTCAAAGAACCGTGAAGTACTGATGATGGGCTATGCAAACGCTGAGGCGATCCGTCTCACAAAAGAAACTGGATACGCCCATTATTATAGCCGGAGCAGAAAGAAACTCTGGAAAAAAGGCGAAGAGAGCGGGCACTTCCAGAACGTTGTAAAAATCCTCACCGACTGCGATGAGGACTGCCTGATATATCTCGTGGAGCAACAGGGTGCGGCCTGCCACACGGGATATATCTCCTGCTTCTACCGGACGCTTGACGGCACTATAGTGGGAACAAAAGTGTTTGACCCGGAAAAAGTGTACGGAAAAAAGGGACACTGATTCATTTTTTTGAAAAATCCGCACTCACTTCATACGGACATTTCAAATTACCTCTTTTATTATTTCTGGCATTGGTACGGGAAGAGAAAATACGGAAATGCCTTAGCAAATACGAATGATCTGTACCGGGCAGAGATCCGCTGCTTCCTGTGCACACCAGCAGAGGCAGTCTGGCACAACCCCCTCTGCCCGGTCACCATTGAACCGATAGTCATCGACAATTTCCGAGAATGAGTCGCAAGGGTTCTGGTCAAAGAGTTCCGGGCAGATATTCCAGCATGCCCCACAGCTGACACAGGCCCCGCGATCAAGAGAGACATTCATGTCCGTAATCCCCAGTAGTATCTGGTATTCCGGTTGCCGGGCAGAATCATAAAGGAAACGAAGAGTGGCGTTCTTTAGCCAAGGTCCAGTCTCATGCCATCAATATCTCTGGTGAGCGGAATTTTTCTATTTTCTGTATGAGTTTTCCATATGAGTATATACCGCATTGCAGGAGCCGGAATGCCATGAGACTGGTATGGGAGAGGTCGCTGATGATCGAAGGGAAGTAACAGGTCTGAGGAGAAGGGCAGAGAAGAGGAAGTACCTGTTTTTACAAAACTAATAAATTCTTGTAAATTGCAATTCAAATTTGCATTAGGGATGAAAATATGGCGGAATTTCAAACTCCGGTTTGTGATAACAACCACGATTTGATACCAATGACACGGGTATGGTCAGATGGTCATGGAAATGCAGTATATCAATGCCCGGACTGTGGGAGAAAAATGCAGGCGAGAGACGGCAACAGCGCGAGGTAATGGAAGTCCCCTGTTGAAAATTCTCATAGTACCGCGATAAAATGCGCTTGTACCTATTTACACCCCTCCTCACATCCCTTCGAACCCCTTATTAACACTAACATGCCAATAAGTACCCATCAACGATCACCCATCGTTGATTCGAATAGTATACAAGAGCATACCATATGGGAGGAATAATATTTTATGATATTAGTACCAGATACGAGCGTCCTTATCGACGGACGCATAACCTCGATGATAAAAGCCGGTGAATACAAAGGCGCAACAATAATCGTTCCCGAAGCAGTCATTGCAGAACTTGAAGCCCAGGCAAACAATGGGCGTGAAATAGGGTTTTCCGGCCTGAACGAATTGCAGCAGCTCTGCAAAATGGCGGAAGAAAAGACGATAGAACTCAAATTCTCCGGTATCCGCCCTTCTCTCGAGCAGGTTAAGCTCGCAAGCGGTGGTGAGATCGATGCAATGATACGCAACATTGCGATTGAGAATTCTGCACGATTTATCACCAGTGATTTTGTGCAGGCTGAAGTGGCACGGGCAAAAGGACTGGACGTCATCTACTTAAAAGCTCAGGTGAGTGACTTCGTTCCCCTCGGCATCGACCAGTTCTTCGATGAACACACGATAGCGGTATATCTTAAAGAAAGGGTCTGCCCGTCTGCAAAGAAGGGCACCATTAACGATATGAAACTCGTGAAGATCCGCGAGCAGCCGACCAGCGAGTACGAGCTCCGTGCCCTTGCACAGGAAATCCTCGAACGGGCGAAACGGGATCCTGACGGGTTCATTGAAGTCGAGAAGCGCGGAATCACCGTTGTCCAGATTGGTTCGATGCGGATCGCGATCGCACGTCGCCCGTTCTCTGATGGTATGGAGATCACCGCTGTACGTCCGATCGTGGATGTAACGCTGAAAGACTACACTAAGGCAGATATCATAACAAAACGGATTACCAGCGAGAAGAGAGGGTTAATTATTGTCGGATCTCCCGGTTCTGGTAAAACAACACTCGCACAGAGTGTCGCAACGTACCTTTCTGACAGTGGTTTTGTCGTCAAGACCATGGAGGCACCCCGGGAACTCCAGGTGCCCGACCAGATTACCCAGTATACGATGCTTGAAGGCAGCATGTCCAACACTGCTGACATCCTCCTGCTTGTCAGGCCTGACTTTGTCATCTTTGATGAACTTCGAAAGAACGAGGACTTCAACGTCTTTGCTGATATGCGTCTCGCCGGCCTTGGCATGGTTGGTGTCATCCACGCAAATGGTGTGCAGGATGCAGTCCAGCGTTTTTCCGACCGTGTGGACTTCTCTGTTCTCTCACAGATAGTGAACACCATTATCTTCGTCAGGCAGGGTGTGATTACGAAGATATATGATTTGGATTTCACCCTCAAGGTCCCTGAGGGAATGGCAAATGAAATGCACATCCGCCCCGTAACCATCGTAACCGATCACGAAACGGGAGAACTGGTAATTGATGTCTTCCGGTATGATGGCGAGACTATTGTCATGCCGATGTCTGCAGTGACAAACGCAAACGCCTCGAAAAAAGCCACCCAGGTAGTACCGGTTCAGAATGTCGGAGTCCCTGTTGCATCGGTCGTTAACGTCCGTTCACCGGTTCCCTTACCGGATGCTACCCCCAGAAAGGACAACGATGAGCGTCCCGGTTGGAAACTCATGGAGAAAGAGATCCAGCGTGAAATCGGGCGTTACACCGAAGGTTTTGTTGACGTCCAGATGATTAGCGATACAAAAGCCATAGTCTATATTGATGACAAGGATGTGCCGGCAGCAATTGGTAAGGGTGGCAAGAACGTGTCTGCCATTGTAAACAAAATCGGTATCGGGATTGACATCAAACCACGTTCTGAATTTGATCGTCAGCAGATGCAACCTCAGAAAAGCGATGCGGAGTTCAATCTGGGTGGCGGTATTAAGATCCAGACCGACAAAAAGCAGCTAACCATCGTTGCCCCGGAACAGAGCGGTAAGATTGTGGATGTGTTTGCAGGGAAGGAATACCTGTTCACTGCCACAGTAAACGACACAGGAGAAATTCACCTCGCGAAGAACTCGAGCATTGCGCAGGAGATGATCCGGCGTTACCAGAACAGTGAGATTATTAAATTAAGACCGGTATAATTGAAAAAATTTCTTTTTTTCTGATAAACGAGGTGAAATGGTTTGAACGCATTTGATCTGGGCAAATTTGAAGAAGAAGCACATGAGCAATGGACGCACGCATTTGAATCCAACCCGTCGAACCTTGAGAAATATTACCTGACCGTCGCCTACCCGTATCCAAGCGGGGCGATGCATGTCGGGCATGGCAGGACATATATTGTCCCGGATGTAATCGCACGGTTCTGGCGGATGCGGGGCAAACAGGTTCTCTACCCGATGGCGTTTCACGTCACGGGAGCCCCGGTGATCGGCATTTCAAAACGAATCGCGAAGAATGATCCCAAGACTATTCGCCTCTACCGCGATCTTTACAAAGTCCCGCAGAATGTCCTTGATGAATTTACTGATCCACTGACCATTGTTCGCCACTTCGCGAGCGAATACCAGCGAGTCATGACTGCCTGTGGGATTTCAATCGACTGGCGCCGCAGGTTTACAACGGTCGATCCGACCTACAGCAAGTTTATTGAATGGCAGTGGAAGCACCTCTATGAAGCCGGATATGTAATCAAAGGAGCCCACCCGGTCCGCTACTGCACGGTGGATGATAATCCCGTTGGAGACCATGATCTGCTTGAAGGGGATAAAGCAGAGGTGATAAAATTTACCCTCGTTATGTTCCAACACGGCGATGCGTTTATTCCAACAGCAACGCTCCGACCGGAGACAATTCATGGTGTCACCAACCTCTGGGCAAATCCAAACGTCACCTATATCAGGGCACTGGTGGATGGAAATGCATGGATTATCTCACGGGAAGCAGCAGAAAAACTCGCATTGCAGGATCATACTGTTGAGATACAAGATGAGATCGCCGGCAGGGATCTGATCGATACGACTGTCAGCCACCCGCTCTGTGGCAAGGTACCTATTCTCCCTGCAGACTTCGTTGATCCCGATATGGCGAGTGGACTTGTCATGAGTGTCCCCGCTCATGCACCGTTTGACTACATCGCACTCCGTGATCTCCAGCGTGCGGGAAAATATACCCAAATTAAACCTGTGCCCTTAATAAAAGTCGAAGGATACGGGGATATTCCCGCACAGGACGCAGTTGAGAAGGCTGGCATCACCCACCAGATGGACAGCCGGATGGATGCACTCACGCAGGAAATTTACTCTGCTGAGTTCTCCAAGGGTACGCTCTTCGAAAGGTATGGCGGAAAACCCGTACGAGTGGCACGTGATGATGTAGCTGAACTCATGATAGAGAAGTACGCCTCGAAAATTATGTACGAGTTTGATACCAGGCCCGTCGTCTGTCGCTGTGGCAACAAAGTTAAAGTCAAGATCCTGCATGACCAGTGGTTCTTGAAATACAGCGAC
>Ga0315275_10002475_pt1 | contig 16690 bp, 12 predicted proteins | sample YL17G03_0_MG_FD_205557 | JGI IMG/M metagenome (GOLD analysis project Ga0315275, IMG submission 205557) | Sediment microbial communities from Yellowstone Lake, YNP, Wyoming, USA - YL17G03_0 | ecosystem: Environmental > Aquatic > Freshwater > Lake > Sediment | place: USA: Wyoming | collected... | reverse complement strand
CCGCGTGTGGGTTCTCGAACCCAACTTCCCCCGGTGTCGTTCATCGCGCCCGTTCTCCCGTTGAGCTGGCGAGCGCTTCGGCTCGATCGGCATCGATGCACGCTTGCACGATGGGGTCGATGTCACCATCGAGCACCTGGTCGAGATTATGCGCCTTGTATCCGACCCGGTGGTCGGCGATGCGATTCTCCGGGAAGTTGTACGTGCGTATGCGCTCACTTCGGTCGACCGTGCGCACCTGAGAACGTCTGGCATCAGAGGCCTCGCGCGCGTTCTGCTCCTCGGCGACGGCGAGCAGACGTGCACGCAGGATGCGCATTGCTTGTTCCTTGTTCTGCAGCTGCGACTTCTCGTTCTGGCAACTGACGACCACACCGGTCGGAATGTGGGTGATACGGACGGCTGAGTCTGTCGTGTTGACGCTCTGGCCTCCAGGGCCAGACGACCGGAACACATCGATTCGTAGGTCGTTCGGATCGATCGTGACGTCGACCTCTTCTGCTTCCGGAAGCACCAACACACCGGCGGCCGAGGTGTGGATACGACCCTGGGATTCGGTGACCGGTACCCGCTGGACGCGATGCACCCCACCTTCGAATTTCAGCCGCGCGTACGGCGCATCGTCGGGGTCGACCAACCCGCGCGCCTTGACCGCGACCGAGACGTCCTTGTAGCCGCCCAAGTCGGACTCTTCGGCCTCGAGCACTTCGGTGGACCAGCCGCGACGCTCCGCGTAGCGGAGGTACATGCGTAGGAGGTCACCGGCGAACAGCGCCGACTCCTCGCCACCTTCACCCGCCTTGACCTCCAAGATCACGTCCTTGGAGTCGAGTGGGTCGCGGGGGACGAGCAGCGTCTTCAACTTCTCCGCAACGCCATCGCGCTCGACCGCGAATGCGGTCGCCTCATCTGCCATGGACTCGTCGGACTCACCGAGTTCGGCCGCCGCGAGTTCGTCCTCGCTCAGCTGCTTCCAGAGTCGATAGGTGGCGACGACCTCACGCAGTTCGGCGTACCGGCGACCCAGTCGCCTCGCCAGGTCCGGATCAGTGTGAACTGCGGGATCGGCGAGTTGCGCCTCGAGCGCGTCGTATTCGTCCACCAACGCCAGGCAGGCCTCGAACATCGTGGGCCCCTTCCTGCGCGGCCATCGAGCGCGGCTCGTGTGTCAGGTCGTCCATCCCGGCGTACGGCTGACGGATACGGCAACGGGCGCCGGGCCGTCACCGAAGCGACGGGCCGACGCCCGTGTGCACAACTACTCGGGGGCTTCGGTGGCCTTGGTCTTGCCGAAGCGCTTCTCGAACTTCGCGACCCGACCGCCGGTGTCGAGGATCTTCTGCTTGCCCGTATAGAACGGATGGCATTGGGAGCAGACATCCGCGTGAACGACGCCGTTCTTCGCGGTGCTGCGGGTGGTGAAAGTCGCGCCACAGGTACAGGTCACCGTGGTCTCGACGTACTCGGGATGGATATCGGGCTTCACAAGTGCTCCTCACGAAGGCCCCGGGTCGCGGCCCACCGGCTGGTGGGCTCAGCTGCGTGAACCGGAAACCGGGCGCAATTATGCCCGCACTCCCTCCCCAGACCGAATCCGGTCACCCAGCGTGACCCCACGACCGGACTTCCTGGGGCAGCCGCACCATCTGCGCGCAGATTCTCACGCTCCACGGTAACGAAACTGCAAATAACGACGGCGATTGCAATTGAACGCTCAAGTTCTGTCTCCGGCGGTCGAAAGACCCTTGACGCTTCCCGCACGGTGCAGGCGAATACCTGCCACGAATCGAAAAGAGAGCCCGCAGATGTCCCGCAACAAGCGTTCATACTTCGCCAAGGCTGCCGCGGTCCCGGTGGCCCTGCTGGCCAGCGCTCTGCTGGTCTGGCAGGGGTCCTACGCGGCCTTCAACGCGACGACGACCGATGGAGCCAACAACTGGGCTGCAGGCGCCGTGGCGCTGACCGATGATGACGGCGGCAGCGCGATGTTCAACGCGGCCGGGCTTCGGCCCGGCAGCACGGGCAACAGGTGCATCACGGTGACCAGCAACTCGTCGCTCTTCGGCCCGGTGAAGCTCTGGGCGACGAGTTCAACGACGAATGCGCTGAGCAGCTATCTCGACGTCACCGTCCAAGAGGGCACCGGTGGTGGCTTCGGCTCCTGCACCGGCTTCGCCGCCGGCGCCACGATCTACACCGGAACCCTGGCCGCCATGCCCCTTACCTACGCGACCGGTTCCGGAGCTTGGACGCCCGCGGCAAACCCCGAGAGCAAGACCTACAAGATCACCTACACCGTGAACGCGGCTGCGCCCAACACCGTCCAGAACGGGACGGCCAGCGCGACCTTCACCTGGGAGATCCAAGCCTGATTCGTTCCCCGCGCTGCGCGGGCCACCGCAACAGCCCCGCGCGAGTGGTTCCGCGTAGCCGCGAGGTCGAGGTAAGCGAGGAGTTGGTCATGTCACCGTTTGTGACCTGGGCGGCCCGACGGCACCTCTCCACACCGCCCATGACCCTCGCCTGGCGCGAACACGTGCATCAGGCCAGTCGCGGACCTTCAGACCCGGACTCGACAGGCCACTCCCTGAGCATCGCGACCTGGTTCGGCAAAGTCTTCCTGTTCTTCGTGCTGGGCCTCGTGGCCTGGGGCACGCTGCCGGCACTATTCGGCTGGCACACCTCAGTCGTCCTCACCGGATCGATGCGACCGCACATCGAGCCCGGCGATCTGGTGGTCTCCGCGCCGGTCGCGGCCGCGGAGATCCACCCTGGGCAGGTCATCGCCTTCGCCGCCCCGACCGAGCACACGGTCGTGCATCGCGTGGTCGACGTACGAGCCGACGCCACGCTGGTCACCAAGGGCGATGCGAACCCCACCAACGACGCGATCTCGGTCAAGCCGGAGCAGATCGCGGGACTGGGGCGACTTCGCGTACCGCTGATCGGCCAGCCGGTCGTGTGGGCGCGTGAGCACAACTACCCACCGCTGATCTTGCTCGGGCTGCTGACGATGGTGGCAGTCTGGCTCGTTCTTCGCGAAGGCGTCCGACGTCGTCGTCGCACCGCATACGACCGCGACCACGTCGACGGTGCCGAGTCGAAGCCGGGAACCGGGCCACCGAAACCACACCCCAGTCTGAGCCCGAAACCGCGCCCGACTCCGCCATTGGCAGCGGGCCTCGGGCGACTCACGATCCTGGTGGTCGCGACCGGGATCATCGTGGCTACCGGCGAGGGAAGTGCCCAGGCCGCGTTTGGGGTGACCGCCTCAGCCTCTGCCAACGCGTGGGGGTTGTCGTCGTATGCCCAGTTCGGGGCCGGTACCTACGTGTCAACCGTCACAGCCAACGCCCCCCGGTTCTTCTACCGATTGACCGAGAGTTCGGGCACTGTCGTCACGGACACATCCGGATTCGGCGGAAATGGGACCTACGTCAGCACCTGGACCCGCTCCGTGTCCCCTCAGCCACTTCCCCGCAACGCCGGACTCGCCGTTTCCCCTGCGGCCGCCTTGTCATGCATCTCGACGCCAACGGCATTCGCCAACCCGACCGTGTACTCCTACGAGGTCTGGTTTCGCACCACGTCGATCACGGGTGGCAAGTTGGTCGGCTTCGAGAACCTGAAGACCGGCACCTCGGCAAGCTTCGACCGTCATCTCTACATGCGCAACGACGGAACCCTCGTCTTCGGGGTCAAGCCCGGTGCCCAGACGACCGTCTCGTCACCAGCGTCGTACAACGACGGAAACTGGCACCAGGCGGTCGCCACGATGGGGACCGTCGGTGGGATGAGCCTGTACGTCGATGGCTTCCTGGTCGCGTCGAACGCGACCACCGGCAGCGCCAACTTCACCGGCTACTGGCGTATCGGCTGCGGGACCCTGACCGGCTGGCCGACATATCCGACCACCCCGTCAGCGACGCGCTTCACCGGCTCGCTCGGCGACGTGAGCATCTACACCACCGAACTGACGGCGGTCGACGTGCGAAACCACTTCTTCGCGGCCTGACCCTCAGTCGTCGTAGTGAGAGCCACTCGGCGCAGAGGGAGTGTTCTTCTGCACCTGGAGCAGGAACTCGAAGTTGCTCTTCGTCTCACGCAACTTGTTGAGCAGCAACTCGATCGCCTGCTGCTGGTCGAGCGCGTGCAGTACGCGGCGCAGCTTCCAGACCGTCTTGAGCTCGTCGGGGTTGAGCAGGATCTCTTCCTTGCGCGTACCGGACGCGTCGACGTCCACCGCCGGGAAGATCCGCTTGTCCGCCAGTCGACGGTCCAACTTGAGCTCCATGTTTCCGGTGCCCTTGAACTCTTCGAAGATGACCTCGTCCATGCGCGAGCCGGTCTCGACGAGCGCGGTTGCGATCACCGTGAGCGAGCCGCCGTCCTCGATGTTTCGAGCCGCGCCGAAGAAACGTTTCGGTGGGTACAGCGCGGTGGAGTCCACACCACCGGACAGGATTCGTCCGCTGGCCGGTGCCGCCAAGTTGTACGCGCGGCCCAGACGGGTCATCGAGTCGAGCAGTACGACGACGTCGTGGCCGAGCTCGACCAATCGCTTGGCACGTTCGATCGCCAACTCGGCGATCGTGGTGTGGTCGTCTGCCGGCCGATCGAAGGTCGAGGCGATGACCTCACCCTTGACCGAGCGCTGCATGTCGGTGACTTCTTCAGGCCGCTCGTCCACCAGTACGACCATGAGGTGAACCTCGGGGTTGTTCTGGGAGATCGCGTTGGCGATCGCCTGCAGGACCATGGTCTTACCCGCCTTCGGCGGCGAGACGATCAGTCCACGCTGCCCCTTGCCGATGGGCGACACCAGGTCGATGACCCGCGTGACGAGGTTGGCCGGCTCGGTTTCAAGACGCAACCTGTCTTGCGGGTACAGCGGAGTGAGCTTGCTGAAGTCGACGCGGTTGAGCGCGGCCGCGACCTCGCCACCGTTGACGGACTCGATCCGTACCAACGGGTTGAACTTCTGACGCTGGTCGCCTTCACCCGGGGCGCGCACGGTGCCGGTGATGGCATCGCCCTTGCGCAGGCCGTACTTCTTGACCATGGACAGCGAGACGTACACGTCGTTCGGACCGGGCAGGTAGCCGGTGGTACGGACGAAGCCGTAGTTGTCGAGGATGTCGAGGATCCCGGCAACGGGAAGCAGGACCTCGTCTTCGCCGACCTCCGGCTCGTTGTCGTACCGATCACGAACCGTGGGGCGGGTGCCCGGGCGGTCCCGGTCACGGCCCCGACGTCGACGTCGGTTGTTGTTGCGTCCGCCGCGGTCACCCTCGTCGTACCTGTTGCCCTGACGCTGGCTGTCGTTGCGATCGGCGTCGCCTCGATCCCGATCGCCTCTGTCGGCGCGCGGGGCGTCATTGCGATCGCCTCGTGGGGCGTCATTGCGATCGCCTCGTGGGGCGTCGCCACGATCGGCCCGCGGGCCATCGTTGCGGTTGCGATCGCGATCGTTTCGCTGGTACCGATCGCGATTGCGAGTCGGTGCCACTCCCCCGTCACCGTTCTCCGACGGGGCCCGCTCGGCGACCTGTTCCGAGGCGGCACTCGGTGCCGCTTCGGTGGAACTGGTCTCGCGGGGAGTACGGGGGCCGCGCGCGGGCTTGCTGCCCGCGGAGCTGGAACTGCTGGATTGCCGCGCTGAGATCGCCGCGACCAGGTCCGCCTTGCGCATTCCGGATGATCCGGAGATGCCCAACTGCCCGGCGAGTGTCTTCAACTCGGGCAGCAGCATGCCGGACAGACCGCCGGCAGGCTTCTTTGCGCCGGACTTAACTGTCGCGGCGGTAGTGATTGTGTCGGTCACTCGGTTTCCTTCCGAGTCCGGGAGGTCGGCCTGACGGGCACGACTCCGGGAGATGAACTCCTCCCCGACGGGGAGGGGTGCCACATCGCGTCTTGCGGGTTGCGCAGTCCGCAATGTGAGTAACAAGCGCGTCCAGGGCGGTGGTTGTCGCGAGGGCTTCGTCGATCAGAGACCGAATCAGCTGGGGCGACATGAACCTCGGCTCGAACATCCTCCCCACGCACGTATCGATGTGATCGACGTGTGGGTGGTTGCGGTGGGCTGTCCCGATTCAAACTGCGGAACGTTGGGCCCTGGAGCTCTGCGAGCGTAACACCCCGAGGGGGGTGGTTGTTCCCACGGGTCATCCGAATGCCCTCGGCGTGTCCCGGCCGTGACTTCCCAGGTCGATCGTCATCCCTAGACGACGGTCAGAGGAATCGCGCGGCTCACCGCCGTGGCGCTGGTCGAGTTGGCCAGCACCACCACCCGCCAGGACAGATCCACGCCGGTCGATGTGCGCCACGCGAAGGAGAACCGGCTCGCCGAATTCAGGGCGATCGGCCGCCAGGTGTTCCAACGACCTGAGTAGAAGAACTGCAGCCAGACTCGCTCCCCTGCCCCACGGTTGGGAGCTACCGAACCAGAGAACACGACGACTCGGCCCAACCGCACCGAACTCCCACTCAACCGCAGGCTCACGGCTGCGCGGACGAGCACCAGAATCGTTCGCGAGGCACTCCCGAGGACCGACCCACTTCCCGCGAAGACCGCGCGATAGTCCGTGTGAGAACCGGGACGAATCCAAACCGAGTACGCACCACGGAGGTCTGTGCGAGTCGACGTCAAGTACAGCCAACGACTTCCACCGACGCCGTGATGCTGCAGAACAACGCGCTGGAACTTCAGGGGTGCACCCGCGGCGGTTCGCAGCACGCCACTGACCCGAGCACTCACGCCGCGTCGAACAAGCGAGGCACCAGCCGCGAGAGTGATGCGCGACACCACCTGATTGACCGGTCCAACGTTGGGTGGCGAACGGAAGTTCGCAACCGTGAGCAGTTGCCCACCTGGCGTGCTGCCTAGGAAGGCCCCCAATCCGGTGGCCAAGCTCGGCGCGATGAAGGTCGTACTCAAAGTGCCCGTCGGACTCGTGGTCAGCGAAACGCTCGCACCGGACGGCATCCCAACTGCTGGCCACGAATAGTAGGCACCCAGCAGAATCGCGGTGTCCGGTGGAAATGCCGAGCCCGTCACAGTCAGGACGTCGCCGGGACTGGCTGTGTCCTTGGACATCGTCAGCGTGGGACAACCGGGGTAGGCCGGATCGAGCGGCAACTGGGCTGGACCACCCGCGAAATCCAGCGGACTCGCGTTCGTCTCACACCGACGTCCGATGTTGATCGCGATCACCACACACGGATCACTCGGTCCGCATATGTCACCGGACTGATTGATGACTCCGGTTGCCAAGGTCAGCGTCGCTGTCGCTCTGCCGTCCACACCCGGATAGACCAACACACCATTGGCCCCCAGCGCACAATCATCCGGTCCGGTGACGACCTTCCCGCGCTTGCACTCAGCCACCGCAACCGAGGATGACGGGCTGAAGCCGCTCAGCCCAACTGTCAGCACACTGCCGGACGAGACGGGCCCCATCGGGCTAAGGGCCAAGGTCGGCGGGCTTGTTGGCATCAAGGTGGGGAAGTTGATCTTTGGCGGGGGCGGTGGCTTGTACGCCGGGCCGTCGATTCGACTATGCGCGTCGAAGAAGTCGAGCGCCTCGGTCACCGCGTCGACCGGATCGGCAGGCGTCTTGAAGACGTGATGCGTGCCGCCGATCACTTTGTACAACACTGTGTCCGCGACACAGCCGGAGTACGTGCGTTTCACGAGTTGCTCAGTGTTCGCGGCGTTGGCCGCCGGCACCGAGTCCGTGTAGGCGGTGCAGCCGTTGGTCGTCTTCGCCCAGTACTCGACGTCGGCTTCGACAGACCCCGTGTAGGAGGCGAGGTCGGGCAGGTTCGGATCAGGGAGATAGCCGGCACCGTCATAGGGCACGAACTCGTCGGCCGTGCCATGAGTGACCAGCATCGGAACGCGACGCGTCGAACATTTGGCCGGGTTAATCAAGCTCACGCCCTCAAGGCTTCCTACAGCCGCGACGGTGAGCCACCGACACGCCGCAAACGCCGCCATCGCGCCACCCGACGAATGTCCCGACACGTAGATGCGGGCTGTGTCGGCACAAGCAACATCGCCGATGTTCGTGATCATCGCGTCGAAGAACTTGAAGTCGTCCGGCGTCGACCCCTGTGACGGAACAGTCCACGCCGTGGTCGCCCCCGGCTGCACGACCGCATCGGGCTCGACCACGGCATAACCTCGCGCGACGGCCTTCTGGGCGAAATGCGTGTCGGCCTCGAAACCCAGTCCCGTGCCGCCCGTGCCGTGCAACGCGAACACAATCGGAACCGCTGTGCCCGCGGGCGGGGTCGGATTCGGCGTCGAGACAACGAAGGTCCTAGTGCGCCCGTCGACAACAAGGCTGCGCGACTGTGTGAACAGCGGGGTCGTCGGCCCGGTCTGGCCCGCACATGTCGGGGGGGTCGCCGTTGACGACGCACTCACCGCACCTGCACCGATGCTTGCGAGCACCACGGCGAAGACCAACGTCGCGATCACGGAGAGGCGATGGGTACGACCTCCGGTAACACGGGCACTCGCGCTCATTGCTCCCCCTCAGGCGCCTACGCGCCCCCGTACATGGGAGACCAGGTTAGTCAGCGCGACAAGAGGGGTCACGGGATGAAGGAAATCAACCATCAGAACGAGGAGGCACGAGGGTGGCACCGGTGGTGTCAGGAGTCAGGACTTGTCCGGTCCCCAGCGCACCGCCGAGGTCGGCGATCTCGGCGGCTCGGTCGCTAGTCGTGAGGGCAATCACGGTCGGCCCGGCACCCGAGATCGTCGCTGCGACGCCGCGGTGGTCACGCAAGTCGTGGACGAGCGCCATGGAGGCGGCGTAAGCCGGTTCGCGATAGTTCTGATGAAGCCGATCCGCCGTCGCATCGAAGAGCAAGTCCGGCCGTGCGGTGAGGGCTGCGACCAAGAGACCCGCCCGTGACACGTTGAACGACGCATCCGCGTGCGGGACGGAGTCCGGCATCATGCCCCGCGCCTTCCTCGTCGACAGCGAGGCCGAGGGGACGAACACAACGGCAGCGACGTCGGGATGGGGTTCGAGGCGTAGGGCCCGCGCGTCGTCGGCCCTGCCTGACGGCGACCAGGCAATCGTGAACCCGCCGTAGAAGCACGGTGCGACGTTGTCCGGATGGCCCTCGAGCTCGGACGCCAGCGACATCAACGACTCGTCGCCGAGACGTTCACCGCCGTCGACGACCAACGCGCGCGCCAGCACGAGCCCGGAGACGATCGCGGCCGACGACGAGCCCAAGCCTCGACCATGAGGTATTCGGTTGGTGCACGACAGATCGAAACTCGGCACCGGCACATCCATCCGGCCGAACGCCGTCGCCATGGTCTTGGCGACGAGATGGGACGCGTCCCGGCGTACCCGCTGCGCACCTTCGCCGGTGACCTGGACTCGGATGCCACCGGTTCCGGTGACCGCGGCTTCGACGTTGTCGTAGAGACCCAGAGCCAACCCGAAGGAGTCGTATCCCGGTCCAAGGTTCGCGCTTGTCGCCGGGACGCGAACCCGCGCCAATCCGTCGCGGAACGGCGAGGTCATGCCAACCCGAGTGCAGCCGCGGCCGCGTGAGCATCGACGGGTACCGGCATTGGTTCGCTCATGTCTCGCAGCGCGATTGCAGTGTCCTTCAGCCCGTTGCCCGTCACCGTGATGACGATTCGCTGACCCTGGTCGACCTGTCCGCGGGCGGCTGCCTGCAGCAACCCCGCGACTCCCGCGGCTGACGCTGGTTCGACGAACGTCGCTTCGTCTCGCGCCAGCAACCGGTAGGCATCCAGTATCTGCTCGTCACTGACCATGTCGATGAGCCCACCGGAGTCATCGCGTGCCGCAACCGCGCCGGACCAGGAGGCTGGGTTGCCGATCCGGATCGCGGTCGCGATCGTTTCCGGATTCGGCACCACTTCGTCGCGCACGATCGGTGCGGCACCTTCGGCCTGGAATCCCCACATCCGAGGCCGCTTCGAGGCCACGCCGTCAACGGCGTACTCGACGTACCCCTTCCAGTACGCCGTGATGTTCCCGGCATTCCCCACTGGCAGCACGTGGATGTCAGGGGCGTCACCGAGGAAGTCGACGATCTCGAAACTCGCGGTCTTCTGCCCCTCGATGCGAGCCGGATTGACGGAGTTGACCAGCGCAACCGGGTAGTGCTCGGAGAGGTCGCGCGCCAACCTCAGGCAGTCGTCGAAGTTGCCGTCGACCTGTAGCAAGGTGGCGCCGTGCACGATTGCCTGGGCGAGTTTGCCCATCGCGATCTTGCCGCTGGGCACGAGAACCGCGCACGTCATCTGCGCCTTTGCGGCGTACGCGGCCGCCGATGCACTCGTGTTCCCTGTCGAGGCGCAGATGACGGCTTTCGCTCCCGAACCTGCAGCGTCCGAGATGGCCATCGTCATCCCGCGGTCCTTGAACGAACCGGTCGGATTGGCCCCTTCGACCTTGAGGAACACCTCGCAGCCGACGAGTTCGGAAATTCGCTCGGCGACAAGCAGCGGGGTACCGCCCTCGCGCAAGGTCACCACGGGAGTCGAGTCGGTGACCGGCAAACGGTCGCGATACTCCTCGATCACGCCGCGCCATAGCTGGGCCATCAGGCGCCGGCCTCCCCTTCGACTCGCATGACACCGACCACTGCACGGACGGCGTCGAGACCGCGCAACGTCTCGATCGTCTTCGACAGGGCCGCATCGGTGGCCGTGTGGGTGCGTAGCACGAGGCCGGCGTCATCGCCGTGACCGTCCTGACGAACGTTCTGGATCGACACCCCGTTATCCGCGAACGCGGAAGCAATCGTCGCAAGCACGCCCGGCTTGTCGGCCACGTCGAGATTGACGTAGTAGCGCGTCACTGCGTCGCCGATGCCGCGCACCTCGAGATCGGCGTACGTCGACTCCCCCGGGCCGCGCGATCCGGCCAACTTGTTGCGGGCGACGGCGACCAAGTCGCCTACGACGGCCGATGCGGTCGGCGCTCCACCCGCACCTCGGCCATAGAACATCACTTCACCGGCGGCGTCGGCCTCGACGAATACGGCGTTGAATGCATCGCGCACACTGGCGAGCGGATGGGTGCGCGGGACCATGGTCGGGTGCACGCGAACCGTCACACCCCGCTCGTCGGGACTCAGCTCGGCAACCGCGAGCAGCTTGATGACGAAGCCCATGTCCCGAGCGGCCTGCACGTCGCTCAAGGTGACCGACGAGATTCCCTCGCAGTGCACGTCATCGATCGTGACGCGGGTGTGGAACGCAAGGCCGGCCAGGATCGCAGCCTTGGCCGCAGCATCGTGACCCTCGACGTCCGCGGTCGGGTCGGCCTCGGCGTAGCCAAGTGCTTGCGCCTCGCGCAGGACGTCGGCGTAGTCAGCCCCTTGCTCGTCCATCTTGCTGAGGATGAAGTTGGTCGTACCGTTGACGATTCCCAGGACCCGACGAACCCGATCACCTGCGAGCGACTCACGAAGCGGACGCAACAGCGGGATCGCACCGGCGACCGACGCTTCGTAGTAGAGGTCGACGCCGAACTTCTCCGCAGCAGCGTGCAGAGTCGCCCCGTCAGCGGCCAGTAGCGCCTTGTTGGCGGTGATGACGCTGGCGCCGTTCTCCATCGCGGTCAGGATCAGCGTGCGAGCCGGCTCGATTCCGCCCATGACCTCGACGACGACGTCCAGATCGCGACGTGCGACCAAGGCAGCGGCGTCAGTGGTCACGATGGCCGGGTCGATGCCGTCGCGCGCCTTGCTGACGTCGCGTACGGCGACACCGACGAGTTCGATCCGGGCACCAACGCGGGCAGCGAGGTCGTCAGCCTGCTCTCGGATGAGTCGCGCGACCTGGGTGCCCACCACGCCGCTCCCGAGCAACGCAACCCGCAACGCCGGCCGGTCCATCACAACGCCCTCTCACCCAACATTTTCACGATGAAGGTGCCCCAGACTGCGCTAGAGGCAGTTATTCGTACCCAACCCTGTCAGACGCGGTCCCCGCCATCTCGATCAGCGTGCTCTCCCGGGCCGCCCAGATCCCCATCGCCGTACGTCGTGCAGATCAGATGCCGACATCCAGCGCGAGAAGGTCGTCCACCGTCTCTCGCCGCAGAACGAGCGTGGCCCGGCCGTCCCGAACCGCCACCACCGGAGGCCTCGACATGTAGTTGTACGACGAGGCCATCGCCCGGCAGTACGCCCCGGTGGCAGCGACCGCGATCAGATCCCCCGCCGCGAGGTCATCGGGCAGCCATGCATCGCGCACCACCACGTCCCCCGATTCGCAGTGCCGCCCGACAATTCGGGTCAGCATCGGGCGAACGGTATCGAGCCCGGCCGCCGGATCAAGGCCCCGTGACGCGACACGGGCTGTGTAGTCCGCGCCGTACAACGACGTCCGGATGTTGTCGCTCATGCCGCCGTCGACCGATACGTAGGTTCGCACGTGCCCGTGGCCGAGATCGATTCGCTTGATGGTCCCAACTTCGTACACCGTGACCATCGACGGTCCGACGATGGCGCGGCCTGGCTCCACGGCCAGGCGCGGGGTGGGCAACCCGTACGCCGCGCACTCCCGCACGACAATCGATCGCAACGCGGTGGCCATGTCGGCCGGATTGAGCGGATCGTCGTCACTGACGTACGCGATCCCCATCCCCCCGCCGAGGTTGAGTTCGTCGACAACCACGTCGTGTTCATCGCGGATCGCCGCCGCCAGTTCGACAACTCGATGTGCCGCGACCTCGAAACCCGCAGCGTCGAAGATCTGCGAGCCGATGTGCGAATGCAGTCCGACCAACTCGAGGCTCGGCAACTTGAGTATTCGCCGGACGGCCTCCTGCGCATCACCTGACGTCAACGACAGACCGAACTTCTGGTCCTCGTGCGCGGTCGCAATGAATTCATGCGTGTGCGCCTCGACGCCAACCGTGACCCGAACGAGCACCCGCGCGCGTACTTCGCCTTCCTCGGCCAGATGCGCCAACCGCGCGATCTCCTCGAAGGAGTCGATGACGAACGAGCCGATCCCTGCATCCAGTGCGGCGCGCATCTCTGGGATCAGCTTGTTGTTGCCGTGGAAGGAGATTCGGTGGGCTGGGAAACCCGCACGCAGCGCGATCGCCAGTTCACCGCCGCTGCACACGTCGAGGTTGAGCCCCTCTTCCTCGATCCAGCGCGCGGTCGTCGTCGACAGGAAGGCCTTGCCCGCGAAGTACACGTCAGCCGGAGCGATGTCATCGGCGTACGCCTCTTTGAAGGCGCGGGCCCGTTGCCGAAAGTCGGCCTCATCGAGGACGAACAGCGGGGTACCGAATTCGCTCGCCAAGTCGCGAACGTCGAGACCCCCGATGACCAGCGCGCCAGTGTGGAGATCGTCGCCCGCACGGTGTGCCGTGGCCGGCCAGACGACTGGGTCGAGATCGCTGAGTTCGACGAGATCAATCGGTACCGGTGGCGCTCCCGCTGGCGCGTTGACTTCACCGTGACGCGGACCAGCCGGATGCGCTCCCATCCCCCGAGGCTATCGAGTGGTGAGCCTTAGTTGCGCGCCAGTTCTCGGCCACGGCGGAAGAAGTCGGCGACCGCCTCCGCGCGGGTGTCGTCGTCGACCGGCAGGACTGCACCGAAGGATGCGTTCCAGAAGCCACCTTCGCGTGGTGTCCAGGGGCCGACATAGGCGTACGGCGTCTCGTGGAACGAATCGCCACCGCTGAGGCCGTAGTTGACCTCGTCCCACTGAATCCCCAAGTCGAAGTGCTCTGGCCAGAGAACCGGTGTCTCGGCCGGGTGGAATGCCTGCATCGCATCGCGGCCGACTTCGTACGCCGCGACGAGGCGACGCGAACTGCCGACGTCGACCACCAACTTCTCGTCGCTGCCGAGGCCGGCGGAGTCCGGGTAGAGACCTTCCGGCGCACCTGCGTCGAGACCGAGTTCTTCGGCGAGGTCTGCGATCGTTCGCCCACCCAGTGGCGCGACCACGTCGCCGAAAGTCACCGTGTCACCGTGGAGTCGCAGCGCCGGTTGAGCAACCGTCTCGATCCCAGCATCGTGGACACGCAGGCGAATCGTGCCGCTCCGCCGATATTGCGGTCCGGCCATCACTTGCTCGACAACCGTGTGCAGGCTGCGCCTGGTCGCGACGAGCTCGTCCTGCCAGTGACCCGTCAACGTCGGCCTCCTGGGGCGTTCGAGGATGTACTGAGAAGATCAAGTGTGGCCGCACCGAACGATCGCAGCATCGACTCTGCAGCGATGCAGCGTCAACCGATACGCAGTTTCCACGCGCGGCACGGTCGGGCTCGCCCGCAACAGCGAGCCATCCTCGACTCGCTCTGGTCCCAGTACGGCGCGAACTTCCCGGACGACCACAACGAACCAGACTTGCCTCGAATCGACAGCTTGGATGGTTCCGGCGGTTGTCTCGATCGACTCTTCACGCCTGAGTTGCCGGTCGTGCTCGAGATCGGCTTTGGCATGGGCGAAGCCACCGCGGCGATGGCGGGCCATGATCCGAAGTTGGGCGTGCTCGCGATCGACGTCCACCGACCAGGGATTGTGCGACTGCTCTCACTGATCGACGAAGCTCACCTGACGAATGTGCGAGTTGCCCGCGGCGACGCATCTGACCTGCTGACACGCGGTATTCCCCAGTCGAGTCTGGCTGGCACGCGCATCTTCTTTCCCGACCCGTGGCCCAAGGCTCGCCATCACAAGCGACGGCTCATCAAGCCGGACTTTGTCGCGTTGCTCGTGAGTCGGCTCGGTCCCGTCGGTTTCGTGCATCTCGCGACCGACTGGCCGGATTACGCAGACCAAATGCGATCGGTTCTCGACACCGAGCCGCGACTCGTGCACGCGGATATCAATCTGCGCGCGCCTTCACTTCAGCGCGTCGAAACCGCGTACGAACGGATCGGACGCGCCAAGGGTCACGACGTCACCGACCTGATTTACGAACGACGCTGAGCGCACGGGGCACGGGCTACATGCGGGTGGGGGCGGTGACCCCCAGCACCCCCAGGCCGTTGGCCAATGTCTGCCGGGCCGCAGCGCACAACCACACTCGCGCGACGTTCAGTGGCTGTATCTCTTCGTCCCCCATGGGCAGCACGCGGCAGACGTCATAGAACCGGTGGTACGCCGTTGCCAGCTCCTCGAGATAGCGAGCCACTCGATGTGGCTCACGCAACTCAGCGGCGGCGCGAACAACCCGCGGAAACTCTCCCAAGGCACCCAGCAAGTTGGACTCACGTTCGTGAACGAGCAGCGAGGGATCGAAGTCGTCCGAGGACCAGCGGGTCTGGTCCTCGGGGACGATGCCGAGATCTACCGCGTTTCGAAGGACCGAGCTGATGCGCGCGTGCGCGTACTGCACGTAGTACACGGGATTGTCATTGCTGCGTTGCACCAACAGATCCAGGTCGAGCACAAGCGGCGAATCGACCGGGTACCGGATCAGCGTGTAGCGCGCAGCGTCGACACCAACCTCGTCGATCAGGTCCTCGAGAGTGATGATGTTCCCGGCCCGTTTCGACAGTCGGACCTCTTGGCCGCCCTTCATCATCTTGACGAGCTGCCCGATCAGCACCTCGATGTTGTAGTCCTGGTCGTCGCCGGCGCATGCGGCAACCGCACGCAATCGATTGACGTAGCCGTGGTGATCCGCGCCGAGCATGTAGATGCAGATGTCGAACCCGCGACTTCGCTTGTCCACGTAGTACGCCGTGTCGGACGCGAAGTACGTCAGCTCGCCGTCGGCCTTGATGAGCACCCGGTCCTTGTCGTCACCGAAATCGGTCGTGCGCAACCACACCGCACCATCGGCTTCGTAGACGTGGCCCTGCGACCGCAGTTTGGCAAACCCACGCTCCACAGCGCCCGAGTTGTGCAACTTGCGCTCGGAGTACCACACGTCGAAGTGCGTGTGAAACAACTCCAATACGTCTTGCTGCGACGTCAGTTGCCGCTGGTAACCGGCCTCACGGAAGCCAGCCAGCCGTTCCTCGTCGGGTAACTCGAGAATCGTCGGGTCGTCAGCGACGATCGCTGCCGAGATCTCCACGATGTAAGCCCCGTGGTAACCGTCCTTGTCGACCGCGCGCCCATCCGCGACTGCCATCAAGGACTCGGCGAAGCGATCCATCTGTACGCCGAGATCATTGACATAGAACTCGCGAGCAACCTCAGCGCCGCTGGCTTCAAGGACTCGAGCCAAGGCATCACCGCAGGCCGCCCAGCGGCTATGACCGAGGTGAAGCGGACCGGTGGGATTTGCGGAGATGAACTCCAGATTGATCCGAGTTCCGACGAGATCCGTCGACCGACCGTACGCCGGACCCGCTGTAACGATCGTGCGAGCCAACTCGCCGTGAGCATCGGCCGAAAGCGTGATGTTAAGGAAGCCGGGGCCAGCGATGTCAACGCTCTTGATCCCCTCCACCTCGGTCAGCCGGCCAGCCAAGACGGCAGCGACATCGCGGGGTGACATGCCCGCCGGCTTCGCCAGAATCATGGCGATGTTCGTCGCATAGTCGCCATGGTCACGATTGCGCGGGCGCTCGATCTTGATCGCGGCCGGAATTTCCTGGGCTGCAAGGGAGATCGCCCCAGATGCGCACGCAGCGTGAACTGCGGCAAGAATCGCGTCGGCTAAGGCGGCGGGGGTCATGACCGTCAACCC
>Ga0315275_10002473_pt1 | contig 16695 bp, 11 predicted proteins | sample YL17G03_0_MG_FD_205557 | JGI IMG/M metagenome (GOLD analysis project Ga0315275, IMG submission 205557) | Sediment microbial communities from Yellowstone Lake, YNP, Wyoming, USA - YL17G03_0 | ecosystem: Environmental > Aquatic > Freshwater > Lake > Sediment | place: USA: Wyoming | collected... | reverse complement strand
GACGCTTCGTAAGGGAAGGCGGGCCCGATCTCGTGGCCGACCTGTTCGACATGGGTGCGTCCTACGACGCTTTCGGGGTCTTCAGCAATGACCTGGAAGGGGAGGAGGCCGGCCTCGGTCAGGGCTCGACCTATAACGGAGGCCTGCTGGCCTTCTGGAAGGACCGCTATTTCGTCTCGCTCTCGGCCGACCGGGAAACGGAGGAGACGAAGGCCGCCCTGTTCTCCTTGGGCCGCTCGATCGCCGCGTCCATCGAGCAGGAGGGCCCGAAACCGCCTTTGCTGGCGCGCCTGCCCCCCGAGTTCGCTGAAGCGAAGGCCGTGCGGTATCTCCACAGCCACATCATCCTCAACCGGCATTTCTTCGTCAGCCATGACGATATCCTGGGTCTCGCCCGGGCGGACGGAGCGGTGTTGTCGAAACCCGGGAAGAAGGGCGAGAGGGGCGTCCTTCTCTTGGTCGATTACCCGACGGCAAAGACGGCATCAGACGCCTACGCCTACTTCTTGAAGATCTATATGCCCGACGCCAAGAAGCCGGGGAGCGTTCAGACCGAAGATAAAACGTGGACGGCGGCGGCGCTGCGGGGAAAGCTCCTCGCGGTCGTTTTCCACGCCCCTTCGGAAGCGGCCGCGAAGGATATTTTAGGCAGGATCAAATCCGGAGTGACATAAAGACATGTCTCGAATATCTTGAGATCGAGCGCGTCCGCGTCTTGAAAAAGGAGGTCCATCGAATGGCCAAGAAGATCATCACCCGCCGCGATTTTTTAAAGGCGGCGGCCGTCACGCCTCTCGCCGGGGCGATCGGCTGCTGCTGCACGGGCACGGCCGCCGTCGCGCCGAGGCCAGTCGCCGGGAGCGGCCAAGGAGTCGCCACTCTCAAGTCCGTTTCGCGCGCGGCTCGCGTCGTTCTTGTCCGGGACGAGAACGCCGTGACCGCCGGCCGGACATTCAACGCCGAGGTGATCCAGAAGATGCTGGACGACGCCGTCATGGCCTTGTTCGGCGAAAAGAGCCCGATGGACGCCTGGAAGAAGATCGTCAAGCCCGAGGACACCGTTGGGATCAAGACCAACGCCTGGAGGCAGCTGCCGACGGGCAAAGAGGTCGAGGACGCGATTAAAAAGCGCGTCCTGGAAGCCGGCGTTCCCGCCGCCAAGGTCGCCGTCGCCGACCGCGGCGTGCTGAGCCATCCCATTTTTCAGAACGCGACGGTCCTGATCAACGCCCGCCCCGCCCGCGTCCATTACTGGTCCGGTCTGGGCAGCTGTATCAAGAATTATATCCAGTTCGTTCCCAAGCCGTCGGAATATCATAACGACGCTTGCGCCGATCTGGCCTCGATCTGGAACCTGCCTCTGGTCAAGGACAAGACGAAGCTGAACATTCAGGTCATGCTGACGCCTCTTTTCCACAATATCGGGCCCAGCGGCTTCAACGAGAAATATCTCTGGCCCTATAACGGATTGATCGTCGGACAGGACGTCGTGGCGGTGGATACCATGGCCTATCGCGTCATCCAGGCTAAACGGAAGAAGTTCTTCAACGAGGACCAGTCCCTCGAGACCTCCGCCCATCATATCGCCCTGGCCGATACCCGGCACAAGCTGGGCACGAGCGATCCCGGCAAGATCGATTTGATCAAGCTGGGCTGGACGGACGAGATCCTGATTTAAGACCGCGGCCCGAAGATCTTGGTCCCGAGGCGGACCAAGTTCGCGCCTTCCTCGACGGCGACCCGGTAGGAATTGGTCATGCCCATCGAGAGATGCTTCATCTCGACGCCGGGAAGACCGAGCGTTTGGAAGTCTTCGAACAGCCGTTTGGTGATCCGGAAGTAAGGCCGCGCGTCTTCCGGGTCGCCTTCGAACGGCCCCATCGTCATCAGGCCTTGGACTCGGATGCTTTGAAGCGGGGCGACGGCCCGGAGGAGCGCTTCGGCGTCCTGGGGCCGCACGCCGAACTTCTGCTCTTCCTCGCCGCTATTGATCTCGATCAGGACGTTCATGACCTTGCCGGCTGCGCGGCTGCGCTTATCGATCTCGGCGGCCAGGTCGGCCGAATCCACCGTCTCGATCATATCGAAGATCTCGACCGCTTTTTTGGCTTTGTTCGTCTGGAGGTGGCCGATGAAGTGCCATTGGGCCCGGCGCCCGACGGCGGCGAAGGCTTCGGCCGCTTCTTGAACATAATTCTCGCCGATGATCGCCACGCCCGCTTCGACGGCTTCGAGAATTTCGGCCGCCGTCCTGGCCTTGGCCGCCGCGACGAGCCGGACGCCCGGCGGCAGTTCCGCTAGGATCCCGGCGACGTTGTCTTCGATAGTGGACATGATCAAAATTCTATCAGAACGGATCGCCCGAAGCAAAAATACAAGCGCGGATCATCGGCTTCACTTTGGGCTTTATTCAGTCGCCCATTTCCTTTAAGATAATATAAGAAGCCGAGGAGCAGATCGATGACCAACATCCGGGATCAGCTGGAAGAGATTGAAGCCCGGATCCTCTCGCCGAAAGCCTGCCTGAGCCGGGAAACGAAAGGCCGGGTCCGTGCGGAATCTCCCCATGCTTTCCGCACCGCCTTCCAGCGCGACCGGGACCGGATCCTCCATTCCAAATCTTTCCGCCGCTTGAAACACAAGACGCAGGTCTTTCTGGCGCCGTTCGGCGATCACTACCGGACGCGGCTCACCCATACTCTCGAGGTCTCCCAGATCGCCCGGACAATCGCCAAGGCGCTCCGGCTGAACGAGGACCTGACCGAAGCCATCGCCCTCGGCCATGACATCGGCCATACGCCTTTCGGCCATTCCGGGGAGGAGACGCTGGCCAAACTCCTGCCGGGAGGGTTCAGCCACTACGAGCAGAGCCTGCGCGTCGTGGAGAAACTCGAATATGACGGGAAAGGCCTCAACCTGACCTTCGAGGTGCGGGACGGCATCTCCCGCCATTCCAAGGGCCGCGGCAAGATCCTCGACCGGAAGAAAGAGGACTTGCCGGCGACCCTCGAGGGCCAGATCGTGCGCGTTTCGGACGTGATCGGCTACGTCAACCACGATATCGACGACGCCCTCCGGGCGGGGATCATCAAGGAGAACGACATCCCCCGCCATCTTGTCGGAGTCCTCGGCCGCTGGCACGCCACCCGGATCGACAAGATGGTCGTCGATGTGGTCGAGTCCAGCCTGAAGGTCAACCTCGAGCGGATCGCCATGAGCGAGGGGATCATGAAAGCCGTCGTCGAGCTCCGGGATTTCCTCTACGAGCGCGTCTATTTCAACCCCGGCGCCCGCGAAGAGCTGCGGAAGACCGAGAAGATCATGCGCGATCTGTACGAATATCTGCGCCTGCATCCCGGCGGCTATATCCGGGATTATCCCGCCGGCGATCCTCTGGAGAAGCGGATCGGGGATTTCATCGCCGGCATGACCGATCGCTACGCTCTGACCCTCTTCGAGACGATCTTCTTCCCGCGCTCCTGGCAGAGCTAGGACCCGTCCGGAGGTCATTCATGAAAAAGAAAACCATCCTTTTAATCGCTTTCTATTTCGTCGTTCCGTCCGTGTTCCTTCGCGCTCAGGCCGTCCGGGCCTGGGAGGAAGCCCTGGTCCTCCCGACCTATCTCGTCGAGCCGCCGGAGCCCAATCCGATCTTCTTCAGCGGCCGGGCCTACCAGGGAGCCAAAGGGCCCGTCTACCCTTATCCTTTTTTAGACCGCCTCACCGACAAGCGCGCCGACCGATCCTACCGGGCCGTCTATCTCGAAAACAAATATGTCAAGATCTGCGTTCTGCCGGAGATCGGGGGCCGCCTCTTTTCCGCGGTCGATAAATCGAACGGATACGACTTCATCTACCGCCAGCACGTCGTCAAGCCGGCGCTCATCGGGATGCTGGGGGCATGGATCTCGGGAGGAGTCGAGTGGAACATCCCCCACCATCACCGGGCCACGACCTTCATGGAGGTCGACCACGCGATCGTCCAGGACCGGGACGGGAGCGCCACCGTATGGGTCGGCGAGATCGAGCTCCGCCACCGCATGAAGTGGTCGGTCGGGCTGACGCTCCGTCCCGACGCCTCCGTCATCGAGGTGACGATGAAGGTCTTCAACAGAACGCCGTTGGCCCAGGCCATGCTGGCCTGGGCCAACGTGGCCGTTCACGCCAATCCGGATTATCAGGTCTTTTTCCCGCCGGACGTCGAAATCGCCGCGTTCCATGGGAAGAACCAGTTTTCCCGCTGGCCGCTTTCGGCCGAGATCTTCAACCGGCAGGACTATACGAAAGGGGTGGATGTGAGCTGGTGGAAGAGCCATGCCGCGCCGACCTCATTCTTCGCCTGGGAGGCGAAGGGGGACTTCTTGGCCGGCTATGACCACGGCCAGGACGCCGGCGTCGCCTTCGTCGCCGATCACGCCTTCGTCCCCGGCAAGAAGCTCTGGACCTGGGGCACGGGAAACGAGGGCCGTTTATGGGAGCGGATCCTGACCGATTCCGACGGCCCTTACGCGGAGCTCATGATCGGAGCGTTCTCGGACAACCAGCCCGATTACAGTTGGATCCAGCCTTACGAAGTCCGGACGGTCAAGCAGATCTGGTATCCGTTCCGCAAGCTCGGCGGAGTGAAAGCGGCGAATGAGAACGGAGCCTGCAATCTGACCGTGGAGGGTCAACATCGGGCCCGCATCGCCCTGCAGATGACGCGCGATTTCGGCGGCGTGCGCATCAGGCTCAAATCCGGCGATCGGATTTGTTTTGAGGAGCTTGTTCCGGCCCGTCCCGAGGAGATCACGGTCAAAGACGTGCCGCTTCCGGCGGGCGCCGAAGAGGGAAGCCTGAGGCTGGAGATCACGGCCGTCGACACGGGATATGAGCTGTTGACGTACGCCCCGCCGAAAAAAGAAAAGAGGCCCCTGCCGCCGGTCGTCACGGCCCCGCCCGCGCCGAAGGGCATCACCACGATCGAAGAGCTTTTCCTCACGGGGCTGCGCCTCGAACAGTTCTACAATCCAGCCTTAGAGCCGGGTCCATATTACGAAGAGGCGCTGAAGCGCGATCCCGGCGATTACCGGACGAACACCGCCCTCGGCCTTCTGAGCTTAAAACGGGCCATGTATCGCGACGCCGAGGAAAAACTGCGGCGGGCCGTGGAGCGGGCGACGATAAATTATACCCGGCCGAGGGATGGGGAAGCGCTCTACTATCTCGGCCTGGCCCTCAGAGCGCAGGGGAAAATCAAAGAAGCGGAGGAATTTTTCGGCCGCGCCGTTTGGACCCAGGCTTGGCGCTCGGCGAGCTTTCACCAGCTCGCGGAATCGGCCTGTTCGCGCGGCGACTTGAGGAAAGCGCTGGCCCTGGCCGAGGCCTCTCTCGAAACGAACAGCCTGAACAATAAAGCGCTTGATCTGAAAGCGGCTCTGCTGCGGAGGGCGAACCGGAGGGCGGAAGCCCAGGACGCGATCTCCCGGGCGCTGACCCTCGACCGGCTGGATCCCTGGGCCTGGAACGAGCTGTATCTGTTGAAGAACACGGGCGGTATCCACGAGGATGTCGGCCGCGTCTATCAGGATTTGGCCCGGCTGATGCGGGATGCCGAGCCGAATTTTCTGGAATTGGCCGCCGATTACGGCGCCTGCGGTCTGTGGGACGAGGCGATCGGCGTCCTCGACCGCTTAGGAAGCCTCGCCAAGAAGGACGCCAAAGCTTTCCCTCTCCTGCCCTATTCCCTGGCTTATTATTGGGATCGAAAAGGGGACGCGGCGAAGGCGGCGGAGGCGCTTCTTCGGGCCGCCTCGCAACCGCCCGATTACGGCTTCCCCTTTCAGTCGGAATGCCTCGACGTCCTGGGCTGGGCTCAGACCCGGAATCCGAAGGACGGCCGCGCCCCTTACTATCTCGGGAATTATCTCTTCGATCTTCAGCCGGAAGCGGCCATGACCGAGTGGGAGAAAGCCGCGGCGCTCGACCCGAAAAACTCCGTCGGGCTTCGTAATCTCGGACTGGCCTGCGCGCGGGTGAAGAATGACATTCCGCGGGCGATCGATCTTTATCGGAGAGCCCTGGCCGTGAATCCGGGCGATCCGAAGCTCTATGCCGAACTGGACCAGCTCGAGGAGGCGGCCAGGGCTCCTTTGGCCGGCCGTTTGGAGCGCCTCGAGAAGAACCAGGGCGTGGTCGAACGGCGTGACGATGCCCTGACCCGGGAGGTCCTTCTGCTCGTCAGGCTCGGACGATACGACCGGGCCGTCGAGCTCCTCTCGACGCATCATTTTCACGTCTGGGAAGGAGGCGGCGAGATTCATGGCGTCTTCGTCGACGCCCACCTCTTGCGGGGACAAAAATATCTGGACGCGGGCGACGCCCGCGCGGCGCTCAAGGATTTCCAGACCGCTCTGACGTATCCGGCCAACCTCGAGGCGGGCGAGCCCTATTCGGGAGGCGGGTCGGCCAAGATCCAGTTTCTGATCGGATCGGCCCAGAACGCGCTGGGCGCGGGAGACGCGGCGCGCGACGCGTATGAAAAAGCGTCGGCCTTCGGGCGCGGCTGGTCCGAGCAGAGCTATTATCAGGCCTTGGCCAATCGAAAGCTGGGCCGCCAGGAGGATGCCGTCAAGATTCTGGATGGTCTCATCCGCTTCGCCGGCGAGAGATTGAAGTCGGCTCCGGCCCTGGATTTCTTCGAGAAATTCGGAGAAAAGCAGTCGGCGCTGGCCCAGAACGCCCAAGTCCATTATCTTCTTGGCCTGGGGCATCTCGGCAAAGGCGAAGCGGCCGAAGCGCGGAAGGAATTTGAGAAAGCCCTGGAACTGAATTACGGACTGACCGGCGCGGCCCGCCTGCTTGATAAAAAAGAGAATTCGGAATTTCTCCCGGCCGCTTTCGACGCGGCCCAATGGCCGGATGCCTTTATGGGGAAAATAGCGATAAGAGATCGCGTCCTTTCGTATTGTCGCGCGCCCGGAAAAAAAATATAATGTCCCCTTCGCGCGCGTCCGGAGACGAGTTGAAGGGAGAGAGGATTCCATGAACCGCATCGCCGCCCTGGAGAAGATCGCCATGAGGCTCCGCATCCATTCCCTGAAGATGACGACCCAAGCCGGATCAGGACATCCGACGACTTGTCTGTCCATGGCGGAGCTGGCGGCTTGTCTTTTCTTCGGCGAGATGCGGTTCGATCCCAAGGATCCCGAGAATTGGGGGAACGACGAGCTTGTCCTGTCCAAAGGGCACGCGGCGCCGATCTTATGGGCGGCCTACGCCGAAGCGGGGACCATTCCTTTGACCGCCCTGATGGGCTTGCGGAAACTCGCGAGCGACCTGGAAGGCCATCCGACGCCGCGCATGCCCTGGATTAAGGCCGCGACCGGCTCGCTCGGCCAGGGGCTTTCGGTCGGCGCGGGGATGGCCGCGGCAATGAGGCTCGGCCGATCCCCCGGCCGCGTCTTCGTCGTCATGGGCGACGGCGAATGCGCCGAGGGCTCCGTTTGGGAGGCGGCCAACGCCGCCGCCTATTTTAAACTTAAGAACCTCTGCGCCGTCGTCGATATCAACCGGCTCGGCCAATCCGATCCGACGATGCACCAGCGCGATACGGCCGCCTTCGCCCGGAAATTCCGGGCCTTCGGCTGGGACACGGATACCGTTGACGGCCACCGGATCGAGGCGATCCTGGCCGCGTTCAAAAGGGCCGGAGCGAACGGACGGCCGACGGCGATCCTGGCCCGGACGATCAAGGGGAAAGGCGTTTCGTTCGCCGAGGACAAGAACGGCTGGCACGGCAAACCCCTGAAAGAGGACGAACTGCGGGCGGCCCTCGAAGAGCTTGGGCCGATGCCGGACGTGGACGCGGCGAAGTTCGTCCGCCCGCCGAAAAAAGCGGCCCGGCCGCGGAGCGCCGGACGGTGCGATTTCGAAAGGACGGCCTATAAAGAAAAAACCGCGACGCGGCTGGCCTATGGCAACGCCCTGGCGGCGCTGGGGAAAGTCCACGAGGGCGTCGTGGTCCTCGACGGGGACGTCAAGAATTCGACCTACGCCGACAAGTTCTTCGAGGCGTTTCCGCGGCGGTCCTTCCAGTCGTTCATCGCCGAACAGAACATGGTCGGGATGGGCATGGGCTTCGCGGCCAAGGGATATGTGCCGTTCATGGCCACGTTCGCCGCCTTTTTGACCCGCGCCCACGACCAGATCCGCATGGCCGCCTATTCGTTATCCAACATCAAGCTCTGCGGCTCGCATGTCGGGGTGAGCATCGGCGAGGACGGCCCGTCGCAGATGGGGCTTGAGGATTTGGCCATTTTTCGGCCTATCCCGGGCTGCGTCATCCTTTATCCGGGAGATGCCTTTGCCGCCGAGGCTTGCCTGGAAGAGGCGGCCAAATATAAAGGAATGTGCTATATCCGGACGACGCGGCCGGCCACGCCTCTGCTCTATTCGAAGGACGAACGATTCCCGATCGGGGGTTCGAAGGTCGTGAGGAGAAGCGAATCGGACAAGGCGACGGTGATCGCCGCGGGCATCACCCTCGTCGAGGCGCTGAAGGCTCATGACGAGCTTAAGAAAGAAGGGATCGGGATCCGGATCGTCGATGCCTATTCGGTCCAGCCTTTAGACCGGGAAAACATCCTGAAGAACGCCGCGGAGACCGGCGGCCGCGTCATCGTCGTTGAGGACCATTTCGAGGGCGGGGGATTGGGGGACGCGGTGGCGTCGGCCCTGGCGGGTAAAGCGGCTCTCAAGCACCTTTGCGTCCGGGAACTGCCGCGCTCGGGAAAGCCGGACGAGCTCATGGACCGCTACGGCATCAGCGCCCGCCATATCGTGGCCGCGGCTAAAGCATTTTAATTAAGTCGAAGACAATAGTCGACGCGGCGACAGGGTGGCCCCCGGCCCCCTGGGGAACCAGTCCCGTCGGTTCCCCCCTCGGCCAAGCCGAGGGGACCCCCCTCCGCTATGGGGGCCTTAGGGCCAACCCTGCCGTCGCGTCCTTGGATTCTTTCGGTTATCCGCGAGCGAAGATGCGGGCGAAAAAGCGCAAAAGCGCTTTTATCGTTATTTGAGCGCTGAAGTCGTCCTCGTCCAATCCCAGCTTTGGATACCGCGGCCGTTGACCGCCTTGACCGCGACGGCCAGCTTTTCGCCCTTCTTCAACGAGAAACCCGTCAGCCTGGCTTTGGGCTCGCCGACCGTGAGGCCGGCGGCGGCGGGGTTGGACTCCGGACCGTATTCCACAACATAGGAAACGATCTCCTTTTCCGGACCTGGTGTCCAGGTCGCTTCGGCGGAATCGTTCTTCAGGCCGGCCAACTTGAGATCCTTGACCGGGGCCGGACTGGACGCGATCATCATGATCGCGGCGGTATTGTACTTGGTTGCTTCGACGAGGAGTTGATGATTGACGGTTTCGAGCAGGTCGGTCGGCTGGTGGTAATAAGGATTGCCGAGGACGGGGTAGGAGCCGAGTCCGCTGACGATGTCGCCGTAGGCCTCATGGAACGACGCCCCGTCCGTGGATCTCACGTATCGCGTGTCATAGGTGATCATCTTGGAGAAAAGGAACGCCGCGGCGTGTTGAATGTCGCGGAGGCCGGCGCTGGCGAAGCGGATCGTATCGTCGAGCTTGTGGTCGTTCGTCCAGCCGATCATGTCGTTGTTGATGTCGGCGGCGATGCGCCAGCCTTTCTCCTTGGCCGCGCGGACGAACTCGCGGCTGCCGAGCAGGCCCGCCTCCTCGCCGGTGAAGAAGGCGAAGAGGATCGTGGCCGGCTGGGGGGAGCCGGCCAGCAGACGGGCCGTCTCCAGGTTGACCGCGGTCACCGAGGTGTTGTCGTCGGCTCCAGGGCTCCGTTGATTGGAATCGAAATGGCCGCTGAGGACGTAGAGGATATCGGGATTTTCCGTTCCCGGCAGACGGGCCAGGACGTTGGCCGTTTTCGTTCCCCGGGATTCGAACTCCTGGTATTGCGGGTCGTAGCCGAACGATTTGAGCTGATTGAAGATATATTCGGCCGCCTTCTTATTTCCCGGCTGGGTGATGTATTTGGAATCGAAGCTGAACAAGGCCTCTTCGTGATCGTAGATTTTGGTGATCGAAACTCTGTCCACGGCCGCCTGCACGGCGCTCCGGATAGGGGCGAATGTCTTTTCGCCCCAGGCGCGGAGGGCCTTCTCCGCGGCCAGGTTCCGGCCGAGGCGGGCGAACAGATCGTCCATGGAGATCTTGCGGGTCAGGTCCACAAGATAAATCCCCCGCTCGCCCGAGATGGTGTCGCCGTCGCGCTCGGCCCCGACGAGGAGGCGCGTTCCGGAGGGGTCGGCGACCCATTCGTATTCGGGGGAGATCGTCCGGAGCGTGTTGTTATGAAAGAGCTGGATATTGTTGAGCGTTTTCAGGTCGTAAAGGTGAGCCCGGCTGTGGCGGGGTTCGCCTTTGATGGCGATGACCTGGGTCATGGTCAGGAAGCGGGGAGCGCGGTCGGGCTGGATCTCGCGGCTGAGGCGGACCTCGCCTTTCCCGTCGCTTTGAACGTAAAAGATCTCGCTGTTGCGCGTATAAATCATCTCGAAGACGATGCCTGAGCCGTCGGGGGCGATGGCCGCCGAGCCGATCCGGTCGCTCGATTTTTTGAGGACGACGGGAGCGAGCGCTCCTTCGAGCTTGAGATGGTTCAGGGTCGAGTCCGCGCCGTCCTGCCCGACAAAGACAAGCGCCGCTCCGTCTGCGGCGAAGGAAGGCGCCGAGCCGGCGAAAGATTTTATCTTTCCGTCGGCCAGGCTCAGCACGATGAACTGACGCTGTCCGCCGCCGCGAAACTGGCCGGCGGCCGGCGGCTGCCCGCCTCTCTGTCCCTGGCCCTGGGCGGCGGGCGCGGCCTGTCCTTGAGGCGGATTGGCGCCCGCCTTGGCCGCGGGTTCAGGAGGCGCCGGTCTCGGGAAAGGGGCGGCCACGGCGGGGGCATAAACGAGGTATTTCCCGCCGAGGACGGCGATGGGATTCGTCTTATACCCGGCGCCTGACGTCAACGGCCTGACCGTCCCGGCCGGCGAAACGGAATAGATCTCGTTCGAGGCCGTGTCCGCCTCCTTCGCCCCGACGAAATAGATCTCCTTTCCATCGGCGCTCCAAGCGAGCGCGGATTTGAGCCATCCCTCGGCCTTGACGGGCTTTTCCTTCTTTGCCGCGATGTCATAAAGGATGAGAACGGCGTTTTTGGCTTCGAGCCATGTCAACTGCCGTTGTCTGGCCGTTTGAGCCTGCCGGTCCGGGGTCGGCTGAGCGGTAAGTGCCTTGATCTCCTTGCGCAGGGCGGCCAACTCGGGTGTTTCCGCCGCGCGGAGAAAGACAGCGGCGTTCGGGACAGGAGAGAAGACGAAATTGGTCCCGCGGACCTCGGCCCAGGTTTTGGCGGGATCGTCCAGTACGACGATCCGGGTCAGGGGAGCGTCGCGGGTCCCCGCGTCATAGGCGGCGTACTTGCCGTCCGGGCTGAGACGGATCGCCCGGCCGTCCTTAGTGATTTCCGCGACCTGAAACAATTCCCCGGTGAGCAGGGCGATGGGCTCGAAGAACCGGCCTCCGTCCGGGCTTTTCAGGATGGACTGGAACTCTTCGAGCGCCCGGGGGAAATCGCCGGTGTCCCAGGCCAATCGGGCTGCGTCATAGCGGTCCGCGAGCCGGTCCTGGGGAACTGCGAATGGACCGATCGTCAAAAGGCTGACGAAAAAAAATAAGATGATTTGAGACCGATGGGCTTGAGTGTTCATGTCCAGGATATATATTAAAAGGGGGGAGGGATGTCAAACCGGGAAATCGGGGGTCGCGTCTACAATTTCCACTTTTTTTCGGTAGAATGTAGACGCGACCCCAAAGGCTCTATTGGCTCTCTTCCATTTTGCGTAGGCAGAGATAAGAGAAGATACGGAAACGGCCGAAGCGACCATGGAGGGTTTAGCCTTTCCGAGGCGTCCTTCGAGGAAAGCCGATCCGGAAGAGATCGGCCGGCGAAGTATGTTTGACGTCCCGGCGAACTCCCGTAATTAAGAAGCCGGGACGGAGTTCTGAGCCGCCGAGAAGGACGGCGAGGAAACGGCGTTAAAAACCCGAGTTGGGAGCGAGGCCGTTTCCGGATCTTTTCACTCCCTTCTTTTTTTATTTCTTCAGCAGGATCTCTTCGAAGAGCTTGAGCGCCGCCGGGTCGCCGCTCTGTCCCAACCAGAAGAGGGCCCGCTTCCGGACGGATGGATATTTGTTCGTTTTGGCGATGTCGATCAACATCGGCACGGAGCGGTCTTTGGGCAACTGACTGATGGCGAAAATCGCCTGCTCTTTCAATGAATCTTCTTCGCTTGCGGTCTCGACGATGTCTTTGAGCGCTTTGACGCTCTCGGCGGAGGCCTTCTGCCCCAGCCAGAAAACGGCTTGTTTTCTCGCTTCCTGACTGGCGTCCTGTTTAGCGATCCGGATCAGTTCCTCGACGGCTTCCTTCTGTTTGCTCAGCTGGATCGCGAAGATGATCTGTTTTTTGACGGAGACGCTCTTTTCCTTGGCGTAGATCTCCTTGAGGTCGGCCAGGCTCCGCGAATCTCCATAATTTCCCAGCCAGAAAACGGCCATTTCCCGGACCTTGTCGCCGGATGGACCGAGGGCCGCTTTTTTCAGGAAGACATAGGCCTGGGGCCCCTGATGGCAGGAAGCGGCGAAGAGGATGCTTTGTTGGGCCTGAGAGCGGTCCTTGGCCGAATCGAAGGACTTCTCCAGAATCGAAACGCTCTCCGCGTTCTCCGCCCGGCCGAGCCAGAAGACGGGCGCATCGGAGAAGTCGTAAGTCTGGTCCATGTCGAGCACGGTCACGTCGAGGACCTCGCCGTTTTCGGTCTGGTCATGAAGGAAGAGGAGGGCGGCCGGCGAGGGCGTGTCCTCGGTCTCGGTCCCGACCTGATTCTTGCCGCGGCCCTTGTCTTCGATCCTGATCCGGGAGTCTCTGGTGTTCACGATATAACCGTCTTGCGGACGGTCCGGGCTCCCGCGGTTGATCTTGTGCCGGCTCATGAACTCATAGGCCGTGAAGTAGGTCTTTCCGCCGCCCATCCTCCGGAATTCCGTCCCGGCCGCGGCGGCCTTTTTCTCGAGCGACAAATCCGTTCCGCTCAGATCGCTGACCTTTCCCGTTAGGAAGGAAGGCTTTTCGGCCGTCGCGAGTCCGGCGAGGGGGAGGAGGAGAAGGAGGAGCGCCGTAAAAAGCGCTCCTCGGATTATCCGGTTCATCTTATGCGCGCGCATGGGTCCGCTTCGTTCCCTCATTTCTCGATGATCTCCTTGAGGAACTTCAGGGCTTCCTCGCTCTTGGACTGGCCGAGCCAGAAGATGATCTGTTTTTTGACGGCAAGGTCCTTTTCCTTGCGGGCCAGCTCGATCATGGTCTGGACGGCCTTGGGGCCCTTGTTCTGGGAAAGAGAAAAAATGACTTGTTGTTTGAGCGGGGCGTTGTCCGTTTTGCTGTAGATATCCAAGAGAAGGGGCAAGATCTCATCGCTCTTGTTCTGGGCCAGCCAGAACACGGCCCGCTCGCGGGCTTTGATGTCCTTGTCGTTCTTGGCGATGTCCAGGATCTTCGCCTGGGCCTTCGCGTTTTTGCTCTGGCCGAAGGCCATGATCAGGTTTTCCTTGAGCTTGCTGCCTTCGGCGGTGTCATAAACCTTGAAAAGGGCGGACAGGCTTTCCTCGTCATGGCGCTGACCGAGCCAGAAGGCGGCAAACTGCCGGACCTTCGGCGAAGAATCCTTCGTCGCGAGATCCGCGAGGATCGGGACGACTTTCGGATCTTTGGACTGGCTGAGGACGAAGAGAGCTTTTTCCTTGAGCTCGGGTTTCTGGTCCTCCCGGAGCATTTTTTCCAGGATGGGGAAGGCCTTCTCCTTGTCCATCTGGAGCAGGGCGTCGAGAGCCACGAGCTTGAGCTCAAGATCGGGATCGGTCGGCTTCTTCGACAAGTCTTGGAAGGCTTCCAAATTCATCTCGAGCGCGTTGTCGATGTACCGGCTGTAAGCGTTCAGACCATTTTTGGCTAGATTCTCGGCGATCTGAAGACGGAGGAGCTTGGCGTCCATGGCATAGGAATCCAAGGGCGTTTTATCGATGAGGATATTCAGCTTGTTGATGGCTTCTATTTTCGTCTTGAGCTGGAGCTGCATGTCGTTGAGAGAAGGGGCCATCTTGTCCAGGCTGTAGCCGAGCCAGTAGAGCGACTCTCCGTAATAATCGCTCTTGCTGTATTGCGTTTCGAGCTTTTGGAAAAATTCGACGGCGGATTTCCAGTCCTTGAGGGCGATGGCTTTCTTGGCCTTTTCATAGGCTTCCTTGGCCTTCTCGGCCTCCTGGGTCTGGGCCGAGGCGATGCTCCCGAAGAGCAGGCCGAAGGCCAGAAGGACGGCGATCAGTTTCGTGGTTTTCATGGATTTTTCTCCTAAAGTTTTTTCATAATTTCCATTTTAAAAAGGACGCTCCGCTCCTCGATCAGGTCCCTGATCCGGGCCGGGTCTTGAGGATCCCGCGGTCCGCGGTTCGTGATCTCCTTGAGGACGAGGTCGAGGTCCTCGAGCAGATCGGCGGCCGCCGGATCTTTCTCGGCCAGCTTTCTTTTCAAGAGGATGTTCTGGATCATGAGGCCCCGCAAGACGTTCTCGTCGATGGGAATCAAGCGTCCGCTTTTTTCTCCGGGGACGTAATGGGCGTAATCGAGAAGGATGGGCTTGAGGTCCTCGAGATGCGCGGCGAAGGCCGGCCGGATCCCGTTGGGCGCGGCAACGGCGGCTGCGGCGACGGTGGCGGCCGTTTCGGGAGATGGGGCGAGAACATATCTTCCAATGAAGATGCCGGCAACGAGGACGAGGGCCGTTCCGGCGAAGGCCCAGCGCCAGCCGACACCGAGCGCCGGCCGGCGGCGGGCCGGCGGGCCTATAATCCCTGCCTGGACCCGGTCCCAGGTTTTGTCCCAATCGGTCGAAGGCTCGGCGGCGGGCTGATACCCATCCAGGACGGCGAAGACCTTTTTCGTCAGGGCGGACTCGCCGGAACAGTCTCGACACTGTTCCAAATGGCCATGGAGCCGGGCTTTTTCAACCTCCTCCAATTCGCCGTAGAGCTCTAGAATAATGAGGTTTTTCGCTTCTTTACACTTCATAGCCATCCTCCGTGACGAACCGCCGGAGCCGCTTTTTCAGCGACTCGACGGCTCGGAAGAGATGTTTTTTAACGCTGCCTTCGGTCGAATCCAGGGATTCCGCGATCTCCCGGATGCTGAAGTCCTGGTAATGGCGCAGGGTGAAGACCATCCGCTGCCTGGGCGGCAGCTTGTTGAGGGCCCGATCGACGTGTTCGCGGATCTCCCTGTTGCGCGTCGAAATCTCCGGATCGGACGAGTGCGACGGGGCGGGCATATTGGCCACCTCCTCGGGCTCGAGCGGTTGAAGGTTCCTCCCCCGGTTCTTCCGGAGGGCGTCGATGCTGGCATTGACGCAGATCCTGGTGAGCCAGGCGGAGAAGTTGAGGCCTTTATCCGGCCTGTAGAGCGACAGGGCATGATAGGCCTTGATGAAGGTGTCCTGCAGGACATCCTCGGCATCCGCCTGGTTGCGGAGATAACGATAGGCCAAGGAAAAAACCCGCTGCCTGTGCCCGTCGAAAATGACCCGGAAAGCGGCTCTGTCGCCTTCCTGGGCCAGCCTGATGCATGCCTGTTCGTCCATGGTCGTATCTATACAAAAGAACGGATCGGCCGGCGCTTTCGTTGACAGGAATTTTATCATTTATTGCAGCTACTAAGGTAGACAGAATTCAGGAGTCAGAATTCAGAATGGTCTGCGAATAGGCCTCCAACAGCTTTCTGATCTCTTCAATCAAAACCAAGTCCTCAAATCTCGTCGCCGGCATTCTCATTCTGTCTCCTGAATTCTGAATCCTGTCTACTTGTGCCCCCCTTTGCTTTTATGGTAATAGTGAGCGGTGGCCATGAAGACCCTGACCTCCAAAATCCGGGAGGACCTCATCAGCATCGTCGGGCCGGAGAACGCCGTCGACGATCCCGAGCGGATGGGGGATTACAGCCACGATGAATTTTCTCTCGGCGACATCAGCCGGATGCCCGAGCTCGTTCTGAAACCCAGATCCCCGCTCCAGGTGGCCGCGATCCTCGAGATCGCCGGCCGCCGGAAGATCCCCGTGACTCCGCGCGGAGGGGCGACGGGCCTGTGCGGAGGGTGCGTTCCCTCCCCGGGCGGCGTTGTCCTGTCCGTCGAGAACATGAACCGGGTTCTCGAGATCGACGCCGACAACCAGATGGCCTGGGTCGAGGCCGGCGTGACTCTCCGCGGGCTCGAAGAGGCGGTCGATGAGGCCGGCTTTTATTTCCCCCCGCACCCGGGGGAGGAGAGCGCCATGATCGGCGGCATGATCGCGACGAACGCCGGCGGAAGCCGGGCCGTGAAATACGGCGTCCTCCGCAATTATATCCGCGGCCTCGAGGTCGTGACGCCGCAGGGCGATATCCTGACCCTCGGAGGCAAGCTCATGAAGAGCAGCACCGGCTACAGTTTGCTCCATCTGATGATCGGCTCGGAAGGGACGCTCGGCGTCATCACCAAGGCCGTCGTCCAATTCCTGACCCGGCCGGCCGTCACCCGGTCGCTCGTCATCCCCTT
>Ga0315275_10002472_pt1 | contig 16699 bp, 8 predicted proteins | sample YL17G03_0_MG_FD_205557 | JGI IMG/M metagenome (GOLD analysis project Ga0315275, IMG submission 205557) | Sediment microbial communities from Yellowstone Lake, YNP, Wyoming, USA - YL17G03_0 | ecosystem: Environmental > Aquatic > Freshwater > Lake > Sediment | place: USA: Wyoming | collected... | reverse complement strand
TGAGCGGTATCGCCTGCTCCTCCGGCTCTATCATCGAGATCCAGCGCTGCTCGAAAGGAAGAGCGCGGTCGATGAGGAACCGCCAGGAGTAGTTCTTGAGCATGAAGCGTATGCGGTTCTTGTGGTAGAGGTAGTAGTACCTCTCCGTGAACTTGCCGACCGTCACGGACTCGTGATGGATCAGGCGCGCCCGCGGCGCATATGCCACGCGATACCCCGCACGTCGGGCCCTCAGGCACAGGTCGGTCTCCTCGAAGTAGGCGGGGAAGTACCCGGCGTCGAGCGGCCCGATGCGGCGTAGAACCTCACGCTTTACCGCCAGCGCGGCTCCGGTCACGTACTGCACGTCCGCCGGCTCGTCGTACTGGCCAACATCCTTTTCATTCACGCCGTAGTGCCAGGTCAGGCCGTTGTCCCTTATGAAACCGCCAGCGTGCTGGAGCGTTTCCCCATCGGGATAATAGACCTTGCACCCGGCAATCCCGACCTCCGGCTCCCCGAGGGCCTCCACCAGCGCCCCGAGCGTGTCCGGGTAGACCTCGGCATCCGGGTTGAGCAGCAGCAGCACCTCGCCCCCGGACAACGAGACTCCGTGGTTTGTCGCAAACGCAAAGCCCCGGTTGCGTCTCAGGAAGGTCACGCGGCAATCGAGCCGCTCTTTTTGCGCGCGTTCGCGGGCCAGCCTCGCGGAATCATCGGACGATGCGTTATCGACCATCACCAGCTCGAACGGCCGGTACTCGAGTGAAGCAAGCGAGGATATACAGGGCTCGATGCAGTCGGCGGAGTTGTAGAGTACGATCACTATGGATACAAGGGCGTTCGCCTTCGGTACCAAACTCGCGCCCCCCAAGCGTTGACTTCAGCCTTACCGGATAAATTCTACCGTATTGTCATGGCAGATGATTCTACTTGTTCTCGTAATCCGGGAACGTGGGAGAAGACTGCCATTTCTTGTACTCGTTCCAGGCGGGATGCGGATTTCCGTCGAAGCTGTAGAGGCCGTAGTAATCGCCGCCACCGGAGGTCGCCCGCGAGATGTCCAGGTCCTCGAAGATCCATATCTTCCGGCAACCTGCCCCGACGAGGCCTCCTACTCCGACCTCCCCGATGGCCTGCCGCTGCCCCTCGAGCGAGAAATTCGGTGGTTTGCCGTTCGGCCAGCCGATCTCGGTCACCACGATCTCCTGGTTGGGGAACCCGTTCTTCGCGCATATGCCCTTGAGGTAGTTGTAGTACCAGCTCCACCACTGCGGGTAATCGTACGGGTGGAGGGCCACCCCGTCGCACTGGGTCGCCATGCTCACCGAATGGTTCACGTCGATGGTGGTGCGGCTCTTCGCGGGGAGCGTTACGCTCTTCTCCTGGGTCGTGCCGTCGCTGAACATGAACGTTATCGTAGTGGGTGACTCGGTGTCGTTCGGGTTCTGCAGGGTCAGCCATTCCTCGAAGCCCTGGCGCGTGGTGCCTTCCGCGAAGTAGCAGGTCTTGCTCCCGCCCTGGCTGCCGAGCTCCACGTCTCCGCCGTCATACTTGTTCCGATAACTGAAGTACATCGGCCGCTCGACCACGATAGGCTGGTTGGAGTTGAGCTGGACCGAGACGTCCTTGTCAGGGCCGACCACGCCGTTTACCAGTATGGTCTGCCGTGAATGTGCCGGCACGCTGATGCTGCCCGGCTGAGTGGTGCCGCCGGGGAACATGTATGTAAGGTCAACCGATGCGTCGATGTCGCCCGGGTTCTGTATGGATATCCACTCCTCGAAAGAACCGTCGTCCTTGTTGCTCCTCGTGGTGCCCTCGGAGAGAAACCACGATGTTGCCGTCGCGGTGGCGCCGAACTGTGTATCACCGCCGGACCAGGCATTGTGGTAGAGGAAGTACATCGGCCGCTCGGCGATTATCGGCTTATCGGCCTTGACCATCGCCGATACGTCCTTGTTCGGACCCACCACGTCGTTTACCATTATCGTCTCTCGCGAGGTTGCCGGAAGCGATACGCCCTGCTTCTGGGTGGCGCCACCCGGGAACATGTACGTGATCTCCACGTTCGCCGGTTCACTATTCGGGTTCATTAGCGATATCCACTCCTCGAAGCCGGGCTGGGTCGCGCCCTCCGCCAGGTACCACTTCTCCGACAGCTCAGGGACGCCTGCGCAGATCGAGCCTCCTGTCCACTTGTTGTGGTAGTTGAAGTACATCGGGCGCTCGACCACTATCGGCTGGCTGGAGTCGACGCGCGCGGACACATCCTTGTTGGGACCCACGGCATCGTTCACGCCGACCGTGCTCCTGGAGTGGGCCCCGACTGTCAGGCCCTGCTGCTGTGTGGCACCGCCCGGGAACATGTAAGTGATCATTACGTTCGCATCTGTATCGCCCGGGTTCTGGATGCATATCCACTCCTCGAAACCGGGATGCGTCGCGCCCTCCGCCAGGTACCAGGTTGTGCGCGGCTCCTTGACGCCCAGCTCGACAGTACCATCGGTCCAGGCCCCGTGATAGTTGAAGTACATGGGGCGCTCCGCCACTATGTCCTTCTCCGAGGTGACCTTCATCGAGAAATCCTGGTTGCCCCCCGCCAGCAGTACCTCGTAGTTCTTGAAGGCCTGGGGTGTGCGCGATATCTCGTCCAGCATTGCGCCGGAGGCGACGTAAGCGTTCGGATCGACACTCTTTACGGCCTGATAGCCTTCCCTGAGCATACCCAGGTAGGACCATTCGCAGACACCGGTGTAGTATATCAATCCCTTTTTGCCTGCCTGCGAGTCGAGGTCCCAGCCCGGCTCCTGCAGTATCTGGTAGTAGTCGACGGTGCCCTTGTAGCGCGTCGCCACCGCGTGGCAGAAATCCCCGAAGTCGCTGAGGTCCTCGGGCGGTCCCAGGGCGGGGTCTTTCGGTGTATCCGGGTTTCCGGCCCATATCGGACTGGGCAGTGAAAGTGTGAGGAGGATGCTGTCTACCCCCAGGCTCAGTGCCGCGTTTACCTCCGCGTCGGCGGCGCTCCAGTCGAATACCCCCTTGCCCTGCCGCTCGACCGACGCCCAGGTGAGGAATATGCGGACGTTACGGACCCACGGCCACTCGGACGGCGGGTACTTCGCCTTCAGGTTGCTCTGGAAGTTCTCGCTGAAAAGGCCGAGCACCGCGCGCTCGCCGAACCCTTTGCCGTTCGAACAGCTGCCGGGGAACGCGAACACAACGACGAGAACCAGGGCGATCACGACCAGGATGCCGACCCCTACCTTGATCCTCGTCCTCTTCGATTCAAAGCCCATCAATATTTCACTCCCATACATATAAACGTATTGCGAACATTAATTACCCCTTGAATCTGCAAATTCCTTCCTGCACTTTCGCGGTTCCCGAAGCCTCAAAGTGATACATCTTCTGTTATTTCACAATTGTTTGCAAGCCGGCAGGTCAGCTCAGCTGCCGACAAGCAGCTCCGTAGCGAAATCCATGTACTCCCTGGCGGAGTCCTGGATATCATGGTGGGTCAGTATGTGACGTCTGCTCCTGGCCCCGAGGGCCAGCTTCTCCTCCGGGTTCTCGATGTAGTAGATGAGCTTTTCCTTGAGCTCCTCCTCCTCGGCGCCGCCGGTCGTCACTTTGACGCAGCAGTCGTCGGGGAACTCGCTGAACGCGTAGTGGTCGGAGACCATGACAGGGTTTCCCGTCCCCATCATCTTGATCACGCTGCCGCTCGTCTCGCCGGCGCTCGGGTGACGCAGCGCGACGAACATGTCCGGCACGTTCAGGTACTCGCGGAAGGTTCGAGTGTCCACGAAGCCTGTCACCAGGACGTTCTCCTCGAGACCGAGCTCTTCGATCCAGCGAGGAGCCTCGCACCCCGGCAGCATCTTTCCGACCAGCAGCAGCTTTATGTTGTATCCCTGGTTCTTTATCCACGCGATTGCCCTGAGCAGGACGTCTATACGCTTGCTCGCCGTCATGTACCCGAGCGAGCCGACCAGGAACTCGTCGGGGTGGAACCCGAGTATCCCCCGGACTACGTCGCGTGAGCGCAGGTGGTTCTCGGGTGCAGGCGCGTAGTGGTGGGGTATCTTCCTGACCCTGGCCTCCGGGTTGACATCCAGCACTTTCCCGCGCGCGAAATCGCTGTGGACGATTATGCCCAGGCTGCTGTCCACGATGCGGTCCACCAGTGGGTAGTCGTACCAGGAGTTCTCGTCGCGTGTCTCGAGGGTCGTCTTGACTATCTGCGAGCGCTCGGACTTGTAACAGTAATCGAGCTCCCTCAGGTAATCCCGGAGACGGTGGTTACCCACGGTCTGTGAGAAGACGAAGTGGTGGAGCATAGGCTCGTGCAGTACAACCAGCCCCGGGTACTCGAGGCAGAGCGAGTAGATGTATGAGTGGTTGTCGTTGTTCCCCATGTGATAGATGTTGATGTCGTGGTCGTTCTTCCCGTTGTTCTCGGACATCCTGCGGTAATTGCGGACCGGGAAATAGTCGTAAAGCCACTGGCTCGAGGGTCGGTAGTCGTCGATGAAAAGTTCGATGCGCCCGAAACCGCTCAGGTATTCGAGAAGCTCCTCCGAGTAATCCGAGATGCCTGATTTGATAGGGTTCAACGGGCTGAAGTATGCGATCTTCAAATGCCAGCTCCGGGATGCAGTATTCTCTTCTAAAAAAATCAACTGTACGAGCTTATATACGCATGCCGCCCAAATAAACAGACATCAGCGTCCGGCCTTCTTGCCGAGGAACGTCGCAGATCTCCTCAACGTCGAGAGGAGCCCTTCGTTCTTCAGGTAAAACCTTATCTTCTCCTTCGTGGGGGAATCAGGCGTTATGGGAGGAATGGATTTTCGGCGGGCCGCCCCCAGCGCCTCGTGCCGGAGCCTTTTACGCTCTGCGAAGTCCGGCGCGTGCCCCGGGTCCCTGACCCAATCGCGCAGGCACTCAGTCGTTTTCTCGAAGGAATACTTCTCGAGAACGAAGCCCTTGAGCCTCCGACCGGCCTGGCTCAGCTTCTCGGGGTCGCGCTCCAGCTCGAGGATTCGATCGGCCAGGGCGTATGGGTCACCCACCGGTACGGGGAAAAGCAGTCCCTCGCGTGAGAGCTCACCCGTAAGCTCGCAGAGATCGGTCGATATCGCTGGAAGGCCCGCAAGCGCCCACTCCAGTATCCGGTTCCTGCTGCCGAAGGTGACCTCGTAGTGCTCAGCGTCGATGTTTATGCCCGCCGAGGCCGCTCCGTAAGTGGAGAGCGCCTCGCTCCTTCTCACCCATCCCTTGAGGTGGAACCTGTCGCGGAAATCCGACGAGTCCACCATTCTCTCGAACTCCGTGTAGGTCTTCTCGTCATGACCCTTTATCTCCCCGCCGGTGGATACGAAGTGCACCCTTTGCGATGCGGCCATCGCCGTCTCCATACCCTCGAAAAGCGTCCTGACATCCGTCCAGGTGTTGAAGCCGCCGCTCCACAGGACCACGAAAGCGTCCGCTGCCTTGTCGCCGGTCGGGTCGACGGCCGGCGGGAACTCGATCTCCTGGACGCCGCACGGTACAGGGCAGACGAAATCGTATCCTAACGTCTCGCCGACCAGCCTCCCCGCGACCCCGAGCTGCCCGATGAGCTCGTACTTCTGGCGCTCTGAGACGGTAGAGAACATGTCGCCCAGGTTAACGAGTTGAGAGATGATGCGGACGAAGTGTTCTAGAAAGGAGTTATCTTTGTACACCGCCGCCTTCGCCTGCGCCTCGGAGAGAAAACTTCCGAAAACATCGACCCATGTCGGCCGTTCCCCGGCGTAGGTCACCGCCACGTAGGATGGATACGCCGTCGCCCCGACCACGCAGTCTGGATCGAGTTTCAGAAACAGCTCGTCGGTGAAGCCGCCTATCTCGAATTCGTCCTGGTCGATGCGGTAGATCATGCACCCGTTCTCCTCACAACAGGTAACCCCTTCTTCATCCGGATACACGAAAGGGATCCTCGAGGCGAGGATCGTCACGTCATGGCCATCAGCGATGAGAGGTTTCGCGAACTGCCAGGTCCGCGTCCCCGGCCCGTACGACCTCGTGAGGTCTTCCCAGGGCAACGGCGCGTGTCCGACGATCAGGACCTTGCTCAAGTATTTCTCTCCTTATCGGTTTCATCAGAACGAGGAAAAAATACCACAGGACGGGCCTCAAGACTACCAGATGGCTGACAAAACGTCTCGGAGCCCGGGGCCGAAGAAAATGAGCGGGAGCGTGATCATCGCGCCAACCACTCTCACAAACCTCTCCTGCAAGATTTCATCTTTCGCCTTCTAGCTAAAAAGATGCTCAGGTATCTGGAAAGCCCCCGCTTTTCCAGCAATCTCCTCTCCATCATCAGCCAGTCGAGATCAGCCGCAACCCTGTCTATATTCTCGGTCTCGGCGATCAGCGCTATCTCGAGGCGCGCTCGTTCCCGTTCCTCTTCTCTTTCAAGTTTTTTGAGCCTGTCGATCTCACGCTCCTGAAGCATGACTATGTCACGAGGGGGCGAATCCTGAACCGGCCTGCATCGGGAGGGGCCAACCCCTTTTCTGTAGACGTGGAGTTCCAGTGTCGGCGGAAGGAGTCCGTATTCAATCAGGATTGACTCGCAGTAGAACAGAATACTCGCCAGCGTACTGGCCATTGACTCTTTTCCTTCAATCACCTGAGGTAATATTTCCGACACCAGCAAATTCGCCCACGAACCGAACCCCCTGGCGCGCTCAAGCGTGAACTCGACGGACGCCGCCGCATCAAATTCATCGAGGCCTCCTTCGGACGGCGGCATCGACCCAACCCGGGCGAAGCGGCTCCAATCCCGTGGAAGGCGGGAAGTGAGCCGATCAAGCGCTCCTGCAGAAACTCCTTGCTTGCCTTTCCCGTGGCCGGTCACGATAAGAATCCCCTTATCCCCGAGTAATCTCGCTACCGACGCGACGAGAGCCCTGCCTTCGGTTGAGGCCGACATATCTAAAAAGACAATATCGTACCTGGCAGAAGGAAACGCGCCGGATGTGAGCGCGCGCTCATTTACGAGGTCGACCGATCGACAGACGCCTTGAAGTAGTGCGACCTCGGCGCAGCCGGGCTCAAGGCCCGCCATAAGGGCCTTTCCCCCTCTTACTCCAACGGCATCCCGCAGCCAACCCAACCAGAAGATACCATTACCCCTTCCGATGCCTGCTACATGGTTCTTTATCGCCATCGATTCTGCTGAAGTCAGGCTGCGATACCCGTCAATCACTGCCGGCACCTGCGGACTCTGCACCGGGGTAACGCAGGGTGCCGTCTCGACGGTAACAGGCCCCTTTCCGGCGCCCCTTGCGAACCTCGCCGCACGGAAGAGGGCACCTTTCTTAAGGCGCGAGTTTTCCACCTGGAGACGCGCAGCCTTCGCGCCCTCCTCGAGCGCTCCCTGCGCGGTGTCAGCGATACGCTTCCTGAACGTTTCGTTTGCGGTTCTGAGCGCACAGAGCCTTTCGGCTGATTCCTCGATGACGCGCTCCTGCCTGGCAATCTCATCGCTCCGCCCGAGGTCGAGCCTCTTTATTTCCTCACTCCCGACAAGAGAAGGTCTCCTGCGGTATACATCGACCACGAAATCTGACGACAGGATCCCACCTTCGATGAGCAGCTCCTCGAACTCCGCGACGAGTGAAATAAGGGACACGTCGAAATCGTCATCCTCATCGAAGTTCTCGAGAATGCCTGAAAGAAACGGGTTCAGGAGAGTACCTCCGAACTCACTCCGTTCGAGACGCTCGAAGTACCTCTCGACGACCTCCAGCATGTCTTCGGAGCGCACAGATTCCGAGGGGTCATCCATCACCATGGAGCTTATCGGCTGACGTTGCGGATAAAGTACCCTCCCGCCCAGGGAGTAGTTATAAAGATAGGAAGGCGGCAAGAACGAGTACATATCGAATACGAGTTTCATTTGAAGAGGCCCCCACTGCCAGCGGTACGGACCCGTATACTCACTTAGACCGAGCAGCCCGTCCTCCTTGAGGCAGGCGTGAAGCTGCTCCACGCAGAAATCGAATCTATTGATGTGGTGTAGTGCGCCTGCCGAAAAGACGATATCGAACTTGTCCGGCGGAAGGGTCTCGCACTCGAGGTCCACGCGCTCATAGGTCACGGGAAGACCCTCGCCTTTCCGTCGCGCGATCTCGAGCGCCCCCTCCGCGATGTCTATTCCCACCATCTGGCGACAAAGGCCCTGCTCTATCGCATCGCGCTCCAACAGGCCTGTGCCGCAACCGATACTGAGGCCGAGATCCAGAGTCTCCTTGATGTAATTCTCTCTCAACCACCCGAGCCAGTTCCGCGTTTCAACGCCCGCTACCCTCCTGTTTATTATGCTGTCAACGAGCGGCGAACTGCTCCAGTCCGTTCGGGCTGCACTTCCTGCCACACGCTTCCTGGCCTGGGCCGACCACCAGGCCCCCGTCCTTTCCCGCCTTATGCTCTCTCTACTCACCCGGTGTTTCCCCTCTCGGCGCCACCACTTTCCTTCTAACCTTCCAATGTCCTCAAAGGTCGCCGGCCACCTTGCCCGCCGATACACACCCAGGCGAACACTACTTTCGATGCATCCTCGAAAACCTCGAGGGAGCCGGCCTTCTGGTGACTCGCGGTGCACAGGGCATGACTTCGCTGACTGGCCGGATAAACGAAATCCATTTACCTGCCGTAGCCCGTAATGTATACGATATCACTGGCGCGAACTCACTGTCGGTGCAGCGACAGCGGGAGAGCCAGAGTGCACGGCGGGGAACAGGCCCTTGACAGAAGAGGCCAGGAGCCCGTGCTAGATGTTCTTGATCAGGACCGCGTCCTGGTTGTGGCTGACCCCGTACTCGACGATGTCAACGATCTCGAAGTACCTCCCCCATTCCTTTCGTACGTAGTCATGGGAGTGGTAAGTGGTCCGGTAGAAATCGGGCAGGCCGTCGGTGTCCATCACGTCGATGAATAAGAATCCGTTTTCCCGAACGGCCGCCCGCTGGGCCTCGGTAATCTGCTCGAAGCAGTTCTCCGCGCGGATTGTATGTATCATGTATCCCCCCGGACGGGTGACCCTGGCCGTATCCTCGAGCCAGGCAAACTGCATCTCCTCCGGCAGATGCGTAAAAACGCTCACGCTTAAGACCAGATCGAACGAATCATCGTCGAACGGCATCGGCGGCAGCGGCGTGTTCACCTCGAACCGGGCGATCGAGTCGTAGTTGTCCTTCAGCCACTGGATCGCCTCCGGGTCGATATCCGTTCCGGACAGTCGCGCGGAAGGCATGAGCTCAGCCAGCGCTCGCAAGGTCCTCCCGCACCCGCAACCGAAATCCAGGATATCTGTGAAATCTGACAGTTCCTTACCGGCCTTTCCCAGAACGTCGTTGAACTGCCCGCACATCTGGTAGCCTGAAGCGAAGAACTCGGGCACGTAGACACCGACGACGCGCTCCTGCAGGTGTTTCGGGGGCAGGGGGAGGAGTCCGGTTTCCCTGGCCAGGATGTCCTCCAGCTGGCCCAGCCTGATCTCCAGGTCGCGGCGCCCTGCTTCCAGCCTTTCGATCGCGAGCCCCAGATCACGGGTCACCGCGCTGTTGCTGGCAGCGTACCGCTCGAGCTCATTGGCCGTCCTCGTGATGTCCGCGTTGAAGACACGCTGACCGTCCAGCGCGGGCTCCAAGTACCAGGAGGTCAGCTTTCTCACCAACCTCTTTATCAATGAAGCAAGGTCCTTGCTCGAACGGCCGATCTCACCGGGGCGGTTGCCGTCATAGTGGATGTTCGCCAGGTAGAGGTTCTCATGCAGGCTGTCGCTATCAAACAGGACCGCTCCATCCGGGTTTTCTTCCTGCTTCCTGTCATCGTTTTCCATGTAGCACCTGCTTCTTGTCAGAGGGAGTTGTTCACAAGCTGCTTCCAAACCTAGATATCATAACCGATGTTGGAGCCACTTCAAACACGGAAAAGGGCTACTGGTATTTAAGCAGGACCTCGTCCTGGTTGTGTCACACTCAGTCTGACATTCTCCATTTCAAGCCGCCGTTGTCACCATTATCTTATATTCCCCATGTGCCTCCTCCAACGCCGACATCGTACCACGATTCTGGCCTTTCGGGCACAGTAACCTCCGCCATCTGGAATACGGTCATCCTGGGGTGGATGATAGACAATTCTCTCTGCAGCGCGAAGCGGCGCATGAAGTTGTCACGTTTGTAGGCCGTCACGAATAGCGCGAGGCGGACCTGATCGGACACATGCCTCGTGCAGGAGAACCTTATCGAGGTAAGGGGTGTGAAAAGTCATGGAAGAAAAGGCGCAGCCGCTGCGTTCAGAAGCTCGAGGTTATTCTTGGGCTCTTGCTGCTTCGCCGCGGTCCCGCCTCTTCCTGCGATAGCGACTGATTATCAGAAAGGCCAAGCAAGTCAATAGAGTGAGTATGCTGATAATCAACCCTATGTTCACCCACTTCTGAGGACGATAGGAGAGAGTCACTTCGTAAGTGCCGTTCCGGTAGAGCGGATAGCAGTTCAGCAATGTATAACCCGAGACGGGTGATACCACTTTGCTACCCGAATGCATCTCCCAGTCGGGCGAGTACTGTTCCGAGAATACCAACACGAACGGCTTCTTCGCATCGGAGATCTTGACTTTGTAGTCCGTGTACCCAGATTTCAGTAGATTGGCTTCAGCGGGCGCGGCCTTCATCGGCGCTGAAGCCGGAAAAGCCCAGTTTCTGGGCACCATGACGATTCTCCTAACAGATGGTTCAACGAGCGATGTCCTGTTGAACAACAGCCCCGAAAGGCGCCAGCTCGAGGTCTTTACAGGGTCCGCGTGGCATACAACTTCCAGAGCAACAAAGCGCGCTCCATTTCGGAGCTTTATCTTCTTGAAAGTCGTCTGCGATGCAAACGTCCCGTTCATCTCCCGGGTAAGCGCAACGCGGTCCACCAGCTTTCCGTAATAGTCGTATGCATTCAGAGAGAAGAACAGTTTATTGCAGCCCTTCCCTTCGAGGTTGAAAAGCGCGGAGTAGTTGGTGTTGCCAGACACCAGAACCGTGTTCGACTGCGCCACCCGCTCGACAGATTCGTCCCCCGGGGACACCTGACCGGTAAGGCTCGGCTCACCTGCCGGAGAATTCCCGGCCGCCAGTGTCACGCCGTCCGTAGCCACCGACCAGTCCTTCCCCTTTCCACCCGGAGATCTTGCAGAAGCAGGCAGGTTGACAAGCGAGTTCGCCGGATACCTGACCTGGAAACCGAGCGAGCCCCGCGGAACCGTCACTTCCGGAAGAGAGGCCCAACCTGCTTTTCCGCTCGGGACGACACCGCGCGACAGGTCATAATCTGTGCCGCCCAGGCGAAGCCTGATGCCGCTTCTTGCCCGGTCGCGGCGATCTTTAAAAGTGGGGACAAGTACAGCTCCGACTGGACAGTAAACTCTGCCCGTGCGTGTTACCTCGCCGCGCGAGTAAGAGATGCTCCGCGGATAGCTGACTAGATCAGCCGCATAGGCCATGTCTTTGCCTTCGGCTGCCTTCGAAATGCTCCGTCCCGTGTCAGCCAACTGCTTATCGGTCACAAGCGCCAGGGTATTTACAAGGTTCTCACCAGCCAGGTTCGTCACCTCTATCTGGTGCTGCCCTGCGGCCAGTCCGAGCCTGCCGATGTCGAGCCAGGTCATGCGCCCTGCCGGTGAGTAGGTGTCGAGATAAATTTCTTTGCCGCCGTCAACTGAAAAGGCGATCCGCCCGTCTGCTTCAAAGCCAAAGCACCTCGTCATGAGATGGTAATTCCCTTTCTTCCCGACTGTCGCGGGAACCATGAACTCGGGATGCCTGCTTATGCCCTGTAGGTCATATATGTTCACATTCTCAAGATACCAGTATGAGTGGTATGCCTCGCTCTCCCTGGCGTCCACCTCGAACCTGCAGTACGCCGTATCGGCAGGTGGGACGAACTGATCGAGGAATTCTTTGAAATCAAAGGTTCCAAAAGCGGTGAAGAGCCCCTGCTCCCCAATCCATTCTCCTATAGAATTGAAAAAACTGATCTTGAACGTAACCTTCTGCAGCTTCTCGCCTGCGACTCTAAATCGAATGCCGTACGGGTGAAAAGGAACCACGGGAACGGCATCCGAGTACGCAATCCGTGGATTCCTGAGGGTACGAACCGTGCTCAAAGCGCCACGCAAGACCGTGGCACCTCTCTCACGCGAGACGTCTTGTTCAAGTTGCAGCCCTTCATAGGTGGTGAAGAATGGGATGGGGACCGCGCTGACGTCGATGGTCTTTAACAGCTTGGCCTGCTTCTGCCAGCCTTTCGGTGGTTCGGCGTAACCGCTAGGGCTGAGCGCCCCTCCCAGGCCATAATCCAGGCTCCGATCGTCGAAGTCCTTTGAATGGACCAGGGCTGTCGCAGTTGGCACAAAGTCAGCCGACGACAAAGATATCCATCCGCTCTCAGACCCCGCCGGTATCGAACCTGAAACAGGGACGAGGTGCTTCTTGTTGACAAAGGGCATGGTCACGTCGAGTGCGGTCGGCTTGCTCGAGACGAGCGCATCTGCGGGGAATCGTTTCCCAAACGCCGGGGTGGCCGTCTCTGCTTCCTCGGAGAGGAAATATGCATCCTGATTGAGGTCGAGGCCGGGTGCCCCGTTAACCTCAAGGGCCGTTCCCCAATCACCCAGTATACCCACGCTCATCTCGGGAACGAAGACGTGGCCCTTACCGTCCTTACGGATATATACCTTGCTGCCGCCGACAGAGAGCGCCTTCTTGTTGCCGGGAACCGCGGCCACGAGGCCCTGGCTTCGCTTCTTGATAATAGGGCTCTCCCACCTGAATTCGCCCCTGTACAGGCGAAAATCAAGCACATCCGCGTCCTCGGGGACGATTATTCTCCGGACGGCCATAGCGTCAAGCAGTCCAGGCATTAGGGGATTCGCGATTGCCGTCATTGGTTGCTCCGTCAAAGCGAGCGGCGCAAGGTTTCCACTAAAGAGATCCTTTGCTGAAACGGCCGGGTGCGCAGGCCCTTTAGTCGCGAAGCGCTGAACATCGGGATACCATAAAGTGCGGTAGAAATCCCGGTCGCCTTCGAGCTGCCGGTCAAGTTTCTTGTAACCCTCGGGCACCTTGACCGGGCGAGAAGCACTGTTAATACCCCCAAGATGTCCGGACAGCGCGGGCAACGCCAGGAGACAGAGAACGATCAATATCAATAAAGCCGGCACACCCTTTGCCAGCTCAGACTGCCACGTCTTTGCCCGAAACCGTTCTCTGAGCCATTCGCCGGTCACTATCGCGGCCAGTCCGAAGAGTATTGAATAACCGAGGATGATAAACAGGAACATCTTGTTTGGATCGCGGAACAACTTGAACCCCGGCAGGTGGTCGAACAGCCACAAATAGACCCCTCCCAGCGGGTTATTCGAACCCTTTGCAAGGAAGGCACCCACAATAACAAACGCAGAACCGGCGAGGGCCACCTTTGCCTTGTAGAGATCCTTCTTGATTCCGCGCAAAGCAAGGAAAGCGGCACTGAAACCGATGATTGGAAATAGCACGAAGAAAGGGTTGACGGGGTTCGCGCCTCGATTGGCCAATCTGGTAAAAGTAAGTGCCGGCCACCCGGGATCGTACATGGTTAGACCATGAACCAGCTTGCCGAAACTGAGAATCGGGATCCACCAGGCCTGTCCATAGTTACTCGGCGGTTGAAACCCGGCGCTCATGAAGTTGGGTATTATCCAGTAAAAGCTGGCGCCGACGAATATCGCGAATGCAAGAGCCAGGTACCCGCCCCTGCGCACGGCCTCGCGCAGTCCCTCATGCCCTCGACGTACCGACCCGATAGCGAGTAAGCTCCATCCGGCTACCGCTATCAAGATAGTCAAGTAACAAAAACGAAGGTCGTAGGAACCCTGTAGCCAGAGCGCGAGCCCGGCCAGGACAGGGTAACGGAGTCCGCGTTCACGTGCTGCGCGAAGCAAAAGGGCAAGGACCAATGGCGTCAAGGCGATGGAGGTCCCGATAGCGACGCTGCCCTGGGTGGTGATTCTTAAGAAATAAGTGCTTAGGGTAAATGTCGCTGCGGTTATACATGCTGCTTGCCTATCGCGGAATACAGTCTTACCCAGATAGTAAGAACTGAGGACGGCGATAAGGACGGAAGGTAAAAACCATATCAAACGTTCTGATAGCGCGTAAGAAAAATGTAGTTCTGCCAGGAGCCCCCACAGAAAGTGCTGGGGCATGAAATAGATTGAATCCAGATTGGCCTTGCCAAGGCTAATTGCGGGTTCCCAGACAAACGGTATATTGAAATAATGCGTGAGCATAAGGTGTGAGTGATAGCCCCAGTCCCCATATGTCAGCGGACCCCTACTGAACCATCCGCGATACACGAGAATCAGGACCAATGCTAGAAGAAGATGAAGCCAATATCGGCGAACAAAAGAAAGAATCTTAACACAAACCTTCGTCATATAAGCTTCTTGTTCTTTGATTCGTCCAAGCGCGCACTCACATTTCCAGTTACGCGTTTTAGCCTTTGCTTACCTGAATACTCCACCCATAGCTGGGCCTCTCGCCATAAGTAAAAAACCATGCGCTAGTATACATGATGTATGACTGTTGAAACAGGAAACACGGTTTGGTGAGGGTCACGTCCCGTCAAGTGGTATAAGTTCTCACCGCACCAACCTTCTCCAATTTACCAACCAGCCTAGCTGGCCATCGGCAACGCCGCTCTCACCTCCTCGATGTTCAGCAGTATGTTGTTGACCTTCTCAAGCGATTCATAGCTCATGTACCTGCGCGCCACCTGCCACTCGTCGTGCTGCTCGGCAAGAACCGCTCCGACCAGGCGGATCACCGCCGCTCTGTTCGGGAAGATGCCGACCACATCGGTCCTTCTCCTGATCTCGCGGTTGAGCCTCTCGAGCGGATTGTTGCTCCAGACCTGACGCCAGTGCTCCTTCGGGAACGCGGTGAAGGCCAGGATCTCGTCTTCGGCCTCGGAGAGCAGCCTGGCCGCATCTGCGAACTTGGCCTCGAGCTGCTCTACCACGTGCTCGTGCTGGGTCCTGACAGAGTCCGCATCCGGTTGGGCAAAGATGGAGCGAACGACCGTTGCCACCAGGTCCTGCGATGTCTTGGGCACCCGGCACAACAGGTTGCGCATGAAGTGGGTGCGGCATCGCTGCCAGACGGCTCCCGGGAAGGTGGCGGCGATCGCGTCCTTCAATCCCGGGTGGGCATCCGATGTGATGAAGGCGACCCCTGTAAGCCCGCGGGCCTTCAACCCACGCAGGAAGTCCAGCCAGCCCGCGCCGTCCTCGTTCGTGACCACGTCCGCCCCCAGGACCTCCCTGTGGCCGTCGGCGTTCACACCGATGGCCGTCAAGGTAGCCACGTTCACTACCCTGCCGCCCTCCCGGCTCTTCTGCACGAGGGCGTCCAACCAGAGGTAGGCATAGGGCCCGGCATCAAGCGGGCGGTTGCGGAAACCCTCCACCATCTCATCTAAGGACTTGGCCATCTTTGAGACCTGGGACTTTGATATCCTCTCGATACCGAGCGTTTTCACCAGCTTGTCGACGCGCCTTGTGGAGACGCCTGCCAGGTAGCAGTCGGCGACGACCGCGATGAGCGCGCGCTCGGCCCTTCTGCGAGGCTCGATCAGCCATGAGGGGAAGTAACTGCCCTGGCGCAGCTTAGGGCCAGCCAGGTCGATCGTGCCGGCGCGCGTGTCCCATGCGCGGGACCGGTAGCCGTTTCTAGTGTTGGTGCGCTCCGTGCTCTTCTCGTTGAGTGCGCATTTGTATCAATGTGGACACCCAATTGCATCCCGGTCGAAAAGTGTCCACCTTGGATGCAATCGGGTGTCCAGCTTGCCTGCAATTCGGTGTCCAGCTTCGATGCAATTCACTGTCCGGCTTGGATGCAATTTTGCATTGAAGCCGGCGTTGCAGGCCGCGCTCGCGTCTGCGTCCATCAGCGTCTCGGCGAAGATGCGCAGCATCTCCTGGAGCACATCGCCCTCGGCTTGTTCAACCTGCTTGCGAAACCAGTCCAGAAGTTCCATAGTTGGTTCGACCATCGGGCTTCTCCTTTCTTTCTCGATTAACACCTGTTGAGAGAAGGATGGCACGATGGTCATCTATTTTCGAGGGGGGATCTCAACGGCGCGCGAGCCCGGGGATTCCGCTTCGGCCTGCGGCCTCGCTCCGTCCCCGGGCAGGACACTCAGTCCCACCTCTTTACATCAGGGACTTACACCACTAGCGTGGACTCTAACTGCGGTCATCTCTGGTTGCAGGTCAAACCCAGGAAATTGGAACGTCAAGCAACCTCTTGACAGTTCTTTCGATAACACGGGTTCAAAGAATCGGGCAGAAGAGAGCAGACAGAAACTAGCCGTCCTTTGGCATTGAATCTTTGAGATTGTAGGGTTCTTTCTCGACCCTTTTTTAAAGGACTAAAAAGCATTTGTCATCTGAAAATACGGAAGCCATGGTTTGTCGTAAATCCCTACCTGGCGAGCCAGTAAGATCGCAACTCGTGGGCTTAACGAGGAAACTCCGGCTCCAAAGCCAGCTACTGTCTATCCTCGTGTTAGATTTCTACATATCTACTTGTATATACTCTCTGCCACCTCTATGAGCTGTGACAGCGTGACAGTTT
>Ga0315275_10002471_pt1 | contig 16699 bp, 14 predicted proteins | sample YL17G03_0_MG_FD_205557 | JGI IMG/M metagenome (GOLD analysis project Ga0315275, IMG submission 205557) | Sediment microbial communities from Yellowstone Lake, YNP, Wyoming, USA - YL17G03_0 | ecosystem: Environmental > Aquatic > Freshwater > Lake > Sediment | place: USA: Wyoming | collected... | reverse complement strand
CGGTTTCACGGTCTTCTTTATGATGTCAACAGTGTTGGTAACCCTGAGCTTATCAAACAGCAAAGCAAATTTTGCTTCCAGCTCTTTCATGATCGGTTCCTTGACGTGTGAAGGCAGGTCCCACCATTTCTTCTTTAACGTGCCAAAACCCTTTTTCCTCGTGCTGTAGATAAACTGCTCCTCGGTCTGGTCTTCTTTCCGTTCCTTTGCATATTCCTGCTTGATAAAACCATAGACTTCATTCCTGAATTCCGCAGGGAGTGCATTACTGTCATACATGATATTCTGAAATCCGGTGGCGAGGTGCACTTCGGATGTGCCTGTCTCCGGAAACATATTGAAAGCATCCTCGGGCAGGGTAGAGGCGCCATGCTGCACACACCCTGAAAGGCTGTATTCCTTCCGTGCAAGATCTGAAAGGGTTCTCAGGGTATCAAAATCAATCTTTACCTTTGCAAGTGTCCCGTCCGGCAGAACAACTCCTCCATGGCTTGTGCCGGTCTGCACGCTGAGCTTGCTTAACCCTTTACTGCTTTTAAATATCTCTCTGAAGCCATCCAGATAAGCCCTCAGTTCATCCGGTGTGCTGTTTTTCCCCCCGATCTCCCCGATTTCCCCTCCAATTGATACCTCAACTCCGTCGGGCTGGATTGCCCGTATATGGGAAGCGAGCTCTGCTGTCATTTCGAAGTTGTTTCTCTGCTGTTCCCTGATTGTCTCTTTTCCGATGTCCACAATGGTCGAGGTATCGATGTCGATATTATAGAACTCAGCTTCAATGGCTTCTTTGATCAGGCCTTTTAGATAGTCTGTTTCAGGTTTGGCGTCAGCAAGATAATTTTTTCTGACAAGCTGGAAATGGTCACCCTGGATAAAAACAGGGCCCGCATATCCTTCCCGCACTGCTGCTGCAAGAACGACGGTGGCATATTCGATTGGCCTCTGTTTTGTATATCCGATCTCGGAACGTGCTATCTCGAATATGAAGGGTCCGACATTCATCTCCATCGCTTTCCTGAAAATAGCCCGTGCAACATCATAGGTAAGCCCCCGAATGTTGATCGCCGGTACCGTAAAGCCGGGATATACCCTGCCCATCTCTTCATACAGGGATTGAATAGATGACGGGATTGCACCTGCAGCCTTTGCGATTTCCTTAACGAGCAGTAAAAGAGCTGTCTTCTTTTCAGCCTCTGAGAACACAGCCTCATAGATGAGATTGTCCATCATGTTCCTCAGCCTATCAATATCCCTGATTTCTACTGCGCCTTCCCTGACAGCAACGACATTTTGTAATTCCATGCTATTCAAACCTCCCGTTGATAGAACTATTATTGAATGTTCCCCCATTCATTTTAGCAATATTCCCCTGCATATTCTATGTTTTTTTCATCGACTCCTGTGGATCCACAGAAATGTCTGAAGGAGCGAATTTTGAATAATTTTAATTCACTGTGGTCTTGCCACAGCGTAACCTTATAGTTCCCTCCCCCTTGAGGGGGGAGGGTTAGGGTGGGGGTGATAGACAATTCTTTCTTTCACCCTCCCCTTAATCCCCTCCCCTCAAGGGAGGGGTGTTACCTTTTAGTTTACGCCCTGCGCTCTTGGCGCAGCGTTTTGAACTGTAGTGAGTCAGCTATGAAATGGTATACAATTGAAAAATGAACGAATTACTGATGATCCATAAAAAACTGTATCGATGTTTTGGCCCCCAGAACTGGTGGCCGGGTGATACGCCGTTCGAAATAGCGGTCGGCGCAGTGCTCACCCAGAATACCAACTGGGGCAATGTGGAAAAGGCGATACAAAATCTGAAAAAACAGGGTGTTCTCTCATCTCGTGGAATTCACGGATTATCCGTCAAAGAACTTGCTTCGCTGATCAAACCTGCCGGTTATTTCAATGTGAAGGCTAAGAGGCTGAGGTCTTTTCTTGATTTCCTCATGAATGAGTACTGCGGAAGGATGGAGAACATGGCACGGGAAGATTTGACTCAACTCAGGCCAAAGCTTCTCCGGATTCACGGCATAGGACCGGAAACAGCAGATTCGATACTCCTGTATGCCCTTGAGAAGCCTATTTTCGTCATCGATGCTTACACAAAGAGAATACTTTCAAGGCATGGGATTACGGCATCTGACGGATCGTATGCCGAATTCCAGGAACTCTTTCATGCTTCTCTGAAAAGGGATGTGCATCTCTATAATGAATACCATGCGCTTTTTGTTCGGGCGGGGAAAACATTTTGCAGGAGGACAAAGCCCCTGTGTGAGAAGTGTCCTCTGCATGATATGCTATAACTTATCTATTTAGAATCTGCTCAATGAGCATAAAATACTCTCTATGAATACGTTCAGACTTGTTACCTCCTTTTCCCCGAAGGGCGATCAGCCACAGGCGATCAAAGAACTTTCAGAGGGGCTGAAACATGGAAAGAACCACCAGGTTCTTTTAGGCGTCACCGGGTCCGGCAAGACATTCACCATAGCAAATGTGATCGCACATATGAACAGGCCTGCTCTGGTGATTGCCCATAACAAAACCCTTGCCGCACAGCTCTACGGTGAATTCAAAGAGCTCTTCCCTGAAAATGCGGTTGAGTTCTTTGTCAGTTATTACGACTATTATCAGCCTGAAGCGTATATCCCGACAACCGACACCTACATAGAAAAAGATGCTTTGATCAATGAAGATATCGACAGGATGAGGCATTCAGCTACACGGGCTGTTCTCGAACGGCGGGATACGATTGTGGTAGCTTCTGTCTCCTGTATATACGGCATCGGTTCGCCCCGGGACTATATGGATATGCATCTTGTCATTGAGGAAGGGATGCATGCAGAGCGTGACGAAATCCTGAGGAGATTGATTGAAATGCAGTATGCCCGTTCAGAAACGGAATTCAAGAGGGGGACTGTACGGGTAAGAGGCGACGTTGTTGAGGTAATTCCGTCTTTTTCGCACGACAGGGGGATCCGCATGGAATTTTTCGGAGATGATGTTGATGCGCTCCATGAATTTGATCCGCTCACGGGGGAGAAGATAAGAAAGCTTGATAAAATTGCCATCTTCCCGAACAGCCACTGGATAACCCCGAAGGAAAGGCTTGAGCCTGCATTGCAGAGCATCGAAAAAGAGATGAAGGAAATGCTTGAATACTTCCTGAGGGAGGGGAAACCGCTTGAGGCGCAAAGGATCGAGCAGCGGACCCGGTTCGATCTGGAAATGCTCAGGGAATTCGGGTACTGTCACGGAATCGAAAATTATTCCCGGCATCTCAGCGGGCGTGCACTCGGGGAACCCTCGTATACACTCATAGATTATTTCCCTGAAGACTTCCTGCTCGTGGTTGATGAGTCCCATGCAACAATACCGCAGATCGGCGGCATGTACGAGGGCGACCGGTCGAGAAAAAAGACGCTTGTCAACTTCGGGTTCAGGCTGCCCTCAGCACTCGATAACAGACCACTCACATTTAGTGAATTCGAACAGAGGGTGAATCAGGCACTGTATGTATCAGCGACTCCCGGACCCTATGAACTCCAGAGATCGCAGGGGAGAATTATCGAACAGATTATCAGGCCAACAGGCCTCATAGACCCGAAACTTCTGGTCCGTCCGGTTGCAGGACAGGTTGATGACCTTGTGGGAGAAATTCGTACGCGTGCGGAGAGGGGGGAGAGAGTTCTCATTACAACGCTGACAAAGAAGATGGCAGAGGATCTGACGGATTACTATGTCAACCTTGATCTGAGGGCGCGATATTTACATTCTGATATTGATACGCTTGAACGGGTAGGGATATTACGAGACCTGAGGCTCGGAAACTTTGATGTCCTGGTCGGAGTTAATCTGCTGCGTGAAGGACTTGACTTGCCGGAGGTTTCACTGGTTGCAATCCTTGATGCAGACAAAGAAGGGTTTCTTCGTTCCGAGCGCTCTCTCATGCAGACAGCAGGGCGTGCTGCACGGAATGTCAACGGAGAGGTCATCCTGTACGCAGATACCATAACAGGATCGATGCAGAGGGCTTTGCAGGAAACAGAGCGGAGAAGGAAGATACAGGAGAACTATAACCGTGAAATGGGAATAACCCCGGAAACGGTGAAGTCAAACATCAAAGACATCCTGAGATCAATCTATGAGTCTGATTACTGGACAGTGCCTGCTGTCGCTGAAGAGAAAGCTGAATACGGATATGATGAAGCGGCTCTGAAAAAACTCGAGGCAGAGATGAAGGAAGCTGCAAGGAATCTTGAATTTGAGCGTGCTGCAGCGTTGCGGGACAAGATGAAGGCAATACGGAGCAGGATGATAGAGGTCGGGATAAAAGCCTGACTAAAGTTAAAGTGGTATAATGAAGCGATGTTAATTTGTATCCATGGGAGGGAATAATGATCGCTATCGCAGATAATTTAAATACACGGAATGGAGCTTATATTGATGCACTCATAAAAAGAGATAAAAAGGCACTCTCAGAAATTATCGAAAAAATCCAGGCATCCGGCGCTGACATGATCAATGTCCAGTGCTCCCTCGACGGTACCGGAGATGAGGATATGCTGCCCTGGGTCATTGATATCCTCTCTGATCAAACAGCAAGCTCTTTGTCGCTTGATTCCAGAAATATCCGGGCGCTGGAGAAAACGATACCATTGTGCAAAAAACCACCTCTTGTCAACTTTATTTCGAAGACCGAACCTGAAGACGAGGAATCCTTGCTTTCTCTTGTTTCCGGTTCAGGAGCCTCTCTCGTTCTCAGAGCTTCAAGCGGAGCAATCCCATCGTCACTCGAAGCAAAACTCCAGATAATCGAGGAACTGCTTGAGATGGCAAACAATGCAGATATTCCCAACGAAAGACTGTTTGCGGATCCTTCTATTGTGCACATCAGCAGGGGAATGGGGCAAAAGCATCTCGTGAACTCACATGAATGCATTCGTGTACTCAAGGAACTTGTTGAACCACCGGTCAATACCATTGCCTGGATCTCCAACATCTCTCCCGGCATGCCAAAGGCGGTCAGGAAACCCCTTGAAGCGATGTTTCTCACCTATCTTGCCGGTGCAGCACTTGATGCAGCCATGGTCGATGTCCTTGATGAGAATGTCAGGAAGGCAATATATCTCATAAAATCTTTCAGGGATGAGATTGTATTCTCGCAGGCTGAAATAACGTAGTCTGCTGTCTTCGACAGAATTCAAATCTGCCCAAATACCATATCTCACTCTGATTGGGTGAATATCTGGGTTGCGGGAATCAGTCGCTTTTATTCTTCCATGAAAGAATTGCGAGCGAGCATGCAATTCCAGATGAATCGATAAGCCAGTCGTAGAACGAACCTGTCCTTGCAGGGATGAATGTCTGTATATATTCATCCATTGCGCTATACCCCAATGAGATAAGACCTGCATAGAGGATCCATGTGAACTGAACGGTTTTCTTGCTGCCTCGGAATCCCCGCATCAAAAGGAATGCAAGGAAGGCGTATTCCAGAAAATGACCTGTTTTGCGTAGGAGAATATGCAAAGTCTCAGACGTATGCTGGCTTGCACCTGGCAATAACCACGTGATAAGAGGCATGATGAGGGAAGAGGTACTTTGCGATGTCAGGAGGTCATTCACAGGGGAGATAAAAATCATCCAGGCAACCGGAGGAAGCCAGTAAATCGAAGCGTTTCTCAGATTTATCATTGCTGCTGATTAGCGGCAATCATGCTGATAAATACCAGTTGTACGTCATTCGTATGCCCTGCTCCAGGGTAATTCTTGGCTGCCATCCCAGGGATTTGATTTTTGAGACATCCAGGCGTTTTCTCAGAGTTCCGTCCGGTTTCGAGGTGTCCCACATGATCTCGCCTTCATACCCGACAATCTGCCTGACCAGCGTTGCAAGATTGCTGATGGTTAAATCTTCACCGGTTCCGATATTGATGAATTCTCCAATCAACGGATGACCTTGCCGGTCATGTGAAAAACTCACAGCTGAACCGGCATCGCAGTTTTCCATGAGGAATACACACGCATCTGCGAGGTCGTCAACAAAGAGAAACTCCCGATACGGCTGTCCGGTACCCCAGAGTTTTACGTAATCAGCGGTAATCCCGAGCATTTCAAGGTCTGCGGAATCGCTGAAGTTGAATCCTATGGGGAATCTCCTCATGTCTTTTCCCAGCTCGTCATATTTTTTCTCTCTCAAGAGCCGGGCAAGATGAAACTTTCTTATCAATGCAGGCAGCACATGTGCTGTTTCCAGATTGAAATTATCATGAATGCCAAATAAGTTCGTGGGCATTACCGACATGAAATTCGTCCCGTGTTGCTCATTGTAGTACCTGCAGAGTTTTATAGCAGAAATTTTTGCTACCGCATATGGTTCATTTGTCGGCTCAAGAAGACCTGTCAGGAGATATTCTTCTTTCAGGGGTTGTGGTGCAGATTTCGGATAAATGCAGGAGGAACCGAGGTTAAGGAGCTTTTTTACCCCGTATGTATATGAAGCATGTATGACATTCGCTGCGATCATGATGTTGTCATAAATGAATTCAGCCCTATACGTGTCGTTTGCAAGAATCCCGCCAACCTTCGCTGCTGCGAGAAAAACATAATCGGGTCCTTCTTGTGCAAAGAATCTCTCCGTATCACTCTGTCTTCTGAGATCAAGATCAACACTTGCCCGCGTGAGAAGATTAGTGAATTGTTGTTCCCGGAGCCTTCGCAGGATTGCTGATCCGACGAGGCCACGATGCCCGGCAATATATATTCTGGAATCCTTTTCCACAATTTTAGTCTGGATCATTCATAACAAACTCTTTTCCAATGGTGTCATTATCCGGCTTGCTTGCCCGCCGTTCTTTTGGAGGGACCGGATAATCCATGGTTCGACAAACTCACCATGACAGTTTGTCACCCTGAGCCTGTCGAAGGGTGGATTCCCCGAACAAGTCGGGGAATGACGGAGCAAGATACTAAACAAATATTAAGATATTTGAGGATTAATAGCATATATTTTGTGTACGTTGGCAGATACCGTATTGTTGTCTCTTCAACACCGCTCCCGTATCTTTTCATGGAGAGAGAAATCATGTGTGGTGTAACTAAATCCTTTCTTGCGGCAAACATCAATCCCTTCACCGACAGGTTTCAGCCCTGTTAGTTTGAAGTCATAATCGATCATGATTTTGATAAGTTCATCGAATGTTGTACGCGGTTCCCAGCCGAGAATCTGCTTTGCCTTGGTTATGTCAGCCTGTAAGAAATCCACTTCGGTAGGCCGGAAATACTTTGGGTCTATCTCGATAATAGCATCACCAACATTCAGGGCGGTGGTCAAGCCTGATTTGAGTGAACGGATCTTCCCTTTTCTGTTAACGCCTTCGCCCTCCCACTCTATCTCGATGCCGGCATAATGAAAAGCCTTTTCCAGAAATTCCCTTACCGAGTGGCTTTCTCCTGTGCCAATTGCAAAATCATCTGGTTTGTCCTGCTGCAGAATCAGCCACTGGCACTCCACATATTCAGGCGCAAACCCCCAGTCCCTCCTGGATTCGAGATTCCCGAGGAAGAGCCTTTTCTGTTTCCCGGCTATCATATTTGCGATCGCCCTGGTAATTTTCCTGGTCACGAAGGTCTCACCTCTCCGGGGGGATTCGTGATTGAAAAGGATGCCGTTGCAGTTAAAGAGGTTATATCCCTCCCGGTAATTTACGGTAATCCAGTAAGCATAGACCTTTGCAGCTGCATACGGACTTCTTGGATAGAAGGGTGTTTTTTCATTCTGGGGCGGACTGGCATTACCGAACATCTCACTGCTGGATGCCTGGTAAAATTTCGTCTTGATACCGCTCCTTCTGATGGCCTCCAGTATCCTTGTTGTCCCCAAAGCAGTAACATCTCCTGTATACTCAGGGAGATCAAAACTTACCCTAACATGGCTCTGTGCACCGAGATGGTATATTTCATCCGGCTTGATGTTATAGATGATGTTCGTTAATTGGCCGGAATCTGTCAGATCCCCGAATTGAAGAAAAAGTTTTGCGCTCGGTATATGCGGGTCCTGATACAAATGGTCGATCCGGTGGGTATTAAATGTGCTTGCCCTCCGGACTAACCCGTGCACTTCATACCCTTTGGATAAAAGCAGTTCTGTCAGATAGGAGCCATCCTGTCCAGTGATGCCTGTTATTAAAGCCCGTTTCATCATGGTCACCTTCCCATTTGGATCATTTTCTTTATCGTCTTAACCTCATTTGCTGTCCCTCCCGTACATATCATCCACCCGCACAATATCGTCTTCCCCGACGTACTCTCCGTTCTGGACCTCGATGATTTCGAGCGGAACCCTGCCCGGATTTTCGAGTCTGTGGAGTGTTGATTTTGGTACGTAGACAGACTCATTCTCATGAATAATGATCTCCTTATCTCCGATTGTTACCTTTGCAGCACCCCGAACGACCACCCAGTGTTCAGACCTGTGATAATGCTTCTGAAGGCTCAGCCGCGCTTCGGGATGAACAACGATCCGTTTAATCTTATATCGTTCACCTTCTTCAAGAATGGTATAGCTTCCCCACGGACGATAGGTTGTCAGATGCTCAGATGCTTCCTTTCTCTTATCCGAATTCAGCTTATTGACGATCTCCCTGACTTTCTGGGTTTCCCCCTTTTTTGCAATCAATACCGCGTCATCCGTATCAACAATAAGGCACTCCTCCAATCCGATGGTGGAGATCAGGCGCTTATTGCTGATGATAAGAGTGTCTCGTGTATCAATTGCAATAATATCGCCGATTTTAACATTCCCTTTTTCATCCTTGTCTGCCATATCATAAAGGGAGTCCCATGAACCTATGTCATTCCAGTAGATATCGAGAGGAAGGACTGCCATCCGGTCGGATTTCTCAGCCACTGCATAGTCAATGGAGATTTCGGGCATTGTATGAAAGTTGGAAACCAGTTCATCGACACTGGTATCAAGCATCGCCCGTATTTCAGGCGAGTATTTTCCGAATTCCTCCAGCATGGTGCCGATGCTGAATGCAAACATGCCGGAATTCCAGTAATAGTTCCCTTCCTGCATATAGTGCCGGGCGGTTTCCATATTTGGCTTTTCCGTAAACTTTTCAACGTCAAAATACTCCTGGCTTCCTTCAGCATGCTTTTTGCTCCCTGCCTTAATATACCCGTACCCTGTCTCCGGTCGTAACGGTTTTATCCCAAATGTTACGATCAGCCCTTTTTGCGCTATTTTTTCTGCATGGGTAACATACTCAGCAAATTTCTCAGGGGGCCTGATGACGTGGTCCGCAGGCGAAATAAATAATACCTCATCTTCGCTGCACCCAAGTTTTTCCATGCAGTATTTCATGCCAAGTGCTATTGCAGGGGCTGTATTTCTGCCTACGGGTTCGAGAATGATATTGCGGGAAAGCGGTCTGTCATCGAATATACCACTCAAATCAGAGAGGACATGAAACTTGTATTCGCTGTTTGTCATAGTGATCATTGCATCAGGAGGAAAAACCTTGAGCAGTCTTTTCGCGGTTTCCTGCAGGAGGGACCCGCCGATATTCAATTTAAGAAACTGTTTCGGATAATTCTTTCTGCTGAGAGGCCAGAGCCGTGTCCCTGAACCACCGGCAAGAATAAGCGCTTTCATGATGAATGCTCCTTCATTTCTACTTTACTGGAATGGTCTCTCAATGTCTATATATTCACCCTCAGCCTGAATAGTGCGTAATGCTGTTTCAAGAAAAGACCGGTACGTGTTCAGGGATTCTTCGTCTTCGGCCTCAAAGCGCATGACGATTACCGGCTGAGTATTGCTTGACCGTACGAGACCCCATCCTTTTTCAAAGACGACCCGCGCTCCGTCTATATCATAGATTTTTTTTATCGGTATGGGGCTATCCCCTGATCGTGCATATTCTTTGCACAGACCGGTCAGCTTTTCAACAATGGGTTTCTTTTGATCATCTCTGCACTCAATACGTATTTCCGGGGTATAAACCATGCGCGGTATGTCGGAAAGCAGTTCCTGAATCCCACGCCCTGATTTTTTCATAATCTCGACGAGCCTGAAGGTTGTATAGAGGGCATCGTCAAAACCGAAATAATCATCTGCGATGAAGATATGTCCGCTAAATTCACCTGCAAGGACTGCGTTTTCTTTTCTCATCTTGTCTTTTACAAGAGAATGGCCTGTCTTCCACATAATGGGTATACCGCCGTGCTTCGCTATATCATCAAACATCAGCTGAGAACATTTGACATCTCCTATAACGACAAAGCCAGGTTGTCTCCGGAGGATGTCTCTTGAAAGGATAATCATGATCTGATCTCCCCATACAATATTGCCACCTGTATCAACAACCCCGATTCTATCCGCGTCTCCGTCATATCCAACCCCGATATCAGCTGCATGCTCTTTTGTCGTACGGATCAAATCCTGGATATATTCCACCACCGTCGGGTCAGGATGATGGTTTGGAAACCGTCCGTCAGGTTCACAGTAAAGAGGAATCACATCGCAGCCCATAGCTTCGAGGATCTCCGGCGCAACGATGCCGGCTGTACCGTTCCCTGCATCGACGACTATTTTCACTCTTCGGTAATTCTCATCTGATAGGTATGAAAATCGTTGTTTCATGAATACCCTGTAAGCAGAGAGAATGTCAAACTGCTCAACTTTTCCCTTAACAGGATTCTCGTGCCACGATTGTTCGTATATTCTCTCCTTTAAATTTTGAATCTCGTCGCCGAAGATGGTTTCTTTCCCGATGCTGAGTTTAAATCCATTATATTCAGGAGGATTGTGGCTTCCCGTCACCATGATCCCGCCGTCGAGATGAAGATGATACAGTGAAAAATACTGCAGCGGGGTAGGGCAGAGTCCAATGTCATATACACTGATACCGGTCGATACGATTCCCTGTATGAGCCCAGCAGCCAATGTCCCGGAACTGAGCCGCGCATCCCTTCCTACGCTCACCTGCCGGGCACGCGGATTGGATTCCCTGAGCAGTGAACCAAAAGCCTTTCCCAGGACAAAGCCAAAATCTTCATCGTAGTCCCTGCCGACAACTCCCCGTATGTCATATTCCCTGAAAATCGTATCTTTAAACATATGCCGGTCAGTATGTTATATCTTCCGTTTTACCCAATCCATGTGGTCTACATACCACTTTACCGTCTTCTCCATCCCTTCGGCAAAAAGCACCTTTGCCTGCCAGCCAATCTCTTCGCGTACTTTATGCGAATTCAATGAATACCTGAAATCGTGTCCCAACCTGTCTTTCACAAATTCTATCTGATCTTCGGACTTCCCCAATATCTGCAGGATCGTTTTGACAACATCTATGTTTCTTTTTTCTTCTCCGCTGCCGACGTTATAAATCTCGCCTGGAATGCCATTGGTTGCAATCTCGAAAACTGCGTTTACACAATCAGCGACAAACAGCCATTCTCTCACATTTTCACCCTTTGCATAAACAGGGACCCTTTCGTTATGCAGAGCCTTCCAAATGACGACGGGAACCAGTTTTTCAGGATACTGCCACGGGCCGTAGTTATTCGAAGGTCTGACAGTGATGACCGGGACTGCGTATGTCCTATGATACGCCCTTCCGAGCATATCGGCAGAAGCTTTGCTTACGGAGTATGGCGAACTCGGGTTCAACGGTGTGGTTTCATGGAATTGACCTTCTCCTTTCAATTCTCCGTATACCTCGTCTGTCGAAATATTGATGAATCTCCTGATGCCATAATGGCGCGCGGCTTCAAGGAGAACAAGGGTTCCTTTTATATTGGTATCGAGAAACGGAGACGGATCCACGATGCTCCTGTCGACATGGCTTTCAGCCGCCCAGTGTATGATGATATCAGGCTTCCCCGATTCGAAGACATGCTGAACAGCTTCCCTGTCTGTTACATCAACTTTGTGGAAAATGAAATTGTGCTCCGCTTCTTTTAACCGCTCCATGTCCCCGGCATAGCTGAGCTTGTCGATCACGGTTACCGTATGCCCCTGTTTTACTGCTTGCCTGACAAATTCGCTCCCGATAAAGCCTGCACCCCCTGTAACCAGAAGTTTTTCCATCAGATCTCCTCTTGTTCGAACATGGCCTCTCCATAATTTTCTATGCCGATTTTCCAGTCTGGTATGTGCACGTCCAATGCCTGAGAGAGCTTGAGATTGGACATTGCAGAGAAGTAAGGTCTCTTCGCGGGAGAGGGGAAAGAATCAGAACGGACAGGGAGTATGAGGTTGTTCATACCAAGCCTCTCCAGGAAAAAACGTGCAACTTCGTACCGTGATGCATATCCGCTGTTGGTGAGATGATAAACGCCTCTCAACCCTTTATTTATCGCAAACATTGCTAAATGTGCAATATCCCTTGTGAAGGTCGGCACCGAAATCTGGTCAGAGACGACTTTCAGCACTCTCTTTTCTTTCGCCCATTCCAGTAATTTATACAGAAAGTTCTGTTTTCCTTCTCCAAAAACCCAGCTGACTCTGAACAGCAGAAAATTATCGGTCTCTTCCTTCAGGAAGTTTTCCCCGGATACCTTGCTCCTCCCGTAATTGTTGAGCGGGTTTGTCTTGTCTTCCTCGGTATAAAAATCCTCCTTTGTCCCATCAAACACATAATCACTGCTGAAATGAACCAGAAGCGCATTAGTTTTTTTGCATGCGAGCGCAAGGTTCCTGACTCCAATGGCATTTACCCTGGAGGCAGATTCAAAATCTTCTTCAGCCCTGTCGACAAGATTATATGCAGCACAGTTCAAAACAATATCCGGGGTATGAGCAAGAAAAGCTTTGTTGATATGATCATCGTTCGATATGTCCAGACTTTCTCTATCAAGAGCAGCAACCTCATGAGGGTAATTCTCCAATAAGCGCTGAAATTCCCTTGCAAGCTGTCCATTGGCGCCGGTTATCAGGGTCTTCATATTACCGCGTGTATTCAAAATTGTTGTCAGCGTCCCGTAATAACGGGTGCCTGCTGTCCTTTTCCGAGAGAACAGGCTCCTGTATGGGCCATCGGATTTGAATGTCGGGATCATTCCAGATGATCCCCCGGTCATCCTCCGGTGAATATTCTTTGGTGCATTTGTAGATGACATCAGCGATATCGCTTAGGACGATGAACCCGTGAGCGAATCCCGGCGGAACATAGAACATGCGATTATTTTCTTCAGACAATTCGGAGCTGATCCACTGCATGAATGACGGTGAACCCTTTCTGATATCAACAGCCACATCAAATATTTTTCCTTTGATACACTGAATTAGTTTGCCCTGTGCATGCGGATTTCTCTGATAATGGAGACCTCTTAATACATCTCTCACAGAGCGGGAATAATTATCCTGGACAAAATGCTCCTGGATTCCGTTCCGGAGAAAATCCGAGTATTTGTAGGTTTCCATGAAAACCCCCCGTGTGTCTTCAAATCTGCGGGGTTCGATGAGAATGATCTCAGGTATATCGAGACGTTGAAAGATGAACGGCATGGGATCAGATACCTTCCTTTGACGTTATTTTATTAACCGCAACAGGTATTTCCCGTAATCGTTATGATTGAAATTCTGGGCAAGCCGTGAAAGCTGCTCCCTATCAATGTAGCCTAATTTGTAAGCAATCTCTTCTATGCAGGCTATTTTGAGACCCTGCCTCTTTTCTATCGTTGCAATAAACTCTCCTGCTTCGAGAAGGCTTTCGTGGGTTCCGGTATCAAGCCAGGCATATCCCCTTCCCATCAGTTCCACTCTCAGTTTTTCCCTTTTCAGATATTCCCTGTTTACATCGGTTATCTCAAGCTCGCCCCGCCTCGATGGTTGTATTTTTTGTGCAATCTCAACCACCTCATGGTCATAAAAATAGAGACCTGTCACGGCATACTTTGATTTAGGGACTTTGGGCTTTTCCTCTACCGACAGGACCGTGCCTTTCTCATCAAACTCAACGACGCCATATCGTTCGGGATCATTCACGTAATAACCAAATATTGTTGCGCCACCATTTTGTGCAACATCATGTTTGGCTTTATCCAGTAAGTTTGTGAGCCCATGACCGTAAAAGATATTATCCCCGAGCACGAGACAGACATGACCGTCTCCGATAAATTTTTCACCAAGAATGAACGCCTCAGCAATTCCGCCGGGACGGTGCTGCTCCCGGTATGAAAAATTGACTCCTAAAGAAGAGCCGTCACCAAATATGTTGATAAAGCGCGGCAAGTCCTGGGGCGTGGAGATGATGAGGATGTCCCGTATCCCGGAAAGCATGAGAACGGACAGGGGATAATAAATCATCGGTTTATCGTAGATAGGCAATAACTGTTTGCAGACGCCGAGGGTTACCGGATAAAGCCTCGTCCCGCTTCCCCCTGCAAGGATAATACCTTTCATTGAATACTCCGGAATACTCGTTTCTGAATTTTCCTGTGTACGAAGTTCACTATGTATTTCAGACGTTTCACCCGATACCCTATCGGTAATCAGACACCTCAGGTGCCACCGTAACCAATGGTTACTTTGCCTCCTTCAAGGATGACAGGAACTTTTCTGACGCCGCCGGAGTGCTTCAGCATTTCCTCCAATTTTGCACTGTCGGACTTAACATTAATATACACCACATTCTCCTTATACGCTGACCTAGCTTTGTCTGTATACGGTCACCCATCCTTGCCGTAGATAATAATCCTATCTGCCATAATTTTACCTCCCAAAGCCTCTTATAAAATTACATTATACAAAACTCCGCAGCAATCTGCGAAGTTTTCAGCCTATCTCTATCGGAGATGTAAAAGATATGCCTGAGGAGTTTCGGTTATGCATCTCATAATTACATCTTTATCATATCCCCGTTTGATGAGTCTTTCTGCGGACTCGGTAACCACCATGCTGCCTCCCAGGAGTTTGCCGCGGTCATCCATGACCCCCGACCTTCGGTTTTCTTTGTCTGTTTCTTTTACTGTATCCGAAATGATTATGATTTTATCGGGATTCTTTATTTTGAATATTAGGTCAATGACTCTATCATGGAGATGAAAAGGATCCGCAATGATCTCAACATATACATCCTGATTGGAGAGCCCGAACCCTGCAATCCCGGGCTCCCTGTGATGGAAACCGCGCATGGCATTGAAGATATGGGTAATCCCGTTCGCACCTGCACGGAAGCCTTCCTCTGCCTCTGCATAAGTAGCATCAGAATGACCCATGCTGACGAGAACGCCGGTATCTGATATTTTTTTCACCAGCCGGAGAGCACCGTGTATTTCAGGTGCAATCGTGATGATTTTGATGATATCTTCAAACCCTTCGGTCAGTTCTTTGAACGCATATTCTGTTGGTTCGATACAGGTTTCAGCATTAATTGAGCCGCACTGTAACGGATTAAGAAATGGCCCTTCAAGGTGAATGCCTGAAATAGTCGCCGGTCGACAGTCATCAGGGAACGGCCCAACGGAAGTGCTTTTTTGGGAGGTATCCTGAATTTTTAATCCCGAATGATGACTTTGGACTGATGACTGCTGTATTTCCATTGCCTTCCTGACAGTCTCCATATGTTCCCGCATTCCCTGAATGGAAGATGGATATATGGTGAGGAGGATGTCTGAGATTCCATAGGAACCCTGGATTGCAGCGATTTTGAGAATATGCTCTTCGGTGGTTGTCCTTGTGTCATAACCACCAATCCCATGGGTATGAATATCAGTAATTTTCATTTCAGAAGGCATTCGATTTATTATAAAGGAATCATGAATCAGGAACAAATTAACCTTGGGGATCTTACCCATGAGGGATTGGAACATATGTTGACTGAATCTCTGGATATCGGGGATCCCGGTGAACGCATACAGGTTCTCTCTGGTCACTTCCTCGCTGCCGGTTATGCCGAATCGACCCTCACAGGCGATAAGAATACACCGGAGATTTTTGTTATAAATCTCCAACAGGTTGATTGTATGACATTTATTGAGTACATCGAAGCTATGCGCCTTTCGGCTTCTTTCCCTGAGTTCACAGCGAATGTGAAAAAAGTGAGGTACAAATCAGGGGTTGTTGATTTTTATGCACGAAACCATTTTTTTACCGATTGGAAGGAATTCAATGCGGACGTCATCGATGATGTCACGGAGAGAATCGGCGGCAAAAGGACACTCAGCATTCGGAAAAAACTGAATGAGAAAGAAGACGGAACCCGTTTTCTGCCGGGCATTCAGCCTGTCGTTCGGGCAATCAGCTATATTCCTTCTGAGACAATCGATATCGAGATTATCACTCAACTGAGGACTGGTGATTACATCGGGATATTTTCTCATGTGCAAGGTTTGGATGTTTCTCACGCAGGCATCATCGTCAGGCATGAAGATACTATGTACTTCAGGCATGCCTCATCTCAGCATGAATACAGAAGAGTGATTGATCAGGATTTCAGGGATTATATCGCAAGCAAGCCGGGTATCATTATTTTCAGGCCGAAGAAGCAAAATTAGGCAATCATTCAACCTCGGTTTTCATCTCTGAAATTACGTCCCGGAGCCACCACAGGAGCAGCAATCCAGGCAATGCGACAAGAAAGGTTACAAGAAAGAAATGAGCCCAGCCTATTGATTCCACCAGAAAACCGGATGTGGGAGATATGAAAATGCGCCCCAGTGCTGCCAGGGATGACAGGAGCGCATACTG
>Ga0315275_10002470_pt1 | contig 16702 bp, 21 predicted proteins | sample YL17G03_0_MG_FD_205557 | JGI IMG/M metagenome (GOLD analysis project Ga0315275, IMG submission 205557) | Sediment microbial communities from Yellowstone Lake, YNP, Wyoming, USA - YL17G03_0 | ecosystem: Environmental > Aquatic > Freshwater > Lake > Sediment | place: USA: Wyoming | collected... | reverse complement strand
GCGCTGAAGCTTGACCTTGTCGGAGCCAGGCTCGGAAGGGAGACATGGGATCCGAAATCCGGAAAAAAAGTCCATTTCATTGAAGCAACGGGCAAGTCCATTGAAATCAAGAGCTATCGCGATATAATGAAAATCGTAAAATACCCGAAGATGCTCGCATTCCTGCACAATGTAGCTGATGACAAGAGGGTCGATGCGCTAAACATGCTCAACATGGAAGGTCTTGCTGAGGAATACCAGCAGGACATGGAACTGATACTTGCAAAAAGACCTGGATTGAAAGGCAAAGGATTGGGCGATTTGCTTGAAGGCCTTCTCCAGCAGACTGTGTGCGGAAAGACCAATGGGGAAATCCCTGAAGAGCTGAAAGCGAAAATGCAGAAGCTTGCAGCAGACCTCTCAAAAATGGAAATACACGAAGAAACTGACGGGACGGATTCTCTGAACGTGGCCTTAAGGTGGTACGTTGAACTTGAGCCAGAGCTCGATGCGCTTGCGGCAAGGATAAAGAAAAAGGAGGATCTTGACAAGGAGCTTGACAGCCTTCTTCCACAGGGTTTCTTCGGCTCTGAAACATCCATAGAGGGAAACGAAGTTAAAGTCGTTGACGAGAATCCCGGGCCAATAGTTTTGTCAAAAAGGAAGCACAGGTTCGGCCAGAGAAAGATGGGAATTGATCCTCTAAGTTTCCTAAACCTTCCCGGAGAGAAGGGAGAAGGCGAAGCAGGAGAAGGGGAGCCAGGCGAAGAAGGCGAGGGGGAACCAAAAGAAGGTGGAAAAGAAAAACCAAAAGGCGGACAAGGGGCAGGGGGAGAACATTCAGAAAGAGAGGAAGGAGAAGGCAAGAGCCAAAGATATGATGAATGGGCAGGAACCGGATACAGGAAAGGATCGAAAGTGGTGATCGAGCATGCAATGGAAGGTACGCTGTACCAGCCCCCAGCCTATCTGAAAAATCTTGTCAAGAGGATGTTCAGGAAATACGTACCAAAATCAGGGGTCCTTGTGCGCGGGCTTGAAAGCGGAGAGCCTGACGCAGAGCTGCAGGAGCATTATTTCGAGCAGATTGAGGCAGGCCATATTGGCGAGCCTGATTATCATGCAGATGTCCTTTATCAGAAAAGCAATGTCGTGGTTTCAGTAAACATAGACATAAGCGTTTCCATGGAAGGGAGGAAAATTGAGGTCGCGGTTGAAGGAGCTGCTGTTGTAGCATCCGCATCTACCTTGCTCAAATATCCTACAGAGGTTGGGGCGTTCACTGGCGGAGACATTGTCGATTATTACGTGATTAACGTTACCAAGGAAGGACTGATCATTCCTTCATCCTTTACTATGAGCGCAACCCCGATGGCAGGGGCGCTAAGGCACGCAACTGCGAGATCAATCGAACTAAAGAAAAGGACAGGGAAGCGTTACGCGTATCAGATATGGCTTTGTGATGCTGAGCCGAACTGCTCCGGGGAGGGAATCGACCCCGTCCAGGATACTGGCATGGCGGTAAAGGAAGCCAGGGCAAAGGGAATCCGTCTTTTCGGCATAATAATCGCGGATGAAGCGGAAAAGCAGGAAATGGAAAAGTATTACAGGGACGTTTTCGGCGGAGGATGGTACGTTGTCGTGGAATCCGCCCAGCAGATACTAAACCCACTTCTCGCTTTCATGAGACGGGTGGCGGTACAAAGGTGAGATGGGATGGATTGGGTTGAAGAGCTTATGGAGAAACTTGGAAGTCCAAATCTGCTTGCCAGAGAAAATGCTATAATCCGCCTTAGCGAGAATGATGATTCGCGGATTGTACCTGCGCTGATTGAACTATTGAAAAATGGAAACAAGGATGAGCAGGAAAGTTCTGCTCGGGCGCTAGGATATATTAAAGATGAGCGAGCTGTCACAACGCTTATTGAAACACTAAGGAATGAGAATCTGTCGGTGCGGTTGTCTGCGTCAACCGCTCTTGGCCGCTTCGGGCAATCTGCAGTTCCTTTTTTGATCGAAGCTTTAAATATCAGCAATTCGAATGTACGAGAGTATGCCCTTAGAGCGCTTGGAGATATAAAAGACGTGCAGGCAGTACCCGCTATAATCTCTGTTTTGAATGATATAAACGCGTTTCCAAATGTTATATGTAATTCTGAAATGGCGCTTGATAAAATCGCAGATGCGAATCCGGGAAATCCTAGCCTAACAATCGCTGTGTTTCCGTTGATCGTTAGGATGAATGATTTGGATTCGAACGTGCGGGCATGGGCAGCAATGGCTTTAGGAAAGATCGGAGACATTAGGGCAGTCCAGCCACTTATAGAGCGGCTAGGCCGTATTGAATGCGCAGAATTGGTAGCACGTGAAATAATCATAAGATGTAAAACCACTCAACATTTGGAAGATTTTGAGATTGGCTTGCAGAAAGGATATGACAACTTGAAAAAGAGCGCAAAAACTTCTGAACTCTTATTCAGAATCCAGATAAGGATATCCAGGCTGATGACTGAAGTCGCCAAGAAACGTGACGAACTTGCCCAGGATAAAGGGATTCTTCTAACAGATACGCCGAAGCCGCCAAAGAAGGGCGGAGTTTACCAGCAGATACGGAGGACTGTGAGAAATGGATAATCATATCACAGATCTCGGGGAGTATTTACGCTACTGTGCAAGTAAGATTGGCCAGCAGGCCGAAAAGTTGCTTGAACAGCTCAAGGATCCGGATCCAAAGGTCAGGGCGAAGGCTGCCAAAGAATTCGGATTCGCTGCCCAAGGAGGGGCGAATACTGCTTTTGCTGTTCCTGCGCTTACAGAGGCGCTTCTCGATGTGGATATGGATGTGAGGAGGTATGTCGCTTGCTCCCTTAGACTGGCCGCTGAGATGGGAGCGGACATGGGTCCGGTCGTCGTTCCGCTTATGGAGTCCATGAGGACATTTTCTGGCGATGGTCACCTTTTCTGGGTAAATGCCTATCGAATTTTGGGGTTTGCTGCCAAAAAAGGCGCGGACACAAGCATTGCAGTCAAACAGCTGACAGAAGCACTTCACTTTGGTATCCACTCGGAGATTATTGAGGCTCTGAAACATGCTGCTGTAAACGAGAAAAGCAGGGATGTTGCAATTGATGCACTAGTGAAAGTACTTGAAAATGAGATACGGGATATCCGAAGGCACGCAACCGATGCATTGTGTCATGCGGCCGGGAAGGGAGCCGACATTACGGCTGCGATACCCCTATTGGTGAAATCTCTTACAGAAGCTAATGCATGGAGCACTACCTCGGTTTTGTCTGCAGCTGCCGCCAACAGGAAAAGCGCTGCTGCGGCTATGGCTGCACTGGTGAATGCCCTTGAGGATCAGGACGAGTGTGTGAGCGCGAATGCTGCCAATGCCTTGGCAGGAGCTGCTGAGGCAGAAGCGGACATAACTGTTGCGGTGCCCGCGCTGATAAACGCGCTTCTAAATACTAACGAAGAGACACGAATGAAAGCTAGCGTGGCCTTGAGATACGCCACCCGCTCGCTTGCGGATGACGCGAAAGTCAGGGAATTCGAAGAGAAGCTACAGGAGGGCTACTTATCCTTGGGGAAAGGGCGCAAGAACGGGAAAAACGAACGGATGTTATCTGAAGCAAGACTGCAGATCTCAAAGCTCAAGATTGCAGCTGCCAAGAAAAAGAATGAGCTAGCCCAGGATAAGGGAATCCTTCTTACGGAAATCCCAAAGCCACCAAAACGCGGGACGATTTACCGAGCAATGGAGAGGGTCAGGAATGGATGAGGTTGAAAAGCTGATAAAACAACTAGGCGATTATGACCTATACGCTAGGAGCCGTGCTATGAATGCTCTTATTAAAATAGGCGCGCCAGCAGTTCCTGCCCTAATTGCACTTATGAAAATGGATAACGAAGCGCTGAATGATAAGGATGAAGCTAAAGAGGTACGGGCAAATGCTGTTTTCGCGCTTGGTCAGATTAAAGACGTACGGGCTGTTCCGGTACTAATCGAAGCGTTAGCGTGCGGGAGTTCGTGGGTGCAAGAAAGGGCTCGGCATGCGCTTGAAAAAATTGCAAAATCGAATCCGGGTAATGTTGAAATCGTAAAGGCGGTCCCTGCTTTGATTGGAATGTTGAAGTATGAGGACGCGGTGGTGCGACGGAAAGCTGTATATGCGTTACGCATTGCAGCAGCGATTCTGGGGGATTCTACATTCGTAAATGCGATTGCGGATCCGCAAGAGCGAATTCGGCAATCTGAATTGATTCGCAATTCGGTCATTCCTGAACTGATTGGGACGCTGAAAGATGATAAACAAAGTGTGCGAAGGATGGCTGCCGAGGCGCTCGGAGAAATATTGGAGAAATGCGTAACTCTGAAGGAAGTGGAGGAGATCGAAACCCATCTCCATGAAGCCTTAAACCCCACCAAAAAGCAGTTGAAGAAAGAAGAAATAACCGCCATCGGATTCGAGATTTCAAATCTCTGGACTGCAGCTGCCAAGAAAAAGAACGAACTTGCCCAGGATAAAGGCATCCTCCTTCCCGACGTCCCAAAGCCTCCAAAAGGAAGAAAAGGAATCTATCAAGCTACGAGAGTGATGAGGAATGGATGAGATGAAGAAACAAACGCTCTGGCAGGGACTCACTGACTGGGAACAAAGTCCAGTTCTGAATCTTTCAAAAAGAATAAGGATTCAGATGTGCATCCGAAAGTTAAAGGGCAAGCATAGTCAAGCTAGGTGGGAGGCAGTAACGGCGCTTGGAAATATTGCGTATACGAATCCCCGCAATACCATAATTAAGGAAGCTGTGCCTGCGCTGGTTGATGCTCTTAATGATAAGGATTCTGGTGTACGATGGAAGGCTGCATGGGTACTTGTAAGTATCGGGATTGAACATCTTCGGACTGTCAATGTTATCGTACCCGCCCTGATATATGCGTTGAATGATGAGGACTCTTGCTTGCGAGGGCATGTCATTGAGGGGCTTGGAAATATTCTTGAAAAATGCCAAACACTAGACCAGCTTATGGAATTCGAAAAAGCTCTTGATGAGGGTTTCCATAGCATGAGGAAAAGGTCGCAAGATAGGCACGAAATGAACGAAGCCATGTCTGGGATTGGAAAGCTAATAACCAGCCTCGCGAAAAGAAGAAACGAGCTCGTTGAGGACAAAGGCATCCTTCTTTCAGACATCCCAAAACCGCCGAAAAGCGGGACGATTTACAGGACTCTGGACTCAAGACTCGAAACGACCAGTCGATCAGTGACGGAGAGGGTCAGGAATGGATGAAGTCGAAATACTTATAGCGCAATTGGATAATTCGGACGAGGGCGTCATGAAGAAGGCGGCTGAAACGCTCGTGAAGATTGGAGGTGCGAAGGTGATCCAGGCGCTTCTTGCAATTGCTGAAAAAGGCTCCAACAACGAAAAACTGTGGTTAGTGATTCCGTCGATAGCCGAAATGATCTGCGATGACGACTGCTGCGTGCGCACGATTGAGGCTATAGCCAAAAACAGCCCCGTAGGCTATGAATCCGAGCGCGCCATCCGCACACTCGTCGAAAGGATTGGCTGGCAAAGGGGACAATTGGAAGATTGGGAAGAAAAGAGAAGAATCAATGTTCTGGTGGCGATCGGAAGGCCCGCCGCGCCGTTTCTGATCAAGATCCTGAAAGAGCATAATTGGCTGAGGGCGAAGTCTGCGCTTTCGGTAATCGAAAGAATAGGGGTCAGCGAGAACGAGTTCCTGGAAATAGCCGGAATGTTGGCAGGCACGGATTGGGACCACAAGTTTGTTGCAGTTGAAGCCATGGCGGTTATTCGAGACCAAAAAGCGCTGCCTCATCTCGTCGCGGAGTTGAACAACGCGAATAAGCGAGCCAGCGGAGAAGAGAACGAGCTCGTGCGAAAAGAGATAGTAAAGTCTATCAAGAGCATCTGCAAGGAAAGCGCAGGTGTCGAAACGTTCATGGGCCCGTACGCTGCCGGTGTGCTCGCCGAGGCGCTTAAGGGCGACGATTGGGAAATGCGGTCCTGGGCTGCCGAAATCATCGTCAAAATCGGGGCCGTGGCCATCCCCCAGCTGATTGAAGCGTTGAAAGATGGGAATGCGAGCGTTAGATGTACTGCGGCCATGGCGCTTAAAAATATCGCGAAGGCGAATCCGGGGAATGCCGAACTTTTGACGGCTGTGTTTCCGCTGATTGATGAGCTTAACGACGGGGATTCGAACGCGCGGTCATGGGCCGCTGGGGCGTTGGGAAAGATCGGAGACATTAGGGCAGTCCAGCCACTTATAGAGCGGCTAGACCGTATTGAATGCGCAGAATTGGTAGCCAGTGAAATAATCGTAAGATGCAAAACCACTCAACATTTGGAAGATTTTGAGATTGGCTTGAAGAAAGGGTATGACAACTTGAAAAAGAGCGCAAAAACTTCTGAACTCTTATTCAGAATCCAGATTAAGATATCCAGGCTGATGACTGAAGTCGCCAAGAAACGTGACGAACTCGCCCAGGATAAAGGGATTCTTCTTTCCGACATCCCAAAGCCTCCAAAAGGAGGAAAAGGAATCTATCAAGCGACGAGAGTGATGAGGAATGGATGAAATCGAACGATTGATCGCTTGCCTCAAAAGTCCTGATAGCAGAGTTCGAGCAGAAGCAGGCATAGCGCTTACTGAACTCGGGATGAAGGCGTTTCCTAGTCTAGCGCGCATATTCCAAGGTGATGATGTCATTGCTTGGCCCGAATCAGCGAAAGCAATCAAGAATATCGCGGAAGCGAACAGGGGAAACAAGGAATTGACGGAAGCATTAGACATATTGATCAAGTTGCTCAGGGAAAAACGATATAAAACCAATGGGTGGAATGAAAGAATAAAAAATATCCTGGAATCTATGGATGTTCTATCTTACAAGACCTCAAGTTCGACGCTCCAACGTTTACATAAGAAGACTATGCAAGCACTTAACAAAAACAAATGGAACCAGGTACCACTTCCATTTATGACTAGCTCATACCAATGGGATGTCCAAAAAAAGCCCGCATACCATTTCATGGAAGAAGTATTCCTATCATTAGGTGATGTCGGTAAACCTGCAATTCCTGTTCTGATTGACATACTTGAGAAAAATGATCTTGAACTGATGTCTTTGGCTATAGAAGTGCTCGGACGGACTAAAAGTATCAGCGCAGTTCGTGCTTTGACAAGTGTGCTTTATGATGAAGAGTTTAGAGCTTCGGCGCTCAAAGCACTTAATGCAATACTCTCAGTTTGTGATACCGTCGAGCAGATAAACGAATTCGAGAAAAAGTTCGATGAAGGTTTAGCTATTCAGAAGAGAAGGCATGCTCAGAAGTCGTCTGGTGGAAAAGGCATAGAGCTAGCTAAAATGAAAAACGAAATCGCGAAAACGCGTGATTCGCTTGCATCGGATAAAGGAATCCTTTTAGACGACATCCCAAAACCGCCTAAACCAGGCAGAGGAATATATCAAGCGATGAGAGTGATTAGGAATGGATGAAATCGAACGATTGATCGCTGATTTACACAGTTCTGATGCGAAGGTCGTAGTAGAGGCAGCGCAATCGCTTGTTAAAATCGGACAACCTGCTATTGCGAGTTCGGAGGAACGAACTCGGCAATCCGAATTGCTTCGCGATTCGGTTATTTCTGCGATAATCAAGGCCATGGATGACGATAACGAGCAAGTACGTGATCTCGCTTCCTGGGCGCTTATGAAAATTGACGAGCTGAAGTTGTGCGTAATCCGTTTGAAAGATCCGGATCCGCAAACACGATCGCATTTCGCGAAACGCATCACTGAGATCGCCCTAAGCAAGCCCGAGCATCCTGGATTAAAGGAAGCGGTTCCTTCTCTCATGGACACTCTACAAGACGAGAAGGAACACGTGTGTATAGCAGCTGCACAAGCGCTTGGACAAATCAAGGATGAAAGTGCAATACCTGCTTTGCTTGAGCTAGCTCAGAAAGAATTTTGGCTTGATGCTCGATCCTCAGCAAGTGATGCCCTTGTCCGGATAAAGATGAAGGATCCCGATTACACGGAATGGAAAAGCAATATCAGCCTTTGGGCCCTAACGCTTGGTGGATGCTTTAGAGCTGATTCTCTTTTCAGGCTTATCGAATGCTTAGGGTCATGTAAAACCCAAACTCACGTAGATCAATATGAACAGGCTTTGGAAGACGGGTTCTCGCAGATGAAAAAAGAAGTACCTTGGGTTTGGGCATATTCCGAAGTACAATCTTGGGTTTCCAAAATAAAAAACGAGATCGCAAAAAAACGCGACGCGCTCGCTCCAGACAAAGGCATTCTTCTTTCAGATATCCCGAAACCGCCGAATCGCGGAACGATTTACAGGACTCTGGACTCAAGACTCGAAACGACCAGTCGATCAGTGACGGAGAGGGTCAGGAATGGATGAAGTCGAACAAATCATAAGCGAGATGCTGGCGGCAAAAGGCTATGGCAGGGCGCATGCCGCAAGAAAGTTGGAAGACCATAAGGACCTGCGGGCAGTTGCAGCACTCAACAAGGTAGTAGCGGACGACAAAGAATTCATGCCCGTTCAAAGGGCCGCAGCAATATCCCTAAAGAAAATCGGTGATTCTTCGTCCATTCCTTTTCTGATCACTGCTTTGAAAGGGCATTGGGAGGTAAGGGCAGCCGCGCTGGAGGCTTTGTCAAACATAGCGGACGAATCTTCAATAGGCATTCTCATCAGTGCCTTGAAAGAAAGGAAAAGGCGGCATGATATTGTGGAATTACTCGGGAAGGTCAAAGGCAGGGAAAAGGCGGTCCCGGCTTTGATCGAAGCCCTGGAAGATCCGGATCCCGTGATACGCGGTCTGGCAATCAAATCATTATTCAAAACTAGGGTTTTCTCCGCAGTACCTTCAATAGCTGCCAGGCTGCTGGACAAAAACGAGAATGTGAGGGTAACGGCAGTAGAAAACCTGTTTGAATTTTCCAATATTTCCGCAGTTCCATGGCTGCTAAAGGCCACTAGCGACCGAAACATTGTAGTCATGCATAATGCATTTGTGCTTTTGGAAGGAATATGCAAATCTTGCAAAACTCACGAAGAAATTGCGGATTATGAAAAGCTAATAAAAGATTTTCTCCGAGAGAGACGCGAAAAGCCCGATTTGGCAAAACCGAGTCCCCGCGTAATAATGCTAATGAGCGTTCTCGCAAAAAGAAGAGACGAACTCGCCTCGCAGCGCGATATAATATTAGGCGAAATCCCGAAACCACCGAAACGCGGGACGATTTATCGGCAAATGGAGAGGGTAAGAAATGGATAAAGAAAATAAAACCCTCTGGCAGCGTCTCACGGACTGGGAGAAAAGCCCGATCTGCCGATATTTCAAAAAAAGAGAAGCCGGACGATGGGTTAAGGCGCTGAAGGATGCGGATTCGGATGTGCGATGGGGAGCTGTCGAGGCGCTTGTTCAAATTGGTTTACCTGCCATTCCTGCGCTGATTGTAGCGCTGAAAGACGAGGAATCATTGGTGCGATTCGGAGCTGTTAATGTGCTCGACAGGATTGAAGAAGCGAGTCTAAATGTTGAGATTATAAAAACGGTTCCTGCACTGATTGGAGCGCTGAAGGATACTGATTTGGAGGTGCGAAGGAGGGCTGTTTTTGTGCTTGCAGAGATTGCAGGGGGATATCCTGGAAATGCTGAGGTCGCAAAGGTTGTTCCCAAACTGATCGAAGCGTTGAAGGATAAGGATAGGGTGATGCGAGAGAGAGTCTGCAATGCGCTTGGATGGATTGGAGAGCCGTCTGCGGTTCCTGCTTTGATTTATTCGCTGAAGGATGAAAATGATTTCGTACAAGGGAAAGCTTCCAAGGCACTAGAAAACATTTTTCAAGATTGCAAAACCCGGGAGAAGCTTGAAAGTTTTGAGAAAGGTCTGCAGGAAGGATATGCACTCCTGCGGAAGGAGAGCATAGGTGGGAAGATTGGAAAGTCAGAAACAGAACTATCCAAACTAATGAAATTGACAGCGATGAAGAAAAATGAACTCGCCCCAGATAAAAGCATCCTTCTTTCCGGCATCCCGAAACCGCCAAAACCAGGCAAGGGAGTATACCGGACTGCCCGAAAAATCTTCGTCTGAGCTATTATTTATAAACCTTAGCCATCAAAGTTCTCCTCTATCAAGTACACTCTTGGTTCTACGTTGGAACCTTTCGTGCAAACACCTTCTCTTGTTTAGAGGAGATTCGCACGTCGTTATACGGCATGCTCACACCTTCCAATTCGCGTGAGTTTCGCCCGAAGTCAAGACACGAGACTTAGTAATCGAGACATGAGGTTGATACGTTATGGCAGAAGCATGTACGGATAAGAACTGTTATTTGCACCACGGCCTCAAGGTTCGCGGAGGCAGGCTGGGCGGAAGGGTAGTGAGCACAAAGGCGAAGAACACAGCAATCATCGAAAGGGACATCACAAGATATTACCAGAAATACCAGAGACGGGCAAAGGAACGGTCGCACATCATGGCGCACCTTCCCGGCTGCATGAAAGTGAGTGCAGGGGACATGGTAACACTCGGCGAGACAAGAAGGCTCAGCAAAACGAAATCATGGACAGTGCTTGAGGTTATTTCAGTAGGAAAGAAGGGTTGATACAAATGAAAGGACTAACTGCGCATATAGCAAAGCCGCTTATTCCAGGCACAAAAATGCTGGTCCACGACAATAGCGGCGCCAAGCAAATAGAAATCTTCGGTGTTCTGGGGGCAAAGGGAACGAGGAGCAGGTACGTGAACGCTGGTGTCAGCCAGGTTGTAATCGCCTCAGTCAAGAAGGGAAACCCGGACATGGTTAAAAAAGTCGTGAAGGCGCTTATCATAAGGCAGAAAAAGGAGTACAGGAGGGCAAACGGCACCAGGATCTCGTTCGAGGACAATGCAGCAGTTCTCGTTACGGATGATGGGCTGCCTGTTGGAACAGAGGTAAAGGGCGTAGTTGCGCGTGAGATTTTCGAAAGATACCCGAAGGTCTCTGCAATAGCGGCCGGCATTGTTTGAGGTGGGAAAATGAAATCTGATACAGAGCGAAAGCGCTTTTATGAAGCAAAGATGCATGAAAAAACGAAAAGGATGCACGTCCACCTTTCCAAGGATCTCCGGCAAAAGCTGAAGCAGAAGAAGCGATCAGTGCTGGTTAGGGTCGGGGACAAGATTAAGATCATGCGTGGCCCTGGAAAGGGGAAGACCGCAAAGGTCGTCCGGGTGAGCCACCTGAAAATGAAGGTTTACATTGAGGGGATCACGGCAAGAACGGCAAAGGGGCGTGAGGTAATGAAGGCGCTGCAGCCATCAAACCTGCTCCTCCTTGAGCTCGAGGGGACAAAGGAGAGAAAGCAGCTTTTTGCAGAAGCGGCTTTCAAAAAAGCGGAAAAGAAGCCTGAAACTCCCAAGACAGAAATAAAGCCAGAAGCCAGGGTCGAGTCAAAGGTCGTAAAGCCCGCCACAGTCGAGGCTGAGATAGTGGAGGAGAAGGGCGAGCAGGTGAAACCTGTCGCGTCTTCCGAAGGTACAAGGTGATAATATGGCAAAGAAAGGAGAAGCCAAACATCAGAAAAGGATCGCGACACCAAAAGTCATACCGATAACGGATAAGAAAGCGAGCACCTGGATAGCGAGGACTGTGCCAGGCCCGCATGCCCGGGCAAGCTCAGTGCCATTGTCCGTCCTGCTCCGAGATATCCTCAAGGTAGCAAAAACCGCGAGGGAAGCGAAGAGCATAATGGTCAGGAGAATGGTAGAAGTTGACGGTAAGCCGCGCACGGACGAAAGGTTCCCAATCGGCCTTATGGACGTCATCGGTTTCCCAAAGGCAGGAAAATATTACAGGATCGTAGTGGACTGGAAGGGCAGGCTGGTACCACTTGAGATTACGAAAGAGGACGCAGGAAGGAAAATCCTACGCGTTGTGAAGAAGCATATTGCACCTGGCGCAAAGATAAACATCACTTTCCATGATGGCAGGAATATGATAGCCGACAACCACATCCACTGCGGTGACAGCGTTTCCGTGAGCCTCCCAACGATAAAAATGGAGGGACACCTGAAGCTGGAATCCGGCGCAAGATGCCTGATTATGGAGGGAAAGCACGCCGGAACGATAGTTACGCTTAATGAGATAATCTCAAGAAAGGCCGGAAAGCCGGCAGAGGCAAAGGTCAGCAACGACAAAGGAGAATTTATCACAGTTGCGAGGTACCTTTTCGCAATTGACAGCAAGTTCGGGGTGTCACAATGACTAGTGCAGAAGGAAAGATGAGGGAAATACTAATTGAAAAAGTCACAATGAATATGGGGGTCGGTGCTCCTGGCGAAAAGCTGGAATATGCAAAGGAGCTCATCAAGAGGCTCACTGGCAGGACGCCGGTGGAAACCCTGGCAAAGAGAAGGGAGCCGGTATTCAAGCTCAGGAAAGGCATGCCCATCGGGGCAAAGGTGACGCTCCGAAGGGCGCCAGCAAGGGAATTCCTGGAAAAGGCCCTTTTGGCAAAGAGAAGGACGCTCAGCCAGAACAATTTCGACAAGACAGGAAACTTTGCATTCGGGGTTGCAGAATACATCGATTTCCCAGGTGCCAAGTACGATCCTGCAATGGGAATGCTCGGCTTTGATGTTGCCGTAACGCTCATGAGGAAAGGGAAGCGCGTGGCGCACAGGAAGCTGATGAGAAGCAAGGTCGGACACAAACACAGGATAACAAAGGACGATGCGATTGAGTATGCAAGGTCTGTCCTGAACATAAAGATTGAGTGATTATATGAATCTCAGAATTGAAGATAAGTATAAAGGAAAGGGAAAACGCGTGTGCAGAAACTGCGGAAATTCCCGGGCGCTCATCCGGAAGTACGGACTGCGGGTATGCAGGCGATGCTTCAGGGAAATGGCAGAGAGCCTTGGCTTCAGAAAATACGGAAGGTGAAAAAATGGTTGATCATCTGGCTGATGCCCTGAATACGATGAAGACGCATGAAATGGTTGGACAGAACCGGTGCTCGGTTAAGGCGACCAGGCTTGTCAAGGAAGTGCTGGGCCTGCTCAAAACGCATCGCTATCTCAAGGATTTCCAGTTCGTGGAAGATGGCAGGGGCGGTACTTTCGACGTGGCGCTTGATGGAAGGATTAACAACTGCGGAGTGGTAAAGCCTCGTACAGCCGTGAGAAGGACGCAATGGGCGAAATGGGAACAGCAGTTCATTCCCGGTGTGGGAGTCGGGCTGCTCATAGTTTCTACCCCAAAAGGGGTAATGACCAATTCCGATGCGGATTCAAAAGGACTTGGGGGAAGGCTTCTGGCCTATATTTACTAGGTGTTGACAATGATTACGATTCCAAGCGGGGTTACCATTGAAGCGGTGGAAAATACTGTTACGGTCAAGGGGCCAAAAGGCAAAATACAGAAATCGTTCGGCCTGAAGGGGAAGGTTGCCGTATCAGGGAACCAGTTTACTGTGGAGGGCGAAAAGGAATACGTTAACACGGTGCTGAGCCTTGTTAACAGCATGATTAAGGGTGCGACCGAAGGCTTCAAAAAAGAGCTTAAGATCATTTACGCCCACTTCCCCATCTCTATCGAGGTAAAGGGCGAGACCATCCTGATCAAGAATTTCCAGGGCGAGAAGATGCCCAGGCAGGCAAGGCTCATCGGTGACACGAAACTCGCGGTAAAAGGCCAGAGCGTTACAGTCACTGGGTCGGACAAGGAGGCTGTAGGCCAGACAATCGCGAACATGAGGGGCGCCACCAAGGTTAAGGACAGGGACGGAAGGATTTTCCAGGATGGCATTTACATAGTAGGGTAGCGGGTGTATGACATGATCAGAAAAAAGAACAAACCGAAATTCAATGTTCAGAACCTTGGTTTCACGAAGGGCGTCAAGGACAGGTGGAGAAAACCGAGGGGAACAGGAAACAAGAAGAGGCAAAAAGAGGCATGGGCAGGCGCGTGTCCGCGCGTTGGCTACAAGAACCCGGAAAAGATCCGCGGCCTGCACCCGCTCGGCCTGCATGAAATCCTGGTCTCGAATTCGGCATCGCTTAAGGGCGTAACCAACAAGGTTGTGAGAATAGCTTCTTCCGTTGGTTTCAGGAAGGCACAGGAAATTGAGAAGGCAGCGAAACTCGCAGGTCTCATGGTTCTCAACCCAAGGGCAGCAAGGCCAAGGGAGCCAAATGGGGGCAAAGAAGAAAAAATGGAAAAGAAGGCCAGGGAAGAGAAGAAACCTGAGAATAAACTTAAGGCAGAGCCAGGACCGTTGCCCGAACCATCAGGGCCAACACCTCCGGCTCCTCAGTCCAAAGGTGGTAAACAATGACGATCGGCACGGTAAAACGGCTCGCAGCGGATATCATGAAGATAGGGGTGAACAGGGTAAGGATAAAGCCTGACATGTTTAAGGATGCGGAAAAGGCAATGACCCGTTCGGATGTCCGCGACCTGATCAAGAAGAAGATAGTGACAAAGGTTGAGGTTGGCGGCAGGCGAAAGAAACCGCGCAGCACTAAGAGGGGTCCTGGAGGCAGAAAGGGAACTTCCCAAACAAGGACTGGCGGAAAAAAGGTCTGGATGGCAAAGGTAAGGGCGCAGCGCGCATTCCTCTTCCAAATGATCGAAGAAGGGGGGCTTGAAAAGTTACATAAGAGAATGCTCTACGGAAGGATAAAATCAGGCCTTTTCAGGAGCAAGAGGGCATTCCTTGCCTATCTCAAGGATGGGAAAATGGTAAAGCAGGATTATGAGCCGAAAAGTGTTATTCCTGACTGGCTGCTAAAAAAACGCAGCGCTGCTCAGGCAACTGCAAAACCAGTGGCAAGTGCTGCAAAGCCAGTTGCTGCTACGCTAAAACCAGTGGCAAGTCCGGCTGCAAATGTTCCAATTAAAAAGGAGGGGAAGCAATGACAAAAGCGAAAAGTCCGGTTCACAGGGTTGCCTTCAGAAGGCGCAGGGAAGGAAGAACTGACTATGCAAAAAGGCTTGCTTTGGTCAAGTCCGGAAAAATCCGGATGGTGGTCAGGCGAAGCAACAGGTATATCACTGTTCAGTTCATCAAATTCGAGCCAGCAGGAGACAGGACGCTGGTTACTGTTACAGGACAAAAGCTTGCAAAGGCCTTCAACTGGCCTGCCAAGCGGAACGTTTGGACAGCATACCTGGCAGGACTGCATGCTGGAAAGGAGGCTGCAAAGGCAGGCGTGAAAGATTTCGTTCTTGATGCTGGCAGGTACACTGCTTCAAAAGGATCAGTTATTTTCGCAGCCCTGAAAGGCGCAGTGGATTCAGGCCTTGGCACGAACTTTAACGAGGAAAAGGTTCCAGTTGCAAAGATCGGGGCCCCACCTGAGAATCTGAAATCAACTTTCCAGGTTGTAAAAGCGAAAATAATGGCATGATAAGGGATGATTATATGGTTGAGAAACTGAAAAGAGTGGACATCGGTGCCTGGGAACCGAAAAGCGCGATTGGAAAAATGGTCAAGTCCGGGGAAATCACCTCCCTGGAGAAAATCATAGAAATGGGAAAGCCAGTGATAGAGTCGCAGGTAATAGATTTCCTTCTTCCCGAGCTTGAGGTGGAAACGCTCAGGATAAGCACCACCCAAAGGGTTACTGACTCTGGCAAGCGTACCAAGTTCCGCGTGGTCGTTGTGGTCGGAGACCGCAAGTGCCACGTTGGCGTCGGAGTCGGCAAGTCCGATGAACTGAAGCCTGCGATGGATTACGCTGTAAAGGAAGCCAAGAAAAACATGATTGCAATAACAATGGGGTGCGGCTCATGGGAGTGCAGGTGTTCCACAAAACATTCCGTTCCGCTGAAAATCCAGGGAAAAGAGGGAAGCACGCTTATCACGCTTAAGCCAGCGCCAAAAGGGCTCGGCCTTGCTGGCAACGACGTTGTAAAAAAAGTGCTTGGAATGGCTGGCGTGCAGGACGTGTGGAGCTCAATGTCAGGAGGAAGGAACGTTTACAACATGGCCATGGCTGCAATACACGCCCTGGACAACCTGAATACTCTTAGACCAATGCCTGAAGGTGAGAAGTCATGACGGAAAACATTGTGGTTATCCGCTTGCGCGGAAGAGCGAACATTAAGCCCAAGATAAAAAGGACAATGGAGATGTTGAGGCTGAGCAGGCCTAATCACTGCGTGGTCATTGTAAACAGCCCCCAGAACATGGGAATGATAAACGTTGTGAAGGACTACGTTGCATTTGGGAAGATCGCTGATGCGACCCTTTCTAAGCTTGTTTTAAAACGAGGGGAGGAGGGCAAGGACCATAAGGGCTTTGTTTTCAGGCTTCATCCTCCGAAAAAGGGGCTCAAGGACCTGAAGCTGCACTGGCCTGAGGGTGCGCTCGGTAAGCGGGACGACATGGATACGTTCATCGTTAAAATGATGTAAATTTCATGAAGTGATTCGCATGGTGGCAAGAAGACAAAAGAAGCAAAAATCGAAATTCCTTGGAAGGAGACGGTTCGGCGGCGGAGACATCAAGAACCGGAGAGGCAGCGGAAACAGGGGCGGGGTAGGCAATGCAGGAAGGTGCAAACACAAGGGTACCTGGGTTGCCAAGTATGCACCCGGCTACTTCGGGAAGTACGGTTTTGCTAATCCCACGAAGAAAAAGGTGGCTGTGTCGCACCTTTTTGAG
>Ga0315275_10002468_pt1 | contig 16703 bp, 11 predicted proteins | sample YL17G03_0_MG_FD_205557 | JGI IMG/M metagenome (GOLD analysis project Ga0315275, IMG submission 205557) | Sediment microbial communities from Yellowstone Lake, YNP, Wyoming, USA - YL17G03_0 | ecosystem: Environmental > Aquatic > Freshwater > Lake > Sediment | place: USA: Wyoming | collected... | reverse complement strand
CTAATATTTACGACAAGGTCGAGAAGATTCCCACCAGGAATGGCTATGGCCACGGCCTCGTCGAACTCGGTCACACGAACAAGAATGTCGTCGCCCTCTGCGCCGACCTTTCGGATTCTACGCGCGCGCTCTGGTTCGCCGAGAAATTCCCAGACAGGTTTGTCGAGGTCGGCATTTCGGAGCAGGACATGATGGGCATCGCTGCCGGGCTCGCTGCTGTAGGCAAGATTCCTTATGTCAGCACTTACGGCGTTTTTTCCACAGGCCGTGCATGGGACCAGATGCGTACGACAGTCGCATACGGCGACTTCAACGTCAGGATAGCGAGCGCGCACGGCGGCGTATCGGTCGGGGCGGACGGCGCGACGCACCAGTCGCTCGAGGAAATCGCTTTGTCGCGCGTGCTCCCGAACATGAAAGTAGTCGTGCCTGCGGACTACTGGGAAACGAAGAAGGCGACGCTTGCATCTGCAGATATACATGGTCCAATGGTTATACGTTTCGGCAGGGAGAAAGTCCCGGTCGTGACCACGGAGAAGACGCCATTCACATTTGGAAAAGCCGAGACCTTCAGGTTCGGCAATGATGTTACAGTGTTTGCCTGCGGTCCGATGGTTTACGAGGCGCTGATCGCGGCGAAGGAACTTGAGAAAAGAAACATCGATGTCCGCGTCGTTAACATGCATACTGTAAAGCCGCTTGACACCAGAGCGATAATAGATGCGGCGAAAGAAACTGGCGCTATCGTTACCGCGGAAGAGCATCAGGTCAACGGAGGCTTCGGCTCGGCGATAGCGGAAGTGGTGGTCGAGAACTACCCTGTCCCTATGAAACGCGTCGGCGTGCTTGACCGCTTCGGCGAATCGGGCGAGCCGGATCAGCTCATGGTGGAATTCAATCTCAAGAGTACTGATATCATAAAGGCGATAGAGGACGTGCTCAAGAGAAAGAAAAAATAAGCAGACGAAAGCCGTGTTTTGAATGGTGAATATGTTTCGGAGGGGATTCTTTTTATGAACATGCGAATTGCTGACAGGATGTCAAAGCTAGGCACGGAGACCGCTTTTTCCGTTTCGCTGGAGGCGCGCGAGCTCGCTTGCAAGGGCAAGAAGATTTACCCTTTCCATCTGGGGGACATGAACATAAAGACGCCTCAGAGCATCATAGATGCGGCGAAAAAGGCGATGGATGAAGGAAGGACGGGTTATTGCCCGTCAGCTGGCATTGTAGAACTTCGCGAGGCTCTTGCGGAAGAGATAGGCAAGTCCCGCGGCCTCAAACTCACGGCCAAAAACATATCCATACAAACCGGCGGCAAGCCCGTCATAATGAAGTTCATTCTCGCTTTCATGAACCCGGGCGACGAAGTGCTCTACCCGAACCCGGGCTACCCGATATACGAGTCGCAGATACGCTTCCACGATGGCGTGGCGAAGTCTTACGGCTTCAAGATGGGAGTGAAGGGTTTCTCGCTGGACATGGAGCATATAGAGAGGCTGGTCACGCCGAAGACGAAGATTTTCATTTTCAACAACTACCACAACCCCATGGGCGCGGAGTCCGACCCGAATGAGATGAAGAAAATCGCGGACTTCTGCGTCAAGCACGACATGCTCGTCCTTAGCGACGAGGCGTATTTCGACATAACTTACAACGGCAAGCCCAGAAGCATAGTTTCATACCCAGGCATGGCCGAGCGCACGCTGATACTCTACACGTTCTCCAAGAAGTTCGCCATGACGGGCTGGCGGCTCGGCGCAGCGATTGGCCCGGAATGGATGATAGAACAGATAAACCGCCTTAACGTGAACGACGAGTCGTGCTCCAACCACTTCATCCAGTGGGCGGCGCTCGAAGCGCTGAAGAACACGAAAGAAGAGACGAAGCAGATTATCGACACGCTGCGCGAGCGGCGCGACCTCGTCTGCGAGATGCTCAATCACATAAAAGGCATAAAAGTATTCAAGCCCAATTCGACTTTCTACATTTTTCCCGAGGTTACCGAGGCGATGCGTAATCTGGGCTTCTCTGACGTGGAGCAGTTCCGCAAATTCGTTCTGGAGACGACGGGCGTATCGTTCTGCACGCGCAAGCATTTCGGAACGCCGCTGGACGACGAGAAGCATGAGTTCATCCGCCTCGCCTATTCGGGCATAGACTTAAAGGACATAAAAGAAGGCCTCACGAAATTAAAGGAAGCCATCGAAAACCCCGTGACAGCGGGAGAATGGATGAGAAATAAATTTTAAAAAATTGACAGCTTCATTTTTTATTTATGAAAAAGAGATCCCTGAGAATTCCGAGGTCGAGTACAACCAGATCATGGAGTGGGTCAGGGCGAAGAACCACGACGACATGTGGAAATTCATAAAGAAGACCGCCGGCAACAACGACTTCATGATGTGGAAGCTCAAAAACAGGGTTGCCGTGAGCAAACCAGTTGTATCAAAGGCTTAAAAGACGTTTTGTTTTTTGTCGTTTTCTATATTTTTCTGCATTTTCTGTTTTTGCACAAGCTTCTACATGAAAAGCTTACTTCTTGAACAGGCCGATTTTGTCAATCATGTCCACGTGCGTCAAGAAAAGTGCGCGGCAGCAGTATCTCTCCAGCCCAAGCGAGTCAAGAACAGTCTTCGGCGACGCGCCTGCCTGGACTTCTTTCTGGTATTTCTCCCAAAGGTGTCCGACCGGCTTGCCGCAAGTCATGCATCGAATTGGTATTATCATGCCAAAAACCTCTCTAAAATTTCGTTTTGTCTTTATTTATCGCGGAATTGCTTTAAAAGCTTAACTGAAGAGCCCCCTCGTTCAGGAATGCTTTGACCTTCCTTCTGGTCTTGGCCGGCATCTTAACTATCTTTGCCGTCTCTTCGTTCTTGTTTATCTCAAGCATGTCTATGTTTCTCATTTTCCGCGCCTTAATCTCCGGAGAATTTATTATGTCAGAGGCCGCTTAAATATTTTTCCTTTCCTGCGGCCGTTTTCCGGTCCAATACCTAGTATTTAATATATTATCCGGATATAATTAAGATACACCGCAAATGGGGCCGTAGTGTAGCTTGGCCTTGTCAACCTCGAGCTTTTGAGCTTGACGCCATGATCATTCCAGCTTGGGGTGCTGGCGACCTGGGTTCGAATCCCAGCGGCCCCATCTAATTTTTTTAGAGTAGTTTTTCCAAAAAGGTTTTAGCTCATTCTGACTATGCGGCCGGTCGTCTTGGCATACCTGAAAACGAAGTAGTATAGCGGCAGCGAGAAAAGCACGTAAGCGAAAGCCGTTATTATGCTCAGGTTCATGAGCGCGCCGTCGGTTGCGCCGTTGGTTACCATGAAGCGGACGTTTTCGAAAATCGCCGTGAAGGGCATGGCCCACACAACCGGCTGCATGACCGGCGGGTAGATGGTCGCCGGATAGAACGGCGCGGAGAGCAGGAGAAAAACCTGGTTTGCCGTCCACCCCAGAAACGCGTATTCGATGCCAGCGAAGAATATGATGGCAGCGACCAGTATGGCAAGACCTATCGATCCCACCAGCGTTACGAGCGAAAGCATTAATATGTCCTGGAAGTTCGTGGTTATCATGGTCAGGCCGAAACCGTAGTATGCGAGGCCCAGCATTATTGCTATCACAATGAAAGACACTACTGTTGATGATATCACCCTCGCGAAAAGATATTCGAACTCCGACAATCCCGTTATCATCATCTGCTTCATGGAGCCGCTCCAAGAGTCCTCGTTCATCTGCATGTTGACCGTCGATTGCGCGAGATACGCGAAGGTCCAGAATATGTTGACGACGAACACAACCAAGCCCGCTTCCAGCGCCATGTTCTCGACGAACTTCGAGAAAAGTCCCCACAGTATGACGGTCGTTACGGGAAAATAAAGGAACTCTGCCAGTCGCCCTTTCGCGTTCGCGAAAATCTTGAAGTCAAGATAGACCAGCGCAAAGACCTTGTACATCTTCATTCTTTCGCCTCTCTGAGTATTTTCACGAAATAATCATCCATCGTGGGCTTCCGCGTCTCGACGAAAGTTATCTTGAGCCCCCGCGACTCGATTAACGAGAGAACTTCGCTTATGTTTTTGTCATTGCTGATATACTTAGAAATTTTATTGCCTTTTATTTTGAATTCATTTTTGAGCAGGAACTGCTTGTCCCTGATTTCCGCCATGGTGATTATGACTTCGTAAGTGCCGAATTTTTTCATTTTCACTTCTTTTATGCTGCCGATGTCGATGATCCTGCCCTTGTTTATGAATGCTATCCTGTCCGCCAGCTCCTCGATTTCGTTCATGTAATGGCTTGTGAGCAGGACGGTTGTATTGAATTTTTTGTTCACTCTCCTGATTTCTTTTCTTACCTTCATTGCTATTTCCGGGTCCAGGCCGAGGGTGGGCTCGTCCATAAGTATTATCTTCGGCTTGTTCAGGAGCGCTTTCACGAGAACGGTTCTCATGGTTTCTCCTGTAGAAAGCGTATAAAAGCGTCTGTGCAGAAGATGTTCGATGCCAAACGCTTTCGTCAGCTCGTCAAGCCTCTTATGCCTCTCGTCTTTTTCGATGTTATATATCATGCCGTAAAAGTTCAGTATGTTCCCGACCGTGAGGGCCCAGTGGAAGCGCGCGTCGCCTGCGACGAAGTTGACGCTTTCCATTATTGTCCTGTCTTTCCTCGGATCCTTGCCCAGTATCCTGACGCTGCCCGCATCGGGGTCGAGGATGTTCATTATTATGTTAAGCATGGTTGTCTTGCCTGAGCCATTCGGCCCGAGAAGACCAAAAATCTCTCCTTCACGGACGTCTAAGGACACATCGCGCAACGCGTAAAATTTCTTGCCATGGTCCTTGAATTTTTTTGATACTTTGTTGATTTCTATGACATTCATCATGAGTTTGCTAGCCGCTGTAAGGCACGTAGTTCAGCAGCGTTATGTTGAAGGTCAGCGTCTCGCTAGCAAGCGGGTGGTTGAAATCGAGCTTCATGGACGTCTCGTTGAAATCCACAACACTGCCGGTTCCATAGACCGTGACTATCGTGCTACCCTTGATAGGATAAGATGTCATTATCAGCCTGTCACCTTCGACGTTCACGGTTCCCTTACCGTAAACGTTGCCAAGCGCATCCTTTAGGTCGAAGGTCATGCCGTTCTGCGGCTCGTGCAGCACTTTGACCGTGCCGTTCTGGATGCTGGTGACCCTCATGCTCCATACCATGCCTTCCAGAGTGTATGTCTTGTTAACTACGGGCATCTCGCCGAAGGTCATATTGAAAGCGTCGACGGTCGTGCTCTCTGTCGTGTTCATATTGTTGATGAGAGGTATATCGAAAATCTTGTTCTCGTCGTAGTATCCATACGCTTCATCGGGCTTGACGACGATTCTTTTCTTCTCTCCCACATTCATGCCTATGACAGCGTCGTCCACGCCCTTTATCGCTTCGCTTCCGCCGACCCTGAACGTGAAATTGCCGGCGTCGAAGACGGAGCCGTTGCTCAGCGTTAGCGTGTAAAGAATCTGAACTATGTCGCCGCTTTTAACGGGTCCTGCTCCAGTCCTTGTGTAGCCCGGCAGCATGAATATGAGTGCCCCGGCGATGACAGCGACGACAGCCACTATCGCGATTGCATATGTGATGGGAATGCCCTTCTTGCTGTCTTTCACCATCTCGATTCTTTTCTTTTCCGTCATCTGTGCCGCCTTGTTTATCTTCTCGCTCTTGAGCGGTTCCGCTTTGGCCTTGAGCGACTCGTAACTTTTATGCTCCGCATGAGCTTCCTCTTTTTCCTTAGATTTTTTTACCATTATCTTCACCCCTTACTTGAGCATCAATGCCGATGGCGGGATTTGAACCCACGACCCCCGCGTTTCCCTGTCAACGGCGCACCGAAGGCGTGCCTCGAATCTCATAACCCAAAAAGATATGAGCGCGGTGCTCTAACCACTGAGCCACATCGGCAATTTGAATAAATATAATTCTAATACTTTAATAAATAAGTATTTTCAGGTATGTTCAGGTATGCGAGAGAAAAAATGGCGAAAGACGTGATTCAGCGGGATTTCATGGAAAGCGATTTGCCCCACGTACTCAAGTTCAAAAAAGAAAGCGTTAAAATCAGCTTCCCCGGACAGAAGTTTGATCCTGAGAATTTCAGAAAAAGGCTTCTCAGAGAAGCAAAAAACAACCCCGGCATGATTCAAGTTCTGGAAAGCGGTGGCGAGGTCGTTGGCTACGTTTGGTTCGGTTACGAGGACGGCGACTTCGGCAAGTACGGCCACCTGCATCAGCTTTTCATACGCGAGGACTTCCGCAAGCGAGGCCTGGCGAAGCAGCTGCTCACCTACACCGAAAAACATCTCGCGGAAAAAGGCGTGAAGAAGATGCGCATCATGGTCCATGAGAAGAATTGCAAGGCGTGCAGCCTTTACGAGAAGATGGATTACAGGAGAACGCGTCTCGTGATGGAAAAGGCGCTTAGTCGCTCTTGAACTTCTCGAACTTGTCCTTCAGCTTGCGCTTCATCGATTTCTTCATGAACGTGTTCAGGGAGCGCTGGCTTTCGTCACCTTCGCCCAGAACGTCATCTTCCGAAAATCCAAGTCCGTAGAGAATGCGCATCGCCGCGGGAAGAATCTGGTTGTTTATGTAATAATCCGGGTCATAGTTCTGCGCGTATTCAAAAGGCTCGGCACGGCTTGATATAGAGCCGTCGCCGCGCGTTATTATGTAGCCGATAATCGACCCCTCTTTGACGCTGTGACCTTTGGCAGCGTATTTTTTCGCCGCAGCGACGTGCGGGCCTATCTGTTCGTACGTTTCCAGCGGCCTGGTTATCTGGGTGTAGATGACCAGATCTTTCGTGTCTATGTCACCCTTGTTTATCCTTTCTATGGCGTCCCTCACGATAGCGACGGCCTTGTTTTCATCCTTGTCTTTCAGTATCGCGAAAAGGACTTTCTCCTGAGTGTCCTTGGATATCTTGCACCAGTCGCGCCGTACCTTCTCGAAGCCGCGGATAGTTATCTTCCCATCTTTGCTTAGAAGGGCGTAGCGTTTCTTCGCGGTCACGCCGCTCTTGGCCGGAACGAAAATCCCGGAAACGTACATGCCGTCGAAATCAAGTTCCATGACTCCGGGGAGCGAATCGTTCACGTCTTTGAGGAATTTTTCGGCGCGCTTCTCGTTGCACTTAGCGACGAAAAGTGAATCCGTGTCGCCATAAATCACGTCGAGGCCCTGCTCCTTCGCGAAGCTTATGACCTTCTGTATATAATAGCGGCCAAACGCTGCTATCGACATGGCGCATATCCTCGAGTACCAGCGCGAGCCGGCGTAGGCGTAATAGCCGTAGCTCGCGTTGGTTATTATTTTCAAAGCGTACTGCATGTTGTAAAGGTCCTTGTATTTTTTCGTTCCCGGCTCCAGCGATTCCATCTCCTTCTTTATTTCCATTCTTTTCTTGACTATGCCTTCGATGATTTCCGGTATGAAGCCTTTTTTATCCAGAGAGAAGTAATGGTCACTGCCAGGGACGGCATTCCCCTTGTCGCCGTTCTTGTCAAGCGTCTCGGGCGAGATGTTGTGCGTTATTATGGTAGTGGGGTACAGGCTCGCGAAGTCGAAAAGAGCGATGTCCTCGTGGATTCCCGGTTCCGGCAGCAGGACGTAACCGCCGACGTAAGGCGACGCTTCGCGTCGCTTTTCGATTTCCGACTGGTCCGGCCGGTTTAGCGCAATCTCGCCTTTCGCGTGAGCGCTTCTTATGAGAAGCCATTCCACCAGCTGCGAGTATGTCATTCTCGAAACGTCGAAAGGCGTCTGGCCCACGAGTTTCGAGAGTTCGAAAACCTGCGGTAGCAGGCGGTCGGCGAGATTGAGCGTCAGCTCCGAATCCTTCAGGCAGTAATCTGCAACCACTTTAAGATTTTTTTTCTCCTCCCAAAGCTTTTCAATATCCTTCCATTCGAGCGCATCCTTCCCTTCGCCAAGAAGCTCCTTCGAAACCATATCCAGCGTGAGCGTTTCAGATTCAAGCGAGTCGCCCAGTATGTGCTCTATGAAGCTGTAAAGGTCCAGGTGGACGCGGCCGGGAATGAATGCTGAAAACGTGCGGCCGCGTTTCACGAATTCCATCGCCTTGCCGTTCCTGCCAATCCTGAACTGGATCTTGTACTTGTCCGCGCGATCCTTGATTTTCACGAAGTCGAACATGTCGCCGTTATAAGTGATTATGAAATCGGGATCTTTGTCCAGCAGGATTTCCGCGAGCCTCTCAAGCATGCGCTTCTCGCCGTCCAGGATCTCGACGTGCTCGTTGCTTTCGCCTTCCCATCCGTAAGTCAGGACCTTCCTGAAGCTGTGGCCGGCAAGCGATACCATTATGATCTCGTCGCCGTAAATCTCGATATCGAGCGCGAGCGCAGACATTTTGTGCGCAATGCCATCGATGGCCTGCACGCTTTCCGCGTCGATTACTTCCAAATTCTTGTTTTCGTCTTCACCGGCCCTTTCCACGCCCTCGGCAGAAACCCATCCCATCGGGACCAAGCCTTTGTCGATAATATAGCGCCTGTAGAAAGGGATGTCGTATTCGTACGGCTTCTTTATCTCTGGCCAGTGTTCTGCGACCCGCTTCAGCTCGCTGACGTCGCTCGGGGTTTTCGCGAAGACTTTGACGAACCTGCGCGGCTCGCCGAGCAACTTTCTTTCGACGTTTTCGGCTCCGATGAAGGTGCTTCCGTAATCCTTTATGGCGGAGAGCTTCTCACGGAACAGGCTTAGGTTGAAATTCTCGATGTGCTTATCGTCAAGCTCGAGATAAAAATAAGGCCTGAATTTGCGGTCGAGCGCGAGCACCGTTTTCCCATTCTTCGTCTTGCCCCAGATGCGCGTGACCGTTTCGCCGTTCTCTATTATGTAATCCACGTCAAAAAGACAGAAGTCCACCCTACCCATAATTTAATGGTTGGTTTTCGGCTTAAAAACAATGGGTAGGGCCCTAAGGCCCCAGAATAAAGAAAAAAATCAAAAAGAAAAAATTAAAGAAGGGCGCAAAAAACAAAGCCCAATTCAACCTTGTTTTATTCAATAACCTTAAGATGCTTGTGCCTGTTCTCGACGCTGCCTGCGTCTTGCCAAAGCAGCCGCTACTCCAAGGCCCGCACCTGCGAAAGCTCCAAGTCCGGCCCCTTCGTAGTTGGGCCACGGGGCTCTCTCTTGCGAATGAATGAATTTTGTGTGTGTGTGTCTACTCTCGACAGGCACAACTTCGAGCTTTGTATCTACTTTGTATTTGCCAGGTTGGACCACGTCACTATATATGCCATCAGGTCCCTTTACAGTTTTCTCGTTGACCACCTTGACCGTGTCGTCGTAAAGGCCAAGCGATGCCGACGTTGCATTAGTTTTTATGGCTATTTCCTGGTCGCTGGCTCCTGGTTTAAGAAGCTGTTCCTTCACTGCCTTCCACATGGAACCCGAGCCTTTCTCGATGTTTATAAACACATCCTTCTCCTCAAGGGTTGTGCCCTTGTCAATATCTGTTATGGGCGGACCCTGTCTGTAAACTGTTTGTTTGTGCGGTATAAGAGAACCGACAATTGCTCCTACCAGAGAACCAGTCAGAATAGCTGCTGGTAATATTTTTCTGCCTCTGGTTTTGGCGCTGTAGTAGTCTTTTGCTGCCTGTTCCTCGTTGCCATCATTCCTGTTCAGGTACTTGTTCATCCTGTTTAGAGACCACTTGTCCTTGAGTGTTCCCAGCGTCGTGTATATGTCATGAGCACTCTTGAAGTCTCCTTGCTGCAGATACATCTCAGCTTCCTTTCTGAGTTGTTTTCTGCTTTTTTCAGGCTTCAGTTTCTCGGACGTTGTGAGAGCCATATAGGACATCAGCTTTTCGACATCCTTCTGGAGCTTCTTTCCACTCCTTTCTGCCATCATTTCCTTTTCAGCGAAATATTTCCTCTTCTCCGTCAAATATTTTTCTATATTTTCCTCTCTCTTCGCATTGGTTCTGGTCATATCATTTGCGAGATTGGCTATGGCAGACTTTTTATTTTCAATATATTTGCCAGTACGTTTGAAATCTCGTATATCATTTGACATCTGGTCAAAATCTTTCAACCCATATCTTTTTCCCTCAAGTTCGTTGTATTTACCTTCTTTTTGTTGCAGGTCATCCCTAAGCTCAATGTATTCTTCTTTCATTTTCCTGACCTTGTTTCCGAAACGCTTGACCTTGGTTACGACAGGTTTCCTTGTTTCTACGCTGTAATCACCTTGTACTCTTTCAAGCCTTTTATCCAGGTATTTCTCCCTTCTTGCAGTGAGTTTACCAACCAGATGAGAAATGTAATCATTTCTCAGTTCGGCATTTTCTATTCCCTGCGCCACATCCGCGGGGTTGATTTTGCCGTACCTGAAAACCTTGTCTGCACCGTTGAAATCGCCTGCGGAAAGCAGCATTATCCCTATGTTCTTGGCATCTTCAGTTTTGCCCAGGTTTGCATAGGCCTTTCCCAAATTTACAAGTTTACTCTCGTCTATATCCGCTCCAACGCGCAAAAAAGGAACAGCGAGATCGAAAGCTGTTTCACGGTTTGGCTTATTCCTTTTGCGGACAACATCAGATCTATCGTAACTTGTCACGGTTCTTGTATGGAAGCTTTGTTTGTAAGCAGTTTCGGGTTTGTAGCCCCGCTCTATCATAAGCTGTGCCATCCTGCCCAGCATGCTCAAAGTAGAATCAGCTTCTCTAACACCTAAAGCACTTGAATACGCATTCATATCCGTGTTTGAACCTGCCATAACACCCACTCCTTTTATAATCATATAAATTAACTACTTTTTAGTGAATAATTATCTTTAGTATTTAAATACTTTTCGATGACTAAAAAACAGCCTTATTTATGAATATTATAAGTTAAATGACGGAAAATTTTAAAAATAGACACTGTTCCTGTTATGCGGTTTCTCTTATCCTCGCGTAAGAAACCAGCGTGTCACCTTCGTTGAGGCGCATGACGCGCACGCCCTGCGTGGCGCGGCCAATCTCGTGGACGTCTTTCGCGAAAATGCGGATTATCTGGCCGTCTTTCGAGACAAACATGATTTCGTCCTTGTCGTGCAGCGGGACGATGCCTATCACCTCGCCGTTTTTGCTGGTGACTTTCAGATTTTTCACGCCCTTGCCGCCGCGTCGCTGCGTCTTGTAAAGTCCGAATTTGGAGCGTTTCCCGTAACCTTTCTCGGTGACCGTGAACAGCGAGCCTTCCTCGATCTTCGTGACGCCGATGACATCGTCCTTCGCGCGAAGGCGGATGCCGCGGACGCCATGCGACGCTCGTCCCATAGGCCTGACGTCCTTCTCGTTGAAGCGTATCGCATAGCCGCGCCTTGTGGCAATGAGTATGTCCTCCTTGCCGTTAGTGAGTCTCGCCTGTATCAGGTCGTCACCGTCGTTGAGCTTGAGCGCGATTATGCCTCCGTTCCTGGGGTTGGAGTATTCGACCAGTTCCGTCTTCTTCACAAGGCCTTTCTTCGTCATGAAAAATATGAATTTGCCTTCCTCGAATTTCTCGACGGGAATCATGTCCCTGAGGCGCTCGCCATCCTCGAGCCTGAGCAGGTTGATAATCGGTTTGCCTCTGGCGTATTTCCCCGCTTCCGGAATCCTGTACGCCTTCATCCAGTGCACCTTGCCGATGCTGGTGAAGCACAGCAGGTAATCATGGCTGTTCATGACGTAAATCTCTTTCACTATGTCGCCTTCCTTCGTCTTCGTGCCTATGACGCCCTTGCCGCCACGCCTCTGCTGCTTGTATTCCTCCAGAGGTATGCGCTTCGCGTAATCGTCGTTCGATATCGTTACCACAACTTTTTCCTTCTTTATCAGGCGGTCGTCCTCCAGGTCTTCGACCGTTTCGCTGGTCCCGATAATCTGCGTCCTTCGCTCGTCGCCGTACTTCTTCTTCAGCTCATGCATCTCGCTCTTAATTATGCCGTAAATCTTTTCCTCGTGCTCGAGGATGTCCTTAAGCTCCGCGATGAGTTTGATGAGCGATGCGTGCTCGTCCTTGATCTTCTGCCGCTCCATCGAAGCCAGCCTCTGCAAACGCATTTCGAGGATAGCCTGCGCCTGTTTCGCGCTGAGCTTGAACTTTTCAATAAGATGCTTCTTCGCAGTCTCGACCGTGTCCGCCGCCCTGATGGTTTTTATCACGTTATCGATGTCGTTGAGCGCGACCAGAAGGCCCTCTAGAATGTGCGCCTTGTCGCTCGCCTCGTTCAGGTCGAACTTCGTGCGCTTAGTTATGACGTCTTTCCTGTGCCCGATGAATTCCTCTATCATCTGCTTCAGGCCCATGGTGCGCGGCTGGCCGTCGACCAGCGAAAGCATGTTGATGCCGAAAGTCGTCTGCAGCTGCGTGTGCTTGTATAGATGATTGAGCACGACGTCAGCCTGCTCATTCTGCGAGACGTCGATTATTATGCGCATGCCCTCCTTGTCCGACTCGTCGCGTATGTTCGTCACTCCTTTTATTATCTTGTCGCGCACGAGCCTTGCCATGTCCTCTATGAGCTTCGACTTGTTTACCTGATATGGAATCTCCGTGATTATGATTCTTTCCTTGTCCGCGCCGCGCTTTTCTATCTGCGCGGTTCCGCGGATTGTTATGCCGCCCCTGCCGGTCGTGTATGCCTGTATCATGCCTGCGGTTCCAAGCACAGAGCCGCCTGTCGGGAAATCGGGCCCTGTGATCCTGTTCATCAGCTCATGAAGCGCTATCTGCGGGTTTTCGACGGCCGCAATTATGCCATCAACCACTTCATTGAGGTTGTGCGGCGGGATGTTCGTCGCCATGCCCACCGCTATGCCGGAAGAGCCGTTGACCAGAAGGTTCGGGAACTTGCTTGGCAGCACTGCCGGCTCATTTAGCGAGCCGTCAAAATTCGGGACGAATTTTATGGTTTCTTTCTCTATATCCGCAAGGACTTCCTGCGCGGTCCTTGCCATGCGCGCCTCGGTGTTATGACTGATGAACCCGTTTGAAATGAAAGAATGGCAGTCACTTTCAACTTTCACGGAGTAGACTCTTCTAATGCCGGTATCTTCTTTTTGGACTACTTTATCGAAAAGATAATTGTAAGTCAAGAAATGCTCGAAAAGGCTCGCGTAATCAACACCCGTTCTTTGAAGCATTAAAGATGCGACTCTCTTGTAATTGTTTTCCATGGAAGTGTACCTGTCAAAGTTGTTTTTCGTGACAAAATTCGAATTTGTTTTGCTTCTGATATAATCGGATAAAAATGGCACATAGTCGAACAATGAGCTATCCTTCCTGTATGTGTGTACCACATATTCCAACTTACTGTTTTTATGCTCGGAGAAAAAACCAAGTTCCTTATAATATCTTAATATATTTCTATATCCCCTGATGTAAAGTTTCCATATTTGCCTGTACTTATCGTATCTTTTAAAAGAATCCATTCCAAATCTGAGTAAAAGTATTTGCAGCTCCTTTATCAGCAATTCGCTTTTTGAACAGCAACTCAACTCTGTCATTTTTCTCGAATAGCTTATGCTACCGTCTCCTTCAAAATACGCTTTCAAGAAGGAAACCACCACGTCTTTTGGTGATTGTAATATGGTTTTTGGCAATTTTCTTTCGGAAGACTTCAAGGTTTCCAGACCAATATTCCTAAGGAAATTTATCGTATGAATGCAGTGACACTCGAGGCGATAATATTCTTTTTTACCGTAAGAACTCGGCTTTCTTTTGAATTTGTAGAGTTTGCTGTCAGGGAATACCTTTTTCCACAAAAAGGATAAATGGTCTATCCATTTCTCATCGCTGTTGCAGAATTCTATTCTATTTTCGGAAAAACTTCCCTCTGAAACAAAAGAACCTAGAATGAAGGCGAGGTCTTTGTTCAAGTATTTCGGCAATATTCTTACTTTGGTCGTTTTTTTAATTTCCGGATAATATTTGGTCAAATTTACGTTTTCCTCCGGCCAGAAATTGTCTGATAATCTGTCTATGACGACAAAATCACCTTCTGTTATGTTTTCCAGCAGTTTCCATGTGAAAATAGGTTTTCCTTCATTGTTTTTGCTGAGCGTCAGGACAGGATGATTGTGTGTCCCTGTCAGAGAATAACCCTTATTTGTTGTTATTTTAAGTGTTTCATGTTCGCCCGAATCGAACCATTTGGACGCATTGCTGATTTTTTTATCTTTGGAAAGAATTTTCAAATTGATATTTTCTTTTTCGGATATGCTGTCTATCGGTAGCAGACCCATTTCAGTCACTATGAGGCTATCCCCGGTAACGCAGTATCTCATCGCCGCCGCGCTGTCACCATCGACCGAGTTGTGAACAAATATGCCTGATGCCAGAGCGAAGTTATGCGTTCCTTCTATTGTCAGGTCATACACATCCTCCCTTTCCGAAAGGATTTCAGTTCTAACAACAGTATGATTATAAACCTTGGCTCTCTCAACAATTTCCGGGAAACTGTCAAAATATTGCAGAGCATTTTCAAACCGCGGGACGAAAATGCTGTTGCGTCTTTCCATTTCATATATTTCAGGAGTTATCTCCGGATATTTCTTTGTGAGGTTGTTGACAAATCTCAGTATCTTGCTTCTCATCACCCTTTCCCTGTAAGAAGAATCCAGCCATTTCCGGCTCAGCGTGACTCCGGCCCTTTTCGCTATTTTTTTCATGAACTCTGGATTTTCTGCCAAGCGTTGCAAGTTTCGGGCTCTGACACTTTCGATAATTTTTTCTCTGAATTCTGGATTTCTCCACTGAGCAGCGGCTTTTTTGCGATGAAATTCTCTTATTCCCTCCTTTTCCCATAACTTTTTGGCGTTTTTTCTGAAATGGTCCTGAGGGAATTTCTCTCTGTATTTTTTATCCAGCCAGCGTTTTCTCGATTCAGCACTCATTTTCTTTCGGTACTCTTCATCTTCCCATTGCCCTCTCATCTTGCTGGAAATCATTTCCCTATGCTCTTTTCTCGCCCATATTTTTCGGGATTCTTCCGAAGTGAATTTTCTCAGATGAGGATCTTTGTTTTTCCACCTTTCTTTCATTTCATCGGATTTCAGCGAGGACATTCTCTCTTTGAATTCTTTGTTTTCCCAAAGCTTCGCCAGCCTTCTGCGGCTTTCGTCCCTAGCTTCCGGGTGACTTTTCATATACTCAGAGTTAGCCAATTTCAACAGTTTCTTCATCCTGTTCCGATATGGTGGGTCCTGCCAATTCTTTAAGTTCTTAACGGAAAGTCTTTTCGCGGTTTTTTGCCTGTTGTTTTCATCCGACCAGAATTTTTTTCTGCCTTCAGCAAGCCTCTTGCGGTATTCGGGGTTTTTATGCAGAGCCGATGCATGTTCTGCGTGGAGATTTCGGTGATCGGCCCAGTGCATTCTCTTGATGTTGTCAGGGTTGTTGTTGAGTTTGTTTAAATCGGCATGATGCCTTACCCTACCTGCACTTTTTGTGTATAAGCCGTGCTTTATGTTCCAGTCATCTGCAAGTACATGAGCCCCGACCCATTCGTTTGTCTTTGGCTGGTAAACCATCTGGTATCCTATCAGCTCTGGTTTTGTGTTGTCTTTTTTGTCCGATAGCCTTAGATTGAGGGGCATCAGAGAGTTTCCATGTTTTAAATGTTGTGCCTCCACGAATTGGTCGTTTCGTGTCATAAAGCGATGGTTTAGTGTGCATCTGATTTCTTCGCCATTGTCGAGGATGACCTTTATTAATTTTTCCCCGCGTTTAGTCATTCTGGGGTTTTTTATCTCTGCGATCTCGATAATACCGCCGGAATTCACAGTATACGTGTAGTTCTTTTTCCCATGTTTCCATTCCTCGATTAACTCTGTGAATGATAGATTTCTCCCGTCAGTCAGCTTCACTTTTGTATCCCCTGTAAAACATCCGAAATTTCCCTGTCCGTCTATGAGCGGGTAGCGTAACGAGAACGTCTGCACCATGCGGACCAGCGCATCGTAGACTGACTGGTCGCCGTGAGGGTGGTATTTGCCAAGCACCTCACCGACGATCCTTGCCGACTTCTTGTAGGGTTTGGAATGGAGCATACCCATTTCGTGCATGGCGTAAAGGATTCTCCTGTGCACAGGCTTCAGGCCGTCGCGCACGTCGGGAAGCGCTCTGCCGACAATGACGGACATGGAATAGTCGAGATAGCTCTCTTTCATCTCTTCCTCGATTATTCTCGGCTTTATGTTTTCCGGCTTTTTCTCTGCAGTTTTTTCTTCCGGTTTCTTTTCCTTAGCTGCTTCCTCTTCGGCTCTCTTTCCCGCTGCCATGTTTATTTTTCACCTGTCGATTATGATGATTCAGATATCGAGATTTTTCACGAACTTCGCGTTCTTCTCGATGAACTCCCTTCTCGGCTCTACCTCGTCGCCCATCAGCATGCTGAACGTCCTGTCGGCTTCTATCACGTCCTCGAGCGTGACCTGGAGCAGGATACGCTTTTCAGGGTCCATGGTAGTCGACCACAGCTGGTCGGGGTTCATCTCTCCAAGGCCCTTGAAACGCTGTATTTCCGCGCTCTCGCCCAGGCGTTCTAAATGTTGGTTTTTCTCTTTGTCCGAGTAAACGTAATGCAGTTCGCCGCCTTTTTTTATCCTGTACAAAGGCGGCTGCGCGATGTAGATGTGACC
>Ga0315275_10002467_pt1 | contig 16707 bp, 14 predicted proteins | sample YL17G03_0_MG_FD_205557 | JGI IMG/M metagenome (GOLD analysis project Ga0315275, IMG submission 205557) | Sediment microbial communities from Yellowstone Lake, YNP, Wyoming, USA - YL17G03_0 | ecosystem: Environmental > Aquatic > Freshwater > Lake > Sediment | place: USA: Wyoming | collected... | reverse complement strand
GTATCGAGGCGCTGCTGGAGATGGTGGGTCTCAAAGCGGTGGCCAGCCGCCCCGTGGGCACATACTCAAAGGGCATGGCCCGCCGCATCGGTTTGGCCCAGGCCCTGATCAACGACCCCGATCTGCCGATCCTTGATGAGCCGACGACCGGCCTGGATCCCATCGGAACTCGCCAGATCAAGGACCTGATCTTGAGACTCGCGGAACGGGGCAAGACCGTCTTGCTTTGCAGCCACCTGCTGGGCGACGTCGAGGACGTTTGCCATCGAATCGCCATCTTGTACGGCGGCAAGGTCCAAGCGCAGGGACGCGTGAGAGACCTCCTGCAGCAGACCAACAAGCGGCAGATCATCACCGATGCCGTCAGCGACGCCACCGTCAATCGAATCCGGCGGATCCTCAGCGACGAGCATGCCGAGTGCGAGGTCACGGCACCGATGGAGAAGCTCGAGACGTTCTTCATCAAGACGGTCGTGGAGGCGCAACAGCAGGCCAGGCCCACGAGCGGGGCGGTCAGCACGACCCAGATCGGCGACTTCCTCACCGCCGGCGGACGCAAGGAGAACATCCTCGACAAGCTGGTTTCGACCTCTGTGGCAGAGCCGGTGAAGACCGAGGCGGTTCAACCTCGCGAAACGACTACGGCGGAACCGAACAAAGCCCTGCTCAGCAAGCTCACCCAAACGAGTGCGAGTCCGCAGACCGAGCATGTGTCGCCAGAAGAGGGGGCCAAGACGCAGCCGGTGGAAACCCCGACCGAGACACAGCGGGAGGAGGTCAAGAAGAGCGTGCTGGATAAGCTGACGAAGAACGGAGAAACCGGCCATGCGTAGGATTTGGGCCGTTTCGACGAATACGATCCGGCAGGCCTTGCGAATGAAGGTGGCGGCCATCTTCATCGTGCTGTTGCTGGTGCTCCTGCCGACGATGGGTCTGACCGCCACGGGCGATGGAACGCTCAAGGGACGGCTCCAGACGTTCGTCAGCTACGGCCTGTCGTTGACGAGCTTGCTGCTGAGCCTGCTGACGATCATCGTCTCCATCTACGCCATCACCAGCGACATCGAGCATCGGCAGATCTACACGGTCGTGACGAAACCCATCCGCCGCTACCAGATCATCCTGGGCAAGGCCCTGGGCGTGATCGTGCTCGACATCGCACTGCTGATCCTCTTTGCGGGGATCGTGTACGGCGTAACCTCCCTGATGCCGCGGTTCCTGAAGGCCTCCGACGAGGAGCGGCAGGCCGCCAGGAATGAATTCTTTACGGCCCGGGCCAGCCTCGTCCCACCGGTGATCGACGTTCAGAAAGAAGTCGAGGCGACCTACGGCAAACTGGTGAAGAACGATCAGGTGGACGTGATCTACCCGAACATGACGCAGGCGGAGGTCCTCAAGCAGTTGACCAACCGCATCCGGCTGGAGAAGCGGGCGGCGGAGGTGGGCCGGACGCTGGTCTGGGAATTCCGCAATGTCAAGCCGGTGGACCCGAACCAGAGCCTGTTTGTACGGTTCAAGTATGACGTTTCGGTGACTCCGCCGGATGAGCAGGTGTACGGGGGCTGGCAGATTGGCGATTTGAGGCAGCTCCAGCCGGGCGTACAGCAGATGCAGACGCCGATCTTGCGCCAGACCCGCAAGGATACCGTGCGGAAATTCTGGGAGGTGGAGGCGCCCGCGTCCGTCGTGGCCAAGGACGGGTATCTCGCTGTAGGTTTTTACAATCCGCCTCTGAATCAAACCGTTGTTCTGTTTCCGCTCGAAGACGGGCTCGAAGTGCTCTACAAGGCGGATACCTTCACGGCCAACTTTGTCCGGGGCGTCCTGCTGATCCTGTGCCGGCTTGTTTTCCTGGCGTGCCTGGGCGTCCTGGCCGCCAGTTTCCTGTCGTTTCCCGTGGCCATTCTGTTTTGCCTGGTGATCTTCTTTACAGGCACGGTCAGCGGTTTCATCGTGGATTCGTTCGGCTACATGAGCCAGAACGTCAGTCTGATCTACACGTACACGGTCCAGGGACTCATCCAGCTTCTGCCGAGGCTCGATCAGTACAACCCGACGAAGTTCCTGGTTCCCGCCCGGCTCGTGACGTGGGGCTTTCTCGGCGAAGTGGTGCTGGTGCTCGTGCTCTTGAAGACCTCATTGCTGCTGGCGCTGGCCCTGATCATTTTCAGCTTCCGTGAGCTGGCGAAAGTGGTGGTGTAGGAGCGTGAGGGGCACTCGACAGGATTGGTGATGCGAACGCGTGATTTCATCATAGTGGTTGTCGGCATTGCCGCGGCGGCGGGTCTGCTGTATGCCGCCAGTGCGCAGCTCGACCACATCAACGCCCAGCGGCAGGCGCTGAAGATCGTGATCAATCCGCCGACGGAGAACATGCCTCCCTCCCTGGCGTTTGCCACCGTCGCGATGGGGGCGTTTCGAGGCTTGGTCGTCGACATTCTCTGGATGCGGGCCGACAAGCTCAAGGAAGAAGGGCAGTTCTTCGATGCCCGGCAGCTTGCGGAATGGATCACGAAATTGCAGCCGCGATTTGCCGCGGTTTGGGAATTTCACGCCTGGAACATGGCCTATAACATCTCGGTGGCGATCCCCGCCACACAGCCGGAACAGCGATGGCGCTGGGTGAGGAACGGCTACGAGCTGCTGCGGGACGAAGGTATTCCCCTGAATCCCAAGTCGATCCAGCTCTACCAGGAGTTGGCTCGCATCTTCCAGCACAAGCTCGGCGGCGTCTCCGACGATGCGCAGGAGTACTACAAGCTCCAGTTCGCCCAGGAGATCGGCCCCTTGTTCGAATCCCAGGATAACGGGCTCGGCCGCGAAGATGACCGCTACTTCGAGGCCCTGATTCGATCCCCCGGTGAATGGCGTCAAATCGCCGGCGACCCGAATGTGGCCGCGTTTCTCGAGGCGCTGCGAGCCGCAGATGGGAGCTTCGCCGATGACGAGGACTTCGTGAAGAACTACCTGGCCCTGCGTGCGGCGCAGCCATCCTCGACTGGGAGCACGCCCGAGGGCGAGGTTCCCGGTCCCAAGACAGCCAAGTTCACCCCGGCGGCCTTCGAGGTCCTCCGCGGTTATCAGGGGACCGAGGCCCTCAAGAGATTCGACCTCTTCGCGAAGGCTTACCAGCTTCGGCACGTGTGGAAGCTCGACCCCGCGCTGATGCAGAGGGTCAGCCGGATGTATGGTCCGATTGACTTCCAGGACCCCAACAAACACTTCACGATGGACTGGCGCCACCCGGACAGCCATGCCGTCTATTGGGCCGTGAAGGGACTTGAGATTGCCAAACAGGAAAAGGACCGCGAGATCGGCATGCAGGAAGTGAACACCGATCGTATCGTGCTCCACAGCCTGCAGAACCTGTTCCGCTACGGCAAGATCATGATCTTCCAGGGACCTGTAGCCCAGCCGCCCTCGGCTGGGACCGGGTCCCAAACGCAGAATTCCGCGTTTGGGGGCCCGACCACCCCCGAGGGCGGGGGTGCTACGTTGCGGAAGGACATCTTTCTCGGTCCCGATCCGCGCATCTTCGCCTCTTATGAAAAAGCCTACCGGGGGGTGTTTGAGAAATACGAGGTCGATCGCGGCCGCAAGGAGTCGTTCGAGAACGGCCATCGAAACATGCTCAAGAACGCCGTGCTCGTGTTCTATCAGGCGGGCTTGAGGGGCGAGGCCACGAAAATATACAGTCAACTGCGAAAGCAATACGGCCTGGACGAATTCAAGGTCCCGCTCGATCAATTCGCCAGGAATCGCATCGTCGAGGAACTGGATGGCTTTGGCATCACCGACGCCGGCGAGCAGATCACGTCGCTTCTGATCAATGCCTATGGCCTCTATGCCGTCTACGACGATAATGCGTCGGCCGCCAACGAACAATTGGCCCAGCAACTCTGGGATTACTACTGGGCCAAGTTCGGCGACAACGAAAGAATCGACCTGCCTCCAATACGTGTGCTGAGGCATTTCGCGCTCACCCAATTCGTCCGGAGCGACGCCTATGCCCTCTACATCCGGCAGGGCCTGGTGAAACGCATCGAGAACGAGAAGCCCGAGCTTCTGAAAGAGCTGCAGCAGACGGACCTGGAGATCGAGCTGCTTCAGAAGGCACAGAAACCCTGAGAGGATTCCCGCCCGCGCCCGCACGAGCGATTTTGCACATGCATGAGGCACTTCTGCAACAACTGACCCCATCCCAACGACAAGCCGTTTGCCATCGTGAGGGCCCTTTGCTGGTTCTTGCCGGCCCGGGGAGCGGCAAGACCCGCGTCATCACGCACCGCATCGCGGCGCTGATCGAGTTCGGCGTCCGGCCCCACAACATCTGCGCCATCACGTTCACGAATAAGGCCGCCGAGGAGATGCGGCAGCGGGCGGCCTCGCTCGGCGCCTCCGGCGGCGCTCATATCAGCACGTTCCACTCGCTGTGCGTGCAGATTCTCCGCCGCTATGCCACCGCGGCGGGCATCGGCTCCAACTTCAGCATCTATGACGAGTCCGACCAGAGCCGATGCGTCAAACAAGCCCTCAAGGACTGCGATATCGACGCCACCAGCTTGCCCCCGGCGCGCGTGCTCGAGGCGATATCAACCCTCAAGAACAAGCTCGTTGACGCCGAGGCGTTCAAGCGGCAGGCGGACGACTTTTTCTCCCGGACGCTCGCGAAGTTGTATGCCCGCTACCAGAGGATTCTGGCCGACCACAATGGACTCGACTTTGACGACCTTCTCATGAGGGCGGCGCTGCTGCTGGAGAACGACTCGACCATTTGCCGCGAGTTGTCGGACCGGTTCCAGTACTTGCTCATCGACGAGTACCAGGACACGAATCACGCCCAGTACAGACTGGCGAAGGCCCTCGCTTCCTATCACAGTAACATCTGTGCCACGGGCGACCCGGACCAGTCGATCTACCGGTGGCGGGGGGCGGATATCCGCAATATCCTGGCTTTCGAGAAGGACTGGCCCACCGCCGTCATCGTCAAGCTTCAGGAGAACTTCCGCAGCACGGCCGAGATCCTGCGTGCCGCCGACAAGCTCATTGCCTGTAACCGGCACCGCAAGCCCAAGAGCCTCGTGCCCGTTCGAAGCCACGAGGGCCAAGTCGGTGTCGACTGCTATGAAGATGAGGCTCAGGAGGCGGACGCCGTCGCGCAGCGGATTCAGGAACTTGTCGCCACAGGCGTTTCCGGCAGGGACGTGGCCGTGTTTTACCGGGTCAATGCGATGAGCCGGGCCTTGGAAGAGGCCTTCATCCGGCGCAGGGTCGCCTACCAGGTGGTGCGAGGCGTCGAGTTCTACAATCGAAAAGAGATTCGAGACCTCCTGGCCTATCTGAAGGTTCTGGCGAATCCCGCGGACAATGTGGCGTTGCAGCGCATCATCAACACACCGGCCCGCGGCATCGGCAAGGTCACAATCGACAAGGTCGCCGATTATGCGTCCCGCAGCGGCATCACACTGTTCGATGCGATCAAAGGAGCGAAGGAAATCCCCGGTCTGGCCGGCGCCATGAAGGACAAGCTGGCGGCTTTTGCGCAGATGATTGCCGGCTTTGCCCAGCAGATGCAAGGGAAGGTTGCTCCCTTAGCGGAACGGGTCTTTCACGAGACGGGACTTGAGTCATCGCTCAAGAGCGCCGGGGTGGAGGGGCAGACCGCCCTGGAGAATGTGGAGGAACTCATCAATACGGCGGCCGCTTATGACAAGCAGACGGAGAATCCGTCCCTGGTGGATTACCTCCAACAGATCGCCTTGTTCAGCGACGCCGATGCCTACGATGCCGCCAGCGGCCAAGTCGCTCTCATGACGCTGCATGCCGCTAAAGGGCTGGAGTTCGAGCACGTGTTCATCATTGGCCTCGAAACCGGCCTGCTCCCGCACGAGCGGGCGAACAACAATCAGGACGAGCTGGAGGAAGAACGCAGGCTCCTTTTTGTCGGCCTGACACGCGCAAAGACCAATCTGTACGTGAGTTACGCTCGATATCGAATGTTCCGGGGCCAGTTGCTCCGGACGATCCCTTCCCAGTTCCTGTATGAGCTGGGGGCCGGCTTCGTGCACCAGGTCCCCGAGCCGGACGAAGATGCGCAACAATGCCGCCTCCCACCAGCTCTTCGACCCGAGCCGGCGCCGGCAGCCACCAGCCGTCCGGCCCCTTTTGCCCCGGGCGAGCTGGTGCGTCACAAGACCTTCGGCCTGGGCCGGGTCAAGAAGTTCGTCGACATGGGGGGCAACAGCGTCATCATGATCTCCTTCAACAGTGGACAGACCAAATCTCTGCTGCTACAATACGCCGACCTTACGAAGGTGTAAGGCCGCAGTGTGGTCTGAATCCATTTTTGAAGGGAGAACGCCATGTCGGGACAGATCAATCGCAGAGAATTCCTCGAATTGACCGCCGGTAGTGCCATGTGCTTCGCGGGCGCCGGTCTGTTTGCCGGCAGTGCACGAGCGGCGGGCACGAAGCTTATCAGTCCCGGCTGCCGAAGGAGCAAGGTCAAGGTCGCCCGGATTTACATGGGCACGAAGGGAGGGCTGTGGCCGAAACCGAAGCTGAACTTCCAGGAGGAAATTGGTTTCTACAACAAGCAGTTTGCCAAGCTCGGTACGGAAATGGCCGACGTCGATTTCGCGGTGGATTCGCTGGTCACCTCGCCGGGCGAGGTCAAGCAGATCAAGGACAAGCTCAAGGACATCGATGGGATTCTGGTCATTCACCTGAGCATGGGCGTGGGGCCTGTCCTTTCGGAGATCCTCAGTGCCGGCAAGCCCACCGCCGTGTTCGCCACGCCGTATTCGGGCCATGAGTGGAGTTCCTGGGGCGATCTCCAGAAGCAGCCGACCGGCGCCAAGATGGAGTGCTTCCTGACGAGCGACTACTCCCAGCTCGCCACCGCGATCCGGCCGTTCCGCGCGATTCATCACCTGCGGGAGGCCAAAATCCTCAACGTGACCACGCAATCGTTCAAGCCCTATGCCGACCAGATGAAAGCGAAATTCGGCACCGAAATGAAGCCGATCAATCTGGACGCCGTGGTCAAGGCCTACAACGCCATTTCCGATGAGGATGCCAAGGCCGAGACGGAGCGGTGGATCAAAGGGGCCGAGGCCGTGATCGAGCCTGGCCGCAACGACATCTACAAGTCGTGCAAGCTCGCTCTGGCCTTCGAGAACATGCTGGCCGCAGAGGATGCCACGGTGCTGACCGTCGATTGCTACGGCACCATGTGGGATAAGACGATCAAGCTGCCCGCCTATCCCTGTGTGGGTTTCTGCCGGCTCAATGACATGGGCTTGGGCGGGATCTGCGAATCGGACCTGCGATCCGCCATGACGCACATCCTTCTGCAGGGTCTGACGGGCAAACCTGGATTCATTAGCGATCCCACGGTCGATGAGTCCACCGACAGTATCATCCTGGCGCACTGCATGAGTTCGAGGAAGATGGAGGGCCCCAACGGTCCGCAGTCGCCGTACAAGCTCCGGACGGTCCACGAGCGAGAGGATGGCGTCACGCCGCAGAGCCAGATGCGCAAGGGCCAGAAAGTGACGCAGGCGATCCTGATCGGGACCGACCTGGTGCTGTACTTCACGGGCGAGATCATTGATACCCCGGTGGGCATGGAATTCGATCGAGGCTGCCGGACCAAAATCACCGTGAAGGTGGACGGCGACGTCACGACCCTCTGGAAGAACTGGTCGAACGGTCTGCATCGCCAGACGGTCTACGGCAACGTGGCCAAGGAACTGGGCCAATTCTGCAGGTACATGGGCGTCAAGATGGTGGATGAGGCCGCCAAGGCCTGACCGACCGAGGAGATAGGCGTATGTCGATAGATAGACGAGAGTTTCTGAAAGGAGTTGGCGGGGCAGTGGCGGCTCTGGCGGCAGGCAGACCCGCTTTCGGCAGGCAGAAGCCGGGACAGACCGATGACGCTGTTTTGGGCCAGACGGATGAGCGGATACGGAAGTGCCGGATGGGTACGGCCGCTTTGAGATTCACCGGCCCGGATGGCAAGCCGCTGCCAGCCGGGGTGAGTCTGCGAATCAGCCAGACGAAGCACAAGTTCCTCTTCGGGTGCAACATCTTCAAGCTGGGCCTGTGCCGAACGACCGAAGACAACGCCGCATATGAGAAGCACTTTGCCGAGCTGCTGAACTATGCCACGCTGCCTTTCTACTGGTGGCAGTATGAACGGCAGAAAGGCAAGCCCGACGACGCACGCACCGAGGAGGTGGTCCGCTGGTGCAACGCCCGCGGGATCGCCATGAAAGGGCATCCGTTGGCGTGGAATTGGGCCGAGCCCCGATGGTTGGCCCAGAGTACACCCGAAGAGGCGATGCGGCTGCAGTTCGAGCGGATCGGGCGCTGCGCGGAACGGTTCAAAGGCAGTATCAACATTTGGGACGTTGTCAACGAGGCGACCCACTTCGACCGTGAGGAGGTAGCGCAGCGTGCGCCGAGGTTGACCCAGGCCATCGCGAAACTCGGCATTGGCGAGTACGTCCGGACGGCTTTCAAGACCGCCCGCCAAGCCAACCCGCAGGCAATTCTCGTGATCAACGACTACCGTACGGACCCGGCGTTTGCCGAGAAGGTGGTCTCGCAGCTTGTGGATGAGGCCGGTAAGCCTATGTACGACGTCATCGGGATTCAATCGCACATGCACGGCGGATACTGGGGGGCCGCTCGCGCCTGGGACGTGTGCGAGCGTTTCGCCAAGTTCGGCAAACCACTGCACTTCACCGAGACGACCGTCGTATCGGGTCCAAAGAAGGATTCAGCTTGGACCACGACGCCCGAAGGCGAGAAGGAGCAGGCGAGACTGGTGAGCGAGTTTTACAGGGTGCTATTCTCGCATCCGGCCGTCGAAGCGGTCACATGGTGGGATTTCACCGACCAGAATGCTTGGCAACAGGCGCCCGCTGGCCTCGTCCGCGAGGATATGAGTCCAAAACCCGCATATGAGCAGCTTCATAGCCTGGTCAAAGGCAAATGGTGGACCAAGGTGGAGACGGTGACCGGCTCGAGCGGGAACGTGGACTTCCAGGGCTTCTTCGGGCAGTACGAAATCGAGGCCAAGCTGGGCGGCCGGTCGCTCTCGGGCAAATTCTCGTTCTCCGAGAGTCGCAAGACGCCGGCGGACATACAACTGGCTTAGCCGAGTGAAGGGATGGAGAAATGGACTACGCGGTGATCATGGCGGGGGGGACGGGCAAGCGGCTCTGGCCGCTCAGCCGTCAGAAACGGCCCAAGCAGATGCTCAAGCTCCTGGACGGGCAGACGCTTCTGGGCCGGTGTTTTGAGCGGCTCATGCCGGTTTTCGACGTGCGCAACATCCTCGTCCTGACGAACGTCGGATACGCAGACCTGGTCCGCGAGAATCTCCACCATCTGCCGTTCAACAATGTGATCGCCGAGCCTGTGGTCCGCGATACGGCGGGCGCCATCGCGCTGGCGGCCACGGTCCTGGCCAAGTGCGATCCCGAGGCGGTCATGGCGCTGCTCACAGCCGATCAGCTCATCGAGCCACCGGAGGTCTTGCAGCAGGCGCTGACTGATGCGTTCAAGTTCATAGCCGCCAACCCGGAGGCACTGATCACGTTCGGGATCAAACCGACATTTCCCAGTACCCAGCTTGGGTATATTAAGTGCGCCGACCCTCGCAAGTGCCCCAAGTGCCGCAACACGGTCTACTCGGTTGAGGCCTTCAAGGAGAAGCCGGACCAGGAGACGGCCCGGCAATACGTCGAAAGCGGCGCGTATTCCTGGAACTCCGGCATGTTCGTCTGGCGCGCGAAGACCATCCTGGCCAATTTGCAGAAGTTTCTCCCCGAGGCGGCCGAGCCGCTCCGCCGGATTGGGGCCGCCTGGGACACGCCGGCACAGGAAAGGACGCTCCAGGAATGGTTCCCGAAGCTGCCCAAGATCAGTATCGACTACGCTGTCATGGAAAAGGCGACGGAGGTCCATGCCATTCAACTCGATTGCCAGTGGCTCGACATGGGCTCCTTTGCGGCGTTGGCCGACGTCATCAAATCCGATGAGAACAACAACGTGGTGGTTGCCGGAACCAGCGAATTGCTGGATTGCCGCAACGACATCATCGTGACCGAAGACAAAGGGCACCTCATTGCGGCCATAGGGCTCGAGAACATTGTCATCGCCCATACGCCGGATGCGACGCTGGTCTGTCACGTCAGTCAAACCGAGCAGCTCAAGACCCTGCTCGAACGGATCGAACAGCACGGCCGGACGGAGTTCCTGTAACCGGCATCAGAGACAGCCGCCGAAATGAGATACCTAGCCATCGACTACGGCGCGAAAAGGACCGGTTTGGCGGTTTGTGACGCCACGGAATCCATGGCCTTCCCGTATGGTGTCCTCCACGGCCGAAAAGACCTGGCCAAGCAGATCGCCCGGGTCGTTGCGTCCGAGAATATCGAGGCCATTATCTTGGGCCTGCCTCTGAACATGGACGGCTCGGAAGGTCCCCAGGCCAAAACGGTGCGGTCGTTCGCGGGCGAACTGAAGTCGCAGATCCAGGTTCCCATCCATTTTCAGGATGAACGGCTCAGCAGCTTCGGGGCCGAGCAGAAGTTGGAGGAAATCGGCCTCAGCAAGGGCAAGAAACGGGAGCGGCTTGATGCTCTGGCCGCCGCCGAGATCCTGCAGGACTTTCTGGAGTACAAGCAGAGCCGCCGAGCGACCGGCCCACCCGACGCACAAGGATCCGGTGACGTATCCCCATGAGGGACAGGGAGATATGAGACAGCCGCCGGCAGGTTGCACGACTTGGGGTGCGTGCCACGTTTGCTTTTTTTACTCGGACGGAGGGAAAAAAGGCTTGCCAAGGTCGTCATCCGTCGTATAAAGTAAGAGTTTCTTAGCTTGTTTGTTGGAAGTGCATCTGTAGGACCAAGTAAAAAGGGCATGTAGAAAGTATGTTGACCAAAGAGGACAAAGGGAGCATTGTCGGGGACTTCGAAGTACATGAGGGAGACACGGGATCGCCGGAGGTGCAGGTTGCATTGTTGACGAGGCGAATCAACGATCTGACCGAGCATTTCAGGGAGCATCCCAAGGATCATTCCTCCCGGCGTGGTCTGCTCAAGATGGTGAGCAACCGGTCGGCGTTGCTGCGATACGTCCGCGACAGAGACCTCAAGCGGTATCAGACCATCATTACGCGTCTCGGGCTGCGAAAGTAGGCCGGCGACGTTACTCCAATACGGCGTGCGACCCCCTTGGTGGCCACTACCGGTGCCGGAGGGAGGCGGACAGGAGGTCCACGCGACAGTTCGACATTTTGAACCAGTGAAGGAATCCATTCTATGACAGGTTTACAAACGGTTTCGAGAGAAATCGGGGGCCGTACTTTGACCCTTGAAACGGGTCGGATAGCCAGACAAGCCGACGGAGCGGTGATGGTATCGTACGGCGAGACGGTCGTGCTGGTTGCCGCCGTGGTGGCCGCCCCGCGATCGGCGGAGGACGTGGGCTTCTTCCCCCTGAGCGTCGATTACCGCGAGAAGCAAAGTGCCGCGGGCAAATTCCCCGGCGGCTTCATCAAACGGGAGGGAAGACCATCGACAAAAGAGATTCTTACGTCGCGGAACATTGACAGGCCGATTCGCCCGTTGTTCCCGGACGGCTATTTCAATGAGGTGCAGATCGCCGCGGTGGTGATGAGCGCCGATCGCGAGAATGACCCTGACATCCCGGCGATGATTGGCGCCAGCGCAGCGCTGTCCATCAGCAAGATACCGTTCTTGGGGCCCCTGGGAGCTTGCCGGGTCGGCCGGGTCAATGGTGAGTTCGTCGTCAACCCCACGCACAAACAGCTTGAGAGCAGCGACCTCAACATGCTGGTCGGAGGCACGAAGGAAGCCATCAATATGATCGAGGTCGGCGCCAAAGAGCTGTCGGAGAGCGTGATCGCCGAAGGGATCCAGAAGGCGCACGAGGCCATCAAAGAGATCGTCTCGATGATCGAGGAGCTTCAGGCGAAGGTGCCGGTGGAGAAGGAATCGCCGATCGTGGAGATCGACACGAGCCTCTACGAGAAGGTAAAAGCGGAGATTTACGACAGGCTGTGCGTGCTCAAGACGGTGGTCGGCAAGCAGGAGCGGAACAACGCCGTCAACAAGCTGCTCGATGAGGTTCGCGCCCGATACGCCGGGGCGCCGGGAGAAGCCAAGCCCGAAGTCGACGCGGGGATGCTCAACCGCGTGCTGGACAAGATCGAGCAGGAAGTCGTTCGCAAGATGATTCTGGACGGCAAGAGGCCTGATGGCAGAAGCGATACGGAGATCCGACCGATCTCCTGCGAAGTGAGCCTGCTTCCCAGAACGCACGGCTCGGCCTTGTTTACCCGGGGCGAGACGCAGGCGTTTGTCAGTGTTACACTGGGCACGATTCGGGACGCCCAGATCATCGACGGCCTGCTGGAGGAATACGCTCAGAATTTCACGTACCATTACAACTTCCCGCCCTTTGCCGTGGGGGAAGTCAAGCCGATGCGTGGGCCGGGCCGAAGAGAGATCGGTCATGGCGCCCTGGCCGAGCGGGCGCTCGAAAACGTCCGGCCGGCGGAAGAGGGCTTCGCCTACACCATCCGTATTGTCTCGGACATCACGGAATCGAACGGGTCCAGCTCGATGGCTTCCGTCTGCGGCGGCTCGCTGGCGCTGATGGACGCGGGGGTCCCGATCCGTGGGGCCGTAGCGGGGATCTCCGTAGGTCTGGTCAGCGATGACAATGGTCGCTACAAGCTGCTCACCGATATCCTCGGGGAGGAAGACCACTTCGGCGATATGGACTTCAAGATCGCCGGTACGACGGAGGGAATCACCGCCATCCAGCTCGACATCAAGGCGATGGGGCTTTCGCATCCGATCATGGTCGAAGCTCTCGAGCGGGCCCGAACGGCCCGGCTGGATATTCTCAAGGTCATGAATGAGGCAATCAGTGCACCGCGGGCGGAGCTCAGCAAGTATGCCCCGAAGCTGATTACCATGGAGATCGACCCGGAGTACATCGGGAAGATCATCGGTCCGGCGGGCAAGATGATCAAGAGCCTCCAGGAACAGACGGATACGGTCATCGAGATCGAAGAGGATGGCACCATCTACATCAGTTGCACGGACGGCGACGGCCATCTCAAAGCCAAGGAGATGATCGAGGCGATGACCCAGCCGCCGGAGATCGGGCGGCTCTACAAGGAGTCCAAGGTGGTCTCCGTCAAGGATTTCGGGGTCTTCGTCGAGATCGTGCCCGGCGTGGAAGGACTCTGCCACGTCAGCGAGCTCAGCGAAAACTACGTGAAGCAGGTCGAGGACGTCTGCAAGATGGGTGATATCATCCCGGTCAAGCTGCTGTCCGTTGATGAGCAGGGCCGCTACAAGCTGTCTCGCCGGGCCGCACTGGCCGAGATGGGCATCAAGGAAGAGAAGCGGGAAGGCCAAGGCGGCGATCGAAGAGACGATAGACGAGACGACCGAAGAGAGAGAAGGCCCAGGCCCGCTGGTAGAAGGTAGGCGATGGCCGCCGACGAGGAACTGACGAAGCTGGTTGGAGAGCTCGCGCACGAGATCAAGAACCCGCTCTCGACGGTCAAAGTCAACCTCCAGCTTGCGAAAGAGGCATTGGACGACGTGGATCTCACGGAGCCGAGCCGGGTGCTGTGGGATCAGTGCCGGCATAGCTTGGCCGGGGCCGCCCGCAAGATCGCCATCGTTCAGAAAGAGACCGACCGCCTCGAACAGATCCTGGATGGTTTTCTGAAGTATGTTCGGCATCCCGATCTGCAATTGGCCACGGTGGATCTGAACGAGTTGGTGAGCGACATCATCGACTTCTACTCGCCCCAGGCGTTCAGCCACGCTTTGACGGTACGGCAGGGCTTCAGCGATGGACCCTTGATGTGCCGGGCGGATCCGGGCACGCTCAAGCAGGTATTGCTGAACCTTTTCATCAACTCACAGCAAGCGATGGACAAAGGCGGCGAGCTGATGATCCGGACGGCTCGGCAAGGCGAGCGGGCTGTCATTCACGTCAACGACACGGGCAGGGGAATACCGCCGGAGAGACTCGCCGCCATTTTCCAGCCGTACCACTCCTCACGCTCCGGGGGCACCGGTTTGGGACTGGCCACGGCCAAGAAGATCGTCGAGGCCCATGGTGGCACGATCTCCGTTCACAGCGAGGTGGGCAAGGGAACCTCGTTCACAATCGAGCTGCCCTTGGCGGACACGGGGGGCGAGCCCGGGGGCACGTCACCGTAGTGCCGTATGCTGCCAGCCTCCAACGGACCGTTCGCGATACGCCTCGGCACCGAAGCCGATCTGAACCTGACTGGCGGTCCGGACATCTTACCGGAAATCATCTCCCTTGGCATGCTCCGTCTCGTGTCCGAGGGTGCGGATATGTTCAGAGGCGGGGCGACGAAGACTGGGCCCGGAAGGATTCGAACCTTCAACCAACGGATTATGAGTCCGATGACCAGATTTCACAAGTCCAGCAAAATCAGGCGCTTAGCGACTCTCCGATGAGCAGTGGGGCGCGCCATGGGGCGCTTTCCGTGCAGAATCGGCCCTCTGAACAGCCCCCGAAAGACCCCGACCTGGCCAAGCTCATCGAGGCTTGGCCGCAACTGTCTGAGGACGCTCGCGCGGCCATCCTGCGAGAGGCCGGCCTATGACGGCGCACCCTGAATTCGGCAAGGAACTGAAACGGCCGTTCGAGGTACACGAAAACTGTTACGACTGCGGCGAGTTCTACGACGCCTGCGAGGGCTGGCGTGCATCGAAGGACTTCACTTGCCGAGACTTCAACCGACTGCCCGACGTGGGGATCAACGGCAAGTTGGGGCAGGAGTTCCCCCCATCCCGCCGGCGAGCCCCGGCCGAGCCCAAGCCCGAGCCAATCGCCCAGGACCCGCCCGACAGCACCCGGCCTACGGTGCCCGAGCAGGGTCCCGCCAGCTCGCCAGCGATCGAAGTGCCGCGGGAGGACTCCCCGGCCGAACAGTCGCCAAAACAGGCACGCCAGCAATCCCCGGCGGCCAATCCCGGACCGTGCGGGCAACGCCTATGCGGCTGCGGAGTGCTCCTGCGAAAGCGGGAACGATGCTGCGCCACATGCCGGGCCGAAAGACGGAAACAGACCATGTGCCGGCGCCGAAGCCGGGAACGGCCCTCTACGGCGGTTGACGGTGGCTCAGGCTTGCCATTTGCCGGCCCAGGAACGCTATCTACGCCGTGCGGGAGCGGCGCGCACAATTAACTTGACCTACGATACCCCCGGCAACCTTTGCGCCATAAATACCCCGTTTTCCGCACGCTCTTGGAACAACCCAGAAGGAGAGGCAACATCATGCACACCAACGGCACCCACGGCCAGCGGCAGAAGCTCATTCACCACGTCGCCCGACGCTTGGGCATGCGGCCGCGCGACGTTCAGCCGATCGTCAACGCCCTGCTGCTGGAGCTGCGCGAGGCCCTGGGCGCCGGCCACAAGGTCAAGCTCAGCGAGTTCGGCGTCTTCCGGCCCTGCATCAGCCCGATGGTCCTGCGCCGGGACGGCACCGGCCGCTCCGTCCCGCGCAAGCTCTACCGCATCGTCTTTCACCCGGCCCCACTCTTTCACAGGTACGTGGAATACTACTACCGCAGGCAACGATAAGCCCGCCCCAAAGCCCGGCGAAGCCCGTAACAATCTCCCGACCAACGACTCTGGCAGCGATGACGATGAGCGAACGACAGCGAGAACCCGAAAACTCCGGACTTGGGCCACAGGGGGGAGACGGCGGACGAAAACGAGGCGAATCATAGGGGTGCGTTCTTGTTCGCGACGCGCAAGAAAGACCGCCAGCACGACGCCGACGGCCCTCTGCGCCACTTGGAGCGACGGTCTACGCGGCCCGGACCACGCGATGAACGGCGACGTGGCTCCACGGGCCGCCCTGCTTCGCTGGGACCCCGGCCGCATTGAGCTTGTCGGCAATATCCCGCAGACTCGCGCCAGCCGTGTGCCATTGACGTATCAGCGCGATGGTCTGTTGTTCGGCGGGAATCTCCGTCAAGTGCTGGCCGTCGGCGTCGAGGTCGAAGCCGTAGGGCAACCATCGGCCCACGCGCCGGCCTTGACTCCGTAAGTGCTGCATGGCGGTTGTGGTCCGCTCGGACACAAGGTCGCGCTCGAATTCCGCCAGGACCGCCAGCATACGGAAAACCATCTTGCCGGCGGCCGTGGTCGTGTCGATGGCTTCGGACAAACTCACAAGGTCCGCGCCGGCCTTGTGCAGTCTCTCGCTGATGTCGATGGCGTCTCTCGTGCTTCGGGCCAGGCGGGACAGGCTGTAGACCACCAGCGCGGCCTTGCGCTTGCAGGCTTGTGCAATCGCGGTCTGTGCCGCCGGCCGGTTCGTGAGCTTCCCGCCGGAGATTCCTGAATCGACGTGGACGGCCGCCAGGGTGTACCCGTTCGATTCTGCCCATACTCGAATCCTGTCCCTTTGTGCGTCGAGACTGACTCCGTTCTGTGCCTGTCCCTCAGTCGATACCCGAATATGGCGAATTAACATGGTAAGTGCAACAGGAATGTAAGAGCGACATCGCGAGCCGAATCCGGTAGCTTGGAGTTGTGCAAAGACTTCAAGGCTATGGAGTGCCCGCGATGTCGTACTGCCATCTTACC
>Ga0315275_10002463_pt1 | contig 16711 bp, 12 predicted proteins | sample YL17G03_0_MG_FD_205557 | JGI IMG/M metagenome (GOLD analysis project Ga0315275, IMG submission 205557) | Sediment microbial communities from Yellowstone Lake, YNP, Wyoming, USA - YL17G03_0 | ecosystem: Environmental > Aquatic > Freshwater > Lake > Sediment | place: USA: Wyoming | collected... | reverse complement strand
TGATGGAAATATGTGTCTGGGAAATTGAATCGGGGAAAAAGAAATTAGTTTTATCAGATTTCTATGAACCTATCTGTGTTACTCGCAATGCGAAATTTTTCATTGGGAAAATAAGTTTTAAAAATGATTTTATTATTTGGGATCTGGAAACAGGACAACAAATTACTACCTTACATGTGGAACATAAATCCGATGCGGTAATGATGACACAGGATGGAGAATGGGCAATATTTACAGATTTTAATAAAATTTCAGTATGGAACCTTACCTCGAAAAGGGAATTGCATCAATTTGATCGACATAAATGTGGAATCAATTCTCTTGAACTGTCTTCAGATGAAAAAATGGTAATTTCTACATCATATGATAAGAAAATTATCTGGAATTTAGAGAGTGGTGTTGTATTTCATGAATTTTCTGAGCCTAATATTCCCGATACGCTTTTGGATGGGAAGAGATTTGTATCATTTGATAAAGATTGTATAAATATATTAGATATTTCTACCGGAAAAGTGATCAAAAAGTTAGTTGGATTTTCCCAATCAAATTTTACTGGCGCTAGTGGAAAATGGTTAGTATTTGCTACAGATAATTTATTTACTCTATGGAATCATGAAACCGGGCGTGAATATCATTGTATTCCTCGTTCCTTACCAAATAATCGTACATCACCTTATAAAACCTTTTACCGGGTTAGTCCTAATGGAAAATGGCTTCTCATAGTAACCTGGATTTATGACTTATATTCGCACACCCTTGAAATTTGGGAAATTCAAAGTGAGAGATTAATTGCAAGATTTACTGGGGATTCTTGTTTTACAAATTATATAATTACAGATAATTTGGATATTATACTCGGTTCTATGTTAGGGTCTGTTTATATTTTGCACTGCGAATCAAGGAAGTCATAAGAAGATTGCCCAAAACCCTTGTCTACATCATTAGATCAGAAGATGCATGCATTGAATCAAGAACCTGCTTATCAGTATCTACTGCAACGGTCTTAACATGGGAGGACCTAGTAGTCCCCCTCTTATCAATAATAGTATTGCCAGCTCCTCCGATCCCAATAACCAGGATATCCGGCATCTTTCCTGTCTCCGTCTATTCACTCGCACTCCGGCAGCAGCAAGGTACCCTGTCTGCCTTCAGGAACGCTCAGGAAAAACGCCAGGTTCCTGACAAAATCCTTCCTGCACGGCTCACATACATACCAGTTCCGGTCAAGATCTTCAGCCCGCCGGTGATGTGATATAATACAATCACTATCGAAACATGAGTCGACCGTGCATGCCATGGCAAGAACCCTGAGTACCTGTTTACCCAACCTTTTCAGGAACAACCGGGGATCGCTTGTCTCCTTTCTAAACCGGTATGTAGAGAGCATTCCCCTGCCATCCACCTGCCCATAGCAGAAAACATTACGGGAAAGCAAAGGATCGAAGAATTCAGTAGTGGTGATCCCGAGGACGATATTTCCGTTGATCTTTTGAAGTGCGGAGAAAAATACCCGGTGCTGGTTGTGAAGAGGGATATTCCGGGGCAACGGTTCGTACCGGCTTGAAATAAGGGGAATAATAGGAAGTTCCTCCAGAATCGAATCGATAAATTGTTTAACAGAATTTTGGAGAACCTCTTCAAGATCGGGGTTCGTGCCGCCAAAAAACACAAGAATAATACGTGATCTTTTTTTTACCGGGTACTCGCCTCCATCATACTTTTCCATCATTTAGCGTCCCGTTCTCCCGGTCCTTGCATTTGCTGCCAGCTCACCTTTCAGAGTCTTTTTCCCCTGCGAAATCCTAGCAGCCTTCACACCGCATAGCAATAAGACTCATCTCCCCGGGTTGTCCAACCGTCTGAACATCAACAGTATCGTTCCGGTGAATTCCATAATCACGGAACGGTTCATTCAGCAGGATGCCCTGGAACCGGTTAATATCCGGAACGTACCGGAACAACCGGACCCAGACAATTTCTGGAACTTCTTTATCCTTCCCGGGAAGGATTGCCATAATATCATCAAAAAAACCGGGTGCACGGAACGGATCAAGCCACGTGAATTCACGGATCATCGTGAGATCCGGTGGATCATAGTATTTGATCCATTCAGGGACAGGTGCCAGGCCAATACGTTGTATGCATTTGGTTGAGAGTAGTTTCAGAGTCAATGACCTGAGGGTGTTATAGCGGAACCTGAGTGAGACGAGATTTTCCAGGGGGACAGATGGTTCATCAGTTTCTGGTGATGACTGGTTCCGGCAGAGATGTTCAATTTTCAGACTGATACCGGCTTCATGATCAATATATATGTACCCGACTGCGGAATCTGCAGTACCGGGAACCTCAGCGATCTTTTTGTGCAGTGCCCGGCTATAATGCTGGAAATCAGAAACGAGCACCCATGAATAGATAAGCGTTCGATCAGTATGGCTGGATTCAGAAAAGACCATCATACGATCCCCCCATCTTCAAATGCTCTTTTGTTCCCGGATTATTTCCTCCAGAGGAATGGTGTTGGATGCCGGTCATAATCCCATACACCCGAACCTTCCCTTTCAGGGATTTTTTAAAACTCGAACACCAGACTATATCCGCTGCAGGATTAAGTTCATGGGTGAGCAAACTCACAATCTCCCGGGTATCATCTCGTATAAATTCATTGTCTGCAGTGATGAGAACAATACAACCCGTGGCATTGCGGTAATCGATATCAAACGATGGTGAATTTAAACAATTTCTGACCACCCGTTCATTTTGATTTCCCTCCGATTCCTTTGACTCACCAGCTAAGATAATGGCCATGCCCTTGTTCCTGAAGAGTGCCGGGAAGTCGTCAGGATCGATATTAATCAGGTACGGCAGGGAAATACTGTCAATAAGACGGCGGAGAACATCAACGGCTATCCCGTTTACTTTTGCATATACCTTTTCCGGTAAAAGATTGGGGAACACATTACGATACCGGTCATTATCCATGACAATTACCGAATCTGCATACCCGAGCAGTTCAAGTAATCCTTCTTTAGCATTTTTAACGGTTTTTCTCTGGATCCTGAACGGAAACAGTGCAATCGCAATGACAAGCGAGCCTTTTTCACGGGCGATCTTGGCAATCTGCGGTGCCGCTCCCGACCCTGCACCACCCCCCAGCCCGGCGACAATAAAGACAATCCCTCCCGGTTCGAACAGGTGTTCAAATTCGGAACGTTCTTCAATAACCGCCTTTGCAGATTCAGCAGGATTTCCATCTCTCCATCCCTTGATCAGGTTGTTTCCCAGGAGAATCTGAACATCAGACCGGGTGGAAGTAAGAGCCTTATGATCAATGTCTGTTGTGACCAACTTCACCTCTGGGATATAGGCCTTTCCGATCTGGTCAATAACCGTGATTCCGGCTCCCCCGCAACCGATGAGAACAAAATGAGGTATGGTATTAGGAGGTATTTCCATTGTTACCTCACTACCAGCTTCAAAGCTGGAGCCTTCGTTGACCATTCTCCATCCGGATCAACGAGTACAATCTTCAATAACTCTCCGTTAGTCCGCTGGATATTCAGCGGCCGGCTTCCATCGTGCCGGAGCAAGTCTTTTATCAATGCTTTAACTCTCGGGACAGCGGGGTCCTCTATATAGAGAAGGAGATATAATCCTGTTGCCGTTTGAGAGATCGTATCTTTTATGATGCATTCGAGTTTTTTCAATATTACCGTATTTGGTACTTTATCGGCCTGTTCTTTCCGCGATGAATCAAACAGGATGGCTTCACCTTTACTAAAGAACGGTATCCCCTCAAAAAGCTGATACCCGTCCTGCGATTCAGAAACTGGAGGTACAACCCGCCTCTGCGATTGAGATGAAACACTATTCGGTACGATTACATTACCCGATTTTCTGGTAGAGGACAAGGAATCAGGTGGATTCAGTTTCATGGTCCCATCGTATTGCATGATCATATCCATACTTTCGCCACCGCCAATCCAGTCAAGAACACCCCCTCCCCGGGGGTTGGCTCTTCTTCTCACCGATCTCTTTTCCAACCTAGTATAGGGAGAAGTCGTGACAAATGACTCCGACCACCCATAAGGCAGTGCATTGGGTATGATGACCTGTTCTTCTACAGTTCGCCCGGGTTCAGAGCGAACAGCGACAAATGCTGTCTCAGCAGATAACACCTGATATTTCAGTGATTCCCGGACTACCAGGTCTCTCACCAGACTCATTCTGTCCAGCATCTGGTTCTCGGCATAAACCTTGTCCGGGTGTTTATGCTTGAGGGAATCCAGGTCATATCCAAGACCCGCCAGATTCCTTGACAATTCTTTTTCCTGGTATCCGGCATGCATCAGGTATTCCAGTTCTGCAACCAGGCGGGCACCGAACAGTACCCTGACTGCCGGGCAGGGTACTACTGATGCCGGAAACGTGCAGTTATCAGGCCCACAGAGTTCATACCGGATGGGTTCCTTGCCGGGCGGGGCCCGCACAACAACCCAGGTACTCTCCCCCGAAGGCAGGTCCCCAAGGTCGACATGACACGTGCCATCAGGACTTCGTTTCACTTTCCGGCGATCAACAAGAAGGTTTTCCCGGTTTACCCGGAGCGTAAGCCCGACTGCAACGGGTGCGTCCCAGAGAAGGAGAACCTCATCAAGTGCCGAGGTGATATCCTCCTCTTGGGGGGAACTTGATAAAAATTTAGCAATTCCGCCACCCCGTTCAGCAAGCTGTTGGGCCAGGTTTGCGTTTGGCGATGCATCGATGCAGAGAATGCTGAAACGCCGTGCCTCCTTGTGGTGCGACTCCTTGTCCACAATTCGGAGAATCCGGGCAGCATCGGTCACCTCAGCATCCGTGATAATGATCACGTTTCGGGAAAGTGCCCCTTTTCTCCGGTTCTGGGATACCGCCTGTTCCAGGGCAACACCCAGTTCAGTACCCCCGCTTCTTGTATCCTTGAGATACCGAATGGCCTGTTCCTTGTTGCCCTCATTTGCAGCCAAAGGTTGATCAGAGAACCAGTACGTTCTCGATTCAAAGAGACAGAGGTTGAACGTGTCTTTATTGTTTAGTCCGGTGATGAACCGTTCCACGGCCCAGTCGGCTGCTTCCCATTTGGCTCCTTCCATCGATCCGGAATGATCAACCAGGATAATGACGTCACGAGGATAGTGGGCAGGTGTCTTTTGCGGAGGAGAGATGAGGGCGAGGAAATGTGTTTCATCTTGTTCATCCGAAAATATCCGGCAGGCAGGATTCGAATCCCCGGATACCGGTTCCCAGGTAAGTACACAATCCCGGTCAGGAATGACTGCACCCTGGTCAAGGGTGACGATCCTTCCCTGAGTCATCGTAATTGCATGGGTAAGGCTTGTTATCAGTCCCTCCTCCCCAACAGAGACCGAAAGACTAAACCTGTGTCCGGGATCCCGGAGGACTGCAAGAGGCTGCCCGTCGGCGTGACGGGAATACCGCTCATCACTCCGCACGTAGCGGGGAGCTGTTGTCAGCGGAATCCTGAACGAAAAACCGGTTCCCTTCGGCTGACCTATCTGGACATACCGGGTTTTTATAATCACATCTTCATCCGGAGAAATACCGGCAATCCGGAGGGTAAATACATCCGGAGATTCACGGGTCACCAGTGCCGCTGCCTTGTTCTCTTTTTTTGCGTTTTCGTAATCTGTCTCTGCATCCTTTCGCGATTTAAGGAGTGAATGGATGGTGACCTGTCCAAAACTCACATCAACGCTGGTGACTGCCGCATCGCCCGGTAAGGGGAATCGGTAGAGAGCTTCAATGACATGGGGATTGGTCTCCTTTGCATACCGGAAAATATGTGTGAGAGTAAGATCCGCCAGTGGTCCGGCAATCAGGCCTTCCAGCTTTGTTCCGGTAAGTGGGACGAATGACGGTATATACTCTCCAGCAGCAATTATTTCGAGGACGGCTACACCATCCGGACGGGAATTATCAAACCAGTTGCGATTAAATATCACGTGAATTGCCCCCCAACATCACACCAATTCACGGTCTCAGACCTTTTTTTGACTCGCATCATTTGTTATCTCCTTTTTAAATTTTACTCAACACCCGTTACATTTCATTCAGGCATACGCCCGGTACTCATCGCCGCCATCATCCTGTTTAAGGAATTCCGACAGTGACCGAATGAATGCAGTCCTGCACGTATCGCATACCCCCCGGTTCCTGTCAAGATCCTCAACCCAGCGATGATACGAGACTATACAGTCCGGCCTGGAGCATGAGCTGAGACCACATGCCATGGCAAGAGTCTTGATAATCTGTTTGCTCAGACGATCTAAGAAGAGACTGCGATCGGGGCTCTCGGTCCGGAAGCGGTAGGTTGAAAGCAGCCCCCTGCCACTCCAGCTCCCGTAGCTGAAGATGCACCGTGAGAGCGAAGGGTCATAGAACCCGGTTTCAGTTACCCCGATGACGATGTTGCCGTTCATCTCGTCAATAACGGGAAAAAATGCCCTGTCCTGGTTATGGGCCGGGATAGTCCCCGGATTTTGTGCGTTCCACAAAGAAAACCGGGGTTGAGCAGGAAGTTCACCTTTGAGCTGGTCAAATAATTGCGCAAGAGACCCGAGAAGGGCATCTTTGAGCTCGTGGTCACGCTCCTCAAAGAACACAAGGGCAACCGTCGGATGTTTTGATGGACGCTCGCTTCCGTCATCCCGCAGCATGGGTGGACCTCACCGGTTCGTTTTGGATCAACCCCAGGCAACTCCCTGGCAAATTGCCCACCGTTGTGAGGTTTGGTCCAAAGACTCCTGTCTTCTTCCTGGGCATCATTTCATGATCCCGGGAACAGGGATGCACTTTGTTTACCCGATAAATCCTACTCATACATTTCATCCCATAATTGAGAAGATCTTAATCGCCCCTCTTGTCATCAGTCCGATAATAATCGATATCAAATTCCCGCATTTTTTCATAGATTACCGGGGGAATTGCCGCACACGGAAGTACTTTTACGCGTTTTTTATCGGGACCCGTCACAGCAATCTCTTCAGGAGAATCAGTAAATACAAACACCTGTTTAGCATATTTTGTACCGAGCTTGACGGCAGATTCAAGGGGGTAGGAATAACTGAGTTCATCCATCATGGGTATTGGGTCATCTTTTACCCCGACAAATGTGACCATTACACCAAGTGTGTAGTGTTTGTCCTCGTATGCGGCAAGGCTTACCCCGGGATAATTCTTGTCAAAAAAAATCTTTGTCTGGCAAAACCGTTGACGGGTATCCAGGGATACCTGGATAGACCCTTGTTTTCTGTTGAGAGCGGGTTCATGAACGGGCACAGACAGATCTGCCGAACGGTAATCGATAACATAGCAGACACGATTCTCAACCGCGGGTTTCCTGATGTACATCTTATTGAACGGCTTGTTTCGGATAGTTTCGCGGATGTCAATTCCGTCATAAAACCCGGAGGAGAACTCCTGCACACAATAATCTTCGGACGATTCCTGTAATGCAGTGAATCGGGATTTCATGTATTTCATGAAATCCAGTTCTGCCTGCTGGGAAGCCAGTGTCCGTGTCCAGCGGGAGTAGCAGATCGAACGGGACGGGCGGAAAATTTTTCTGCGTAGTTTGCTGATCTCCGGTGAGTCATAAAATGCAGAAACCGTAAGGGTCAGGGATCTACGGTTTCCCAGCGGCATGAAATTATAATCATACAGGTTCTTCACAGAACACTCTGACGAAGTTCTTTCGTTAGGTGGGTATGATTTTAGTTTCTGGAACACCTTAACCGCATAATTATCATCAACACAGTATTTTGCCGCGGCTACAAGATTGTAAATGTCAGGATAAAGCTCTTTATCCGTTAAGGCAAGGTTATACCCGTACTGGTGGGTGACCCGTATCTTTTCCGCGGGAATATCTGTGCGGTCTGTCCCGCAATACACATGAGAAATCCATTTTTCCCGTTCTACCGGAGTGTCCCGGAAGAGCTCATAGAGATACATGAAGAAGGGAACTTCCGGAGACATTTTGAGAATATCATCTTCACTAACCGCACAAATTCGTGACGGGACAACAAACCTGTCATCTACCGGTTCAAGAGGTGCATCAAGAAAATGCCGGATGCCATTGACATGTGATGCAGAGCATACCAGGACGACATCAGTTTCTTTGCTTAATAGTTCCTTCAGTTGGATAGCCATGTACTGGAGACGGGTTTGCAGATACGTGGAGATCTGATTATCAAATTTCGGTAACCTCGCCAGACCAATAGCCAGTTCAGGAAGATGGCTGAATCCGCCGGAATTGTTCTCTCCATGAAGTGCTTCAACCCAGGATCGTAAGATATCTTTTGGTGAAATTCCATAATACTGAGCATTTTTCAGGACTGCTTCGACTCCGGACAGACGGCACTGATCGGTAAAATACCTGTAATCGTCGAGGTTTCCGGTTACCGGCAGACTGGTGTCAATAAATCGCATATCAATGCCTGATTCCTGGAAAGAACGTACGGCCTCGACCGGGGCGGACGTGGGAATTATCGGGATCCCACGAAAAAGCTGGTCTGCAATGACACTGGCCTTTGGAAGCATCTTTGCTGCGGATATGACCTGGTTTTCAAGACCATGGGGGAGATCAATGGCTAACGTAAAATCAGAATCCTTCCGGTCCAGGATTTCCTTTCGGACCTGTGCTGCATATTCGGCAATACCAGGCACATAGGGCAGGATATGAAGTTTCTCATTTATTTTTGACTGGTCCATTTTTTCACCTCACCCTCTTTTGAAAGTTGGGGAGTCTTTTCTTCATTTTTCCGACATTTGGGTAGAATTACCAAAAGGGCTACACATTTTCTTATATTCCTATAAAGATGGATTTTTTAACGGTTACCGGGCGATCATGAATTTTGAGTATCGTCCGTCCAATTGAATCTAATGTATCGTTCGGATTTTTTGAGGAGAAGCAGGTGATGTTTATGGCATCCCGGATTGAATAGGACGTGATCGATCCCCTCTGTTTTTGGTCATCCAGATACTGGATTACTGCCTGAATGTGTTCAGGTGTAACAAAGGGCATATGGTAGGCAATTATCTCCTTCAGCTCATGTACTGAAGGGAACTCTACTGGTAAGATCGGTTTTAAACGTGACTCGATATATTCCGGAACAGTAAAGGTGGACGAATCATCATTCATCGTAGCAACGAGTCTGAATTCAGGATGGGCCATGATTTTTGTTCCGGAACTGATGGATTCGATATACCTCCGGTCATCCAGCAGGGCAGCAAGACTTGCCCAGCTCTTCTCATTCATCCTGTTCGCCTCATCAAGCACACAGACGCCGCCGTTTACCATTGCTGAGACGAGTCCGCTTGCCCGGTACAGGACCTGGCTATCCTTTGCGATTACCGGAGTGATAAGGAGATCATCGGGGCGCATATCTGAAGTACAGTTCATCGGGTAGACCGGCTGCTGGAATTCCTTTGCGACAGCACAGGCAAGGGTTGTCTTTCCACAACCGGGGGGGCCGATAAGAACCGGAGTCATTATCCGGTCCTTTGCATTCATTTTTAACCATGCAGCGCTCAGCAAACGGAATACCTCTTTCTGTCCGATCCAGTAATAATCCGAAATATCCGGCACACGAAGGTTGACAGCGATGTTATCAATCGTGATCGTTCGGGACAGGTCGGTAGTTTCCAAATCTTCAGGTTCCATAACTCACCAGTAAACTATAGTATCTCAACAGTTATAAAAATTGTGTTGGAAGTTCAACACAAATACCTTGCGCTTCCCAAACCTGCCCCCCTCAACCTGTCTGATATACAGCTTAAACAACCTGAAATTTTTTTTAATTGTAAAAAACCGACAACAATGTTTTTATTAAAAGAGTTGGATATGCATCACAAGGTTCATCATTTCATAAAAAAAATGATGGATGTCCAACAGTTATGAGCCCACAACCCAAAAAAGAGCATTCGGTTGCTTCAGATATCCAGAGGATACATACTCTGATTCTCCAGCTTGAAGACCTGATCCACCGTATCGAAGTGCATCAGAAAAACTCCCTGGAGACTACAGAAAAAATCCTCAGCGAATGTAATGATCTTCTATCTGAGGTAAAACTTGAGTTTCACCAGACTCTGAGGGACGCAGACCAGTTCGAGTATGAACGTATTCCCAATATTCCTATAGATGATATAAAGCTAAAAAAAGCATGGCTTGTTTTGTATAAGTACCATAACGGTGCAACAGCAGATACAATTGCGGAAGATCTCAGAAGACACCGGACAACAGTATCCACCTATCTCAATACGTTAGTATTAATGCATTTTGCGAAAAAAGAACGTACAGGTCATGAGATAATGTACAAAGCTATCCTAAGAAAAGATAACGAGGCAGAATGAAAGCCGGTCAAATCGAATCCCTGAAGAAAAAGATCCTCGTTATTTACTCTGCGGGGTGCGGGAATGGCAAGAGCGAGATAGCCGCAAATCTTGCCTTCAGTATCGCGCGCAGGGGTATCCGCACCTGGGTCCTTGATGCGAACACCTTTGCTCCGGCACAGGATTTCATTTTTGGGTTTACATCATCCTCACCGAACTTTTCCCATTTCCTGATCGATTCATCGATTCATGAAATGCCCGTTTATTCCCTGGACAAAATATTTTCAAAATCACATCCTACGCCGCTTCTTCTCACACCGGCAGAACGCGATGACCAGGAGACCCGGTTTGCCCTCCAGGAGACTTTTAACTGTGATATCGATGTTTACAGCAAAATTCCTGAAGCGGTCTTTAAGGCAATGATCCGACACAAAATCGATCTCCTCATTATTGACACTCACCCGAGTTTTGAAAGGATCAATGAAGTCTGGATGGGGATGACAGATTTCCTGCTCATCATCTCACGTATAAACCCGGTTGATCTCGAAAACCTGAAATCTCTCCTGAAAGACCCTTCAGTACTCGATATCGCCCAAAAACTGGTCGTCTTCACGAATGTGCAGCTAGACAAGTCACGGAAAGCTCTAAAAGATATGGACAATGCTGCAATTGTTGGGCAACTAACGGAACTGCAACATCAGTTTGAGCGCGATCGTTGTGTGCTCGACTGCTCAAACCCGTCGACAATTCCTGCAGGAAAAACGGATATCTATGATCAGGCTTTCCTGTACTCGAAGAAACTTGCCCTTTTCCAGCAGGCTTCTCTGCGGAATGGAATGTTTATTGAAAAAGAGCCAAAGGATAATTTTTCGGTAAATATCGAGCGGTTAGGGAAGAAGGTTGTGGAGATGGTGGGGATTAAGAGATAATCCAGAGTATGGAATTTTTTAGATTAATCTAAGAATATTCTATCCTTGAAAGCATGGGATGTGGATTATATAACTTGCATCTCCTTCAATTGGTATTTTTACCATGTGAGAACAAACAAAACGGACATTCCTCATCTATTCTTCGAATCTCCATCATAATCAATAAAATTTGGTACGCAAGAATCGTATAACATGAGCGGATGCTTATTACACTTTTTCAGATTGCTCGAGCACATCTTTATGCAGTGTCATCCATAAATACGGTTGCTCTAGGTATTGAGAATCGGTCAAAACAATTGAAATCTATTCGCTTTTTAAGGAAGGATCACATTCCTGGCAAAATTTATATTCACTCAAACAAATCTGATGAGCTGCATCCTCTGCCAATGGACCGGCAAGTCCCTCATAAGCATGTCGCCATGATTTTGCATTTTCCGATGGACAACGAGAAGGATGGTGAAGGCCCGTCGGTTCGTTAGCTGAACGTTTAACCATGCTTCCTTCATTTGGTCGCAGTTCATAGTGGAAATCTGAAAGTAGAAAAGAGTTCTTGCACGAATTACAAACACACACTCTGCCGATTGAACCTTTGAATTTTTGCTTTTGAGCATCTGGCTCAATCATTTCTTCACCACACGTTGGACATGTAACTTTTAGTGCTTCATCCCAATGTCCCTTATTGAAATCCATATCATCCCAACACCAATAATGTAAGGCAGTGCAAACAGGCAGGTTAAAAGAAAGCCCGTGAATTATACAATGATGAACTTGTTCAAGTAAATTATGTAGAATAGCGTGACCCGTCGGTAGAAGATCTTCGATAAAATCAATAGGGGGATCGAAATATTGGACAGATAATTGACAGCCAGTTAGGATTTCCCAGATTCTGACAGTTCTATCCATGCTCGCTGAAATAACAAATTGCCCATCTGGAGTGAAACGAATAGATACAATAGGATCCGTATGACCACTAAGTGTATTAATACAAGTCCAAGTAATGCAATCCCAAACTCGAATAAGGGCATCCTTGCCTCCTGAAACTACAAATCGACCATCTGGACTGCAAATCACAGAATTCACAGCTTTTGAATGTCCAAGAATTGTACGCACGCATTTACCAGTAGTGATATCCCATAGAAGGAGGTTACCTTGTTCAGTTCCCGACAACGCAAAACGACCGCTGGCCATTATAGAAAATGGATTTGCATCTATTCCATCGAGTATTAGGGATCGCTTGCTGACAAGATCCCATATTCTCACAGTGTTGTCATTACTTTTGGAAATAACATATCTTCCTTCAGGACTGATGACCCCGTCCCGCACTAATCCTCTATGTCCATCTAACTGACTGATAACTTTTCCAGTAGTCGTCTCGTAAACAATCAAATCCTTTCCGGCTATTTCAATACGAAAGCCTTGTTTCTGAATTTTTGGAATATCTGTTGAAGTGTTGATTCTCCATTTGGGCGGCCACCAATCAGGGCTTGTCCCTATCAACCTTGATTCTCCATGAGTGTCCCAAACACAGATTGATCCATTATCATCTCCACTAATCCCTGTATATCCATCATCAGCAAGAACTACCGAACGAACACAAGCAGAATGACCATATAGCACTTTTAGACATTGCCCAGTATCTACATCCCACAATCGTACTGTTGCATCTTTATGGCCTGTGATTGCACGTGTACCATCTAGTGTTAAGGCAAGGCAAATAGGGGTATTCCACTCGAATTCTTTACAGTCATGTTTTCCAAAAATATCCCACCTAATGACGTCCCCTCTAACGATATTCCATTCACTAGGTGGAATATATTGGTAAACCCCACTGAATGGCATCCATTTACACTCAGGTATCGTTTTTGATGAAAGTGCTGCAACAACGCGTAACCCACTAGACATGGCAGCAACAGCAATAGATACTACAGGTGGAATATCGTATGTTAGCCAACCCATTCTTTTTAGATGGGACATATTCCTTGGATCTAACGTGTAAAACATCACCTCGCCAATCATTTCTTCAAATCGAGTGCCGTAAAACCAATCCGATTCTACGACGCCACTACTACCAGTTACCAAGTTACGTCCATCAGAAAAAATTGCAAGAGAATTTATGTAACTGGTCTCGCATCCGGATTTAGAGATAGAACATTCGCATAAGCCTGTTTGCAGATTCCAAACTTTAAGATTTTTCTTGTCCGCAGTGACAGCCCTAGACCCATCCGGAGTCATGGCAATCGCTAATATAGGACTAGTGTGACCTGTTGTGACCCTCATTTGGAGTTCCCCGGTCTTCACGTCCCATACATTTAGAATCGTGTCTTTATCACAAGAAATTGCGAATTGGCCATCAGAATTAAGGCAAACATCTTTAACGGTTGACGTGTGTTCCTGGAGAATGTGGATACATTTACCAGTTCTAATATCCCAAACACGTAGTGTATTATCTCGACCTACTGAAACCGCCGTGATCCCATCACTAGCTAGTGCTACTCCGGTAACAACACCCACATGACCCTCTAATATAGCCACTTTCGCAGGATTTATGATAAATTGCGGACGTTCAACCAATTGAATCCAGACGCGCTTTCTTTCATTAACTTGTCCCAAGATTTCTTCGGCTTGAAGTGCTACAGGACCAGAATTTGAGTGATTGAAGGCATCAATGAGTACAAGGTGCGGCCATTTCTTAAAAATATGAGAATGACACCGGACGAATTCTGAGAAGACTGAAATATTCTTTAAATTCTTTGAAAATGTGTCTACAATGTCATTACTGCCATTATTTTTGTTCTCTTCAACTAAAATCTGAAGTATAGTTCGATAGTCAGTTATGAGATCAAACGTCATTCCTAATGTACACTTAAATTCGATGAATTCAAGATCACAAAGGATTCTCTCCGCACCCTCCCAATCTTTGGCTTCAGTTCTTTGATAAGGGAGTTCATCGAGAGCTCGATGATTGGGCTCTCGCCAGCGGATCTCGAAATAATCGGCGATAGTATTGTGGGCTTTCAAGCGTACCAGTTCGTCACTCAAGTAACGTTTTCCGACTACTTCCTTCAGTTGGATGTGATAGAAATCGATAAGCTCCCCACGGTGCATTAGGTATGGGCGTAGTAGATGAAGTAATGCAGCGAGATTGCCTTGAGATTCGGGTCCGAGGGAGGTCACTGAATTAACGATCTTAGGTTCTAACAAATCTGTAAGCTCTTGCTGGCTTAATCCATGCCGGCTTGCGCCCAACAGCAAAGCGAATCTTGAAACAAATTCAAGCCCTAACTTTCGCCCTTCAGCGTCGCGAAAAACATCGTCATTTTCCAGCCGTTCAAATATCCATCCGAAAAGCTCATGAATTGTACACGGTAGTTCGCAGATGCGCCGAGTGATCTCTTCGTATGTTCCTAGTGTGCGCAGTTCCTCGAGCGCGGCCAACAGATACAAAGGTGTTCCAGCATCCGTTTTAGTTAGAAGCGCGAAACGTTGATTAGGTTCGAATTGCTTTCGGTAACGTCCCAGGAATTGATCGATGATTGATTCGCCATCGGTTTTCGATAGCGGTTTCAAATCAATCTCAGGTAGTTTTCGGAAGCGACGACGCAACTCCCTAAGAACTGGCCCCTCCAGGCTAGAAATTATGATGCGGGCATTCTCTGGGAGATCCTTAGGCAGCCAGTGTAATCTGAAAGAATGCGACATCAGATCAAACTGATTGACGGCATCTAGAATGATCACAACACGCTTCTTTGCACATGCTTGATGTAGAAAATTCGGGAAGGCGACATTGAGTTTTTCAATTTCATCAGGGACATCGGAAGTGATGTCTGAACATGTTATCTTAAGTTCGTGGCAGAGTCTCCTTAATGTACGTCGCACATCAGTTGAGCCGGGACTTACGCCGACAAAATGGCATAATAAAATGGTCGATTGTTGGTGGTTAAGACTTAGATGACGGTATAAATATGCGAGTAGGGCAGACTTGCCACTACCAGGCACACCGGTGAGACATAGGTAGTTGTTGTCTCCAGAGGCAACAGTGTGAGCGAGTAGTTCATTCATTACTTTTTCACGACTGCCAAGAACAAAATGTTCACAGCGCTCCTCGACGAAGGTTTCCATCGCGATATTTTCCTCGTCGAATTCGTCTGAGTACGAGAAGGTGTCCTTCAAAAAGCGATCCTGCAGAACGGGATCGTTCCTAATGCTTGCTAGCAGGTCGCTAAAAACACGGTCACCGAATTCTTTGAGATCAATCAACCGCCTGCTTTCGCTATCCCATTTTGCTGGATATATGAACGGATCGAAGCTCGCATCGATGATGGCCTGTTTAAGTTCAGCAAGCTTGATCTCATTTTCACTATCTTGCGGTTCGCGGAATTCACCTTGAGTGGTTTCCACCATCGCAGCAGTAGCAGCTACATTGCGGAAGTAAAAATATGCAAAGCCGCGATCTTCCATCGTGCGATTGAGAACGCCATAATGTATTTCGTCTGATGTGATAGAGTGATCCTTACCTGGTGGTAGCCAACCGTAACGTCCGCCGAGTATACAAAGGAAGCGAGGACGGCATTCGTCCACAATTTCACGACAGACTTCAAGTGCGTTTTGTTCGCTGGTAACACCCCAGCGTAAGTCCACGTCAACAAGATGGATGCGAAGCGGCAGCAATTGTTCACGCAGTCTGGGGAAAACAAAGCGCACCAAGTGATCTCGCTCAGCTTGCATGTCACGGAAAGTCGAGGAGATGAAGACACGGACAATCAGCCAAGAAATTGTCATGGATTAAAAAGACATGCTGTTTTTTGGAATAATAAATAAGTGGGATTTAAATCTCAAAGTCTATCCCAAATCATTGAGATTACCTCAACTATTTTCCTGATACACGGTAGAAAAAAATCCTTGATTCGATTTAATATTGACTTAATCGCACCGACTAGTCCGTAACATGCATTTAGAATATCAGGATGTTCCTTGTATGTAAAAGAAATCACTTTCATCATCTCCCTGGAAATTTAACAGGATTAAGGAATAATCTCAATCATTTGTGATAGGAGCAGGAATCGGGTCCGCGTCCTCGTCCCGTTTGGAGCCAGCCCGCTGATAGGCAAGCATCCAGTCGTTAAAATGGAGCGTGCCCAGTTCTGGAGGTGGCGGCACTTCATCTGGAGGCTGCAAGGGAATAGGATCAATAAAATCGATCCCTCGTAACTCCAGCGCCAAACGCCACTCTTTCTCCACCCATTTCGACCGGCTTGCTTCGAGAGACCAGAACAGGTAAAAAATATCCCGTTTCAGAATCTCCTCAGTAAGCCGGTTCTCCCACTTTTGACCGGAGTGTAGTGAATATACATCCATGAAAAAATCGATATTTGGAATAATTTTGGCGATTCCCTGTA
>Ga0315275_10002462_pt1 | contig 16719 bp, 12 predicted proteins | sample YL17G03_0_MG_FD_205557 | JGI IMG/M metagenome (GOLD analysis project Ga0315275, IMG submission 205557) | Sediment microbial communities from Yellowstone Lake, YNP, Wyoming, USA - YL17G03_0 | ecosystem: Environmental > Aquatic > Freshwater > Lake > Sediment | place: USA: Wyoming | collected... | reverse complement strand
TGCTCGAGCAGGGCGAGATCGTCGAGGAATGGAGCACGCTGGTGCATCCCGGCATCCGGATCCCGTCATTGATCGCGTCGTTCACCGGCATCGACGACTCGATGGTGGCCGACGCGCCGCCGTTTGCCGACGTGGCGCAGGAAGTGCGGCGACGGCTCGAGGGGCGGCTGTTCGTCGCGCACAACGCGCGCTTCGACTATGGCTTCCTGCGCGCGGAGTTCCGCCGGCTCGGCGTGAAGTTCGCCGCGCCGGTGCTGTGCACCGTGAAGCTGTCGCGCGCGCTGTACACGGAGCACGCACGCCACAACCTCGACACCCTGATGGAACGCTTCGGCCTCTCGTGCATGGCGCGGCATCGCGCGCTCGGCGATGCACGGGTGCTGCCCGCGTTGATTGCAGCCATGGAGAACCAGCGTGGTGTCGACGTGATGCATGCTGCGGTGACCGATGCGCTGCGCGAGACGCGATTGCCGTCGCACCTGCCGCCGGAGCTCGCCGACGACTTGCCGGAAGGGCCGGGCGTGTACCTGTTTCGTGGCGAAGGCGGGACGCTGCTGTACGTCGGCAAGAGCCGCAACATCCGCAGTCGCGTGTTCGATCACTTCGCGGCCGAGCATCGCTCCGGCAAGGAATCGAAACTCACGCACCAGGTGCGCCAGGTGGAGTGGATCGAGACGGGAGGCGAACTTGGGGCGCTGCTGCTCGAATCGCGACTGGTGAAGGAACACTCCCCGACAGGCAATCGACGCCTGCGCCGCCACGATGGCGACTGCGTCGTGCGCCTGCGCCGTGACGAGCAGGGTTTGCGGCCGCAAGTCGTGCCGGTCGAAGACGTGGATCCTGGCCTCGATGCCGATCCCGTCTTCGGGCCGTTCCGCACCGCGAAGGACGCGTGGCGTGCGATCGAGGGCAAGGCGCGCGAAGCGGGGCTGTGCCTGAAGATGCTCGGTCTGGAATCAGGTGAGGGCAGCTGCTTCGCCTACCAGGTCAGGAAGTGTCGCGGTGCCTGCGTCGGCAAGGAACCACATGCGCTGCACGATGCGCGGTTGCAGATGACGCTCGTGCCGCTGCAGTTCAAGCCGTGGCCGTTTGCCGGCGCCATCGGCATCCGTGAGCCCGCGCCCGCGGCGGCTGGTGTCCTGATTCACGTGATCGACCGCTGGCGCCACCTGGGCACGGCGCGCGACGAAGAAGAAGTACAGGCCCTGCTGCGTGCCGCATGCGACGCCCCGTTCGACGCGGACAGTTATCGCATCGTCGGGCGTGCGTTGCAGGACGTGCGGCCCCGCGACCTGATGCAGTTTCCTGCGCGGCGGGAATCTCCTTGAACGACACCACCATACCGGAGCAACGCTACCGTTTTTTTGCCGCTTGCCCGCTCAACGTGGCGGACATGCTGTCGGCCGAGCTGCGCCAGCATGGCGTGGACGTCGTGCGAGAACATCCGGCGGGCGTGAGCTTCGAAGGGCCACTGGCGAGTGCCTACACCGCTTGCCTGCAGGCACGCACCGCAAGTCGCGTGCTGCTGACGCTCGCCGACCTGAACGCGAGCGATCCCGACGTGATGTACCGCGGCCTGCTCGAGATGCCGTGGGAAAGCCACGTCGGTTCGGACGGCACGTTTGCGGTCGACGTGGTCGGTGAATCGCCCCCGTGGCTGCGCCACACGCAGTTCGCGGCGCTGCGTGCCAAGGATGCGATCGTCGACCGGATGCGCGAGCACACGGGTGAGCGGCCGAACGTCGACCTGGCCTCGCCCGACCTGCGCGTCAGCCTGCGTTTCGCCAGGGAGCGCGTCACCGTCGGCATCGACCTGAGTGGCGAGCCTCTGCATCGGCGCGGCTACCGCCAGACGGGCGTCGAAGCGCCGCTCAAGGAAAACCTGGCGGCCGCGTTGCTGCTGCGATCGGGCTGGGCCACGATGGCCGCAGAAGGCGCTGCGTTCTACGATCCGATGTGCGGCTCGGGTACGCTGGTGATCGAAGCGGCGATGATTGCCGCGGGGATCGCTCCTGGTCTGCTCCGGCGCCGGTTCGGTTTCGAGCGCTGGCTGCAGCACGATGAGGAACTGTGGCACGCACTGCGAACCGCCGCCGAGAACGCACGCAGGCTCGAAGTGCTCGAAGGCGGTCGCTGCGCGGGCAGTGATCGCGACCAGACTGCGATCCGTGCCGCAATAGCCAACGCCAACCGGGCCGGGCTCGGCAACCACCTGCTGTTCGATCGCCGCGATCTTTCGAACCTGCCGGCGACGACGCACCCCACCGGTCTCGTCGTGGTGAACCCGCCGTACGGCGTGCGCATCGGTGATCCCGAAAAGATCGAGGCGCTCTACGCGAATCTCGGCGACAAGCTGCTGCGCTGCTTTCCGGGCTGGGAAGCTGGCGTCTTGACTGGAGATCCACCGCTCGGTCGCGCGCTCGGCCTGCGCGCGTATCGCACCCACACGCTCTATAACGGCGCGATCGAATGCCGGCTGCTGCGCTTTCACCTCGACGAGTCTGCGAAGGAGCCCGATCCGGTGCAGGTGCGTGCTGCGCGGCTCGAAGCCGCGCGCGAACGTCCCGGCTCGTCGATGTTCGCGAACCGTTTGCGCAAGAACTACTCGAAGCTCGCCGACTGGGCGCGTCGCAGCGACGTCGCCTGCTTCCGCGTCTACGACGCCGACATGCCCGAGTACGCCTTTGCCATCGACGTCTACGGCAATGACGAGCGCTGGGCCTGCGTGCAGGAATACGCGGCGCCCTCCAGCATCGCGCAGGAGTCCGTGCGCGCCCGCCGTGACGAGGCGCTCGCTGCCATCCCGTCGGTGCTGGAGATCCCGCCGGAGCGCATGTTCCTGCGCGTCCGCAAGCGGCAGAAGGCCGGCGAGCAGTATGAAAAGCTCGACGCCGAGGCGCAGTTCCACGTCGTGCGCGAGGGCCGCTATCGCTTCCTCGTCAACTTCACCGACTACCTCGACACCGGGCTGTTCCTGGACCACCGCATCACGCGCACGCGACTTGGCGAGTGGGCCAGAGGAAAACGCTTCCTGAACCTCTTCGCGTACACGGGTGCGGCCACGGTGCATGCGGTCGGCGGTGGCGCGATCGGCTCGACCACGGTGGACATGTCGAAAACCTACCTCGACTGGGCATGGCGCAATCTCGACCTCAATGAACTGCGTGGTCCGTCGCACGAGTTCATCCAGGCGGATTGCCTGGCGTGGCTCGAGGCGCAGTCGCAGCAGCTCCGCCCGCCGGCCTATGACCTGATCTTCATCGACCCGCCGACGCACTCGCGTTCCAAGCGCATGCAGCGTGAGTTCGACGTGCAGATGGATCACGGCTGGTTGCTGACGACGGCGTCGAAACTGCTGGCGCCCGGCGGCACCATCGTGTTCTCGAACAACTTCCAGAAATTCAAGCTCGACGGCGCGACGCTGGAGCACTTCGAAGTGGATGACATCACGCGCTCGACGATTCCAGCGGATTTCGCGCGCAACCCGAAGATTCACGTGTGCTTCGTGCTGCGCCCGCAAGTCGCTGCGCCTGCGCACCGGTGACGAGGAATACGGCCAGTGGATATTTTCAAGACCTTCACGCTCGAGAGCGCGCATCGGCTGCCCAACGTCCCCGCAGGGCACAAGTGCGCGCGTGTCCACGGGCATTCGTTTCGCGTCGAACTGCACGTCAGTGGGCCGGTCGATCCGCGCCTGGGCTGGGTGATGGACTTCGCCGAGATCAAGCAGGCGTTCGAGCCGCTGTTCCAGCGGCTCGACCATCGGTACCTCAACGACGTTCCAGGGCTCGACAACCCGACCAGCGAGAATCTGGCGCGCTACATCTGGCGAGAACTCAAGCCCGAGCTGCCGCTGCTGGCCCGTGTCGTCGTGCATGAAACGTGCACGAGCGGAGCCAGCGTCGCCGGCGGCGAAGACTGAGCGGCGGATGGCAAAGCGCCGGGGTCCCCGCCACGAGTCGGCGGGCCATTGGCTGCAGTGTCGTGATCGCGTGCTCATTCGGGCACGGCAGATGTGCACGGGGCGTCGTTTCGGGTACCGTAGGTCGCACTACCACGCGAACAGTGACTGCCATGCGCCACGCCTCGACACTTCGAATCCTGCTGTTGTCCGCTGCCACTTTTGCCTGGGGGATGACGGGCTGCAGCAAGTCCACCCCGCCGGCGGCCGCGCCGGAGCCCCTGGCTCAAGCGACGACCCAGGACGACGCTGCCGCCGAGGCGGCTGCGACTGCGCGAGCCGCGGAAGACGCGAAGCAGGCGGAAATGGCGGCCAAGGAAAAGGAGCTCGCCGAGCGCGAAGCCGCGGTCAAGCAGCAGGAGATCGAGGTAGAACTCGCAAAGGGAGCTGCGGAGAATGCGGCAGCTCAGGCAGCCGCGGCCAAGCAGGCTGCAGTTGCCCAGCAGGCCGCGGCGAAGAAGGCGAGCGCGGCCAAGCCGGCCACGCGCACTGCAGCGGCGGCACCGAAGGCGGCGGCACCGGCACCGGCAACACCGATCGTCGTGCCCGCGGGTACGCAGCTCGCGTTCGAATTGATCACTCCGGTCGGTACGAAGACGAACAAGGTCGGCGACGGCGTCGATGCGCGACTCGCGTCGGACGTGATGATCGGCGATCGGCGTGCAGCGAAGGCCGGTGCATCCGTGCACGGTTCGATCACGCAGATCATCTCGGGCAGCAAGAAGATCGGCGGCACCCCGACCCTCGGCATGACGTTCGATTCGCTGGTCGCGGCGAATGGCGCAAGCGTGTCGATCAATGCACCGTTCACGCAGGTCGGCAAGAGCGAAACGGGCAAGGACACGGCCAAGATCGTCGGCGGCGCGGCGGCCGGTGCGATCATCGGGCACCAGGTCTCGCACAAGAATGGCTCCGTCGTCGGTGGCATCCTCGGCGGTGCGGCCGGCACGGCTGCTGCCAAGAACACGGGCGGCGAAGTGACGCTGGCGGCTGGGCAGGTGGTGACCGCGGCCACGCAGTCCTCGTTCGAGGTCAGGCCCTGACCAGCGGAATCAGAGCAGGTCTTTGAGCCGGAACCAGAGCATCGCCAGCACGAGCCCCGGCATGCGCAGGGCAGGCCCGCCGGGAAAGTCGTGGTGCTTGAGCCTGGCAAAGAGATCGAAGCGTTCTGCCTGTCCCGCGATCGTCTCGGCCACCATCTGGCCCGCGATGCCGGTCAACGCGATGCCGTGTCCCGAGAAACCCTGCAGGTAATACACGTTCGGAGCGATGCGCCCGAAGTCCGGTGCGCGGCTCATCGTGATGTCGACGTGGCCGCCCCAGGCGAAGTCGATCTTCGCGTCGGCGAGTGACGGAAAGACATTGAGCATGCGGACGCGCGTCGCCTTGGCGGTGTTGCGTGCGTCGCGGCCCGAATAGCTGACCCGCCCGCCAAACAGCAGGCGGTGGTCGTCCGACCGGCGGAAATAATCGAGCACGAAGTTCACGTCGGACACGGCGACGTTCTCGTGCATCAACGACTCGATTCGCGCCTGCCCGAGCCGCTCGGTAGCGATGACGTACGTGCCAACCGGCATGATGCGGTCGCGCAGCCTCTTGGAGATTTTTTCGTCGATGAAGGCGTTGCAGCACAGCGCCACGTGCCGGGCCCGGAGCGACTGGCCGCCGACCGTGCGCAGCTTCACGGTCGCGCCGTGCTCGATGCCCACGACCATCGCCTGCTCGTAGATCTTCACGCCGGCAGCTTCGGCAGCGGCCGCGAGTCCCAGCGTGTAGTTGAGCGGATGCAGGTGGCCGCTGCGGTCGTCGCGCAGGCCGCCGATGTAGCGATTGGTGTCGAGCACGGCACCGAGCTCGTCCCGGTCGAGCCAGCGGGTGCCCGTGTAACCGTAACTATTCAGTTCCTCCTGGTGCGCCCGCAGGTCGGAGGCCTGCCGCGGCTTGAGCGCCGTGTGCAGGTGGCCCCAGTGCAGGTCGCAATCGATGCCGTGCTTCTCGATCAGGTTCTTCGTCAGGTCGAGCGCGTCGGCCGAGATGTCGAACATCTGCTTCGCGGCGGACTTGCCGACCTGCGAGACGAGCTTGTCCTGGCTGCACGCGTAACCGACGATCGCCTGGCCGCCGCTGCGCCCCGACGCGCCGAACGCAATGCGATTGCCTTCGAGCAGCACCACCTTGTAGCCACGCCCGGCGAGGAACAGCGCCGTCGCACAGCCCGCGATCCCGCCACCCACGACGCAGACGTCGGCTTCGACGTCACCCGTCAGGGGCGGGCGGTGCGGCGCCGGATTGGCCGAAGCCGCGTAGTACGAATCGACGTGTTCGACCGGCATGGCTCAGCTCGTCGTCAGGTACCAGTCGTAATCAATGGCTGGCACGTAAGAGTAGAAGTCCTGCATCTCGCCGCGGCGTGTCTGGGCATACAGGCTCGCGAAGCGCTCGCCCAGGTATTCCCGTGCAAACTCGCTGCGTTCGAACACGCCGAGCGCTTCCGGCCAGGACTGCGGAATCGTCGGCGTCGTGTCACGGTAGGCGTTGCCTGCCAGCACGGGACCCGGGTCGAGTTTGCGCGTGAGCCCCAAGTGCATGCCAGCGAGCACGATGGCGGAGAGCAGGTATGGGTTGGCGTCGGCGCCGGCGATGCGGTGCTCGACACGGCGGCTCGCGGGCGCGCCGTGCGGCACGCGGAACGCGACGCCACGATTGTTCACGGACCAGCTCGGATTGAGCGGCACGTACGCTTCGGGCTGGAAGCGGCGGTAGGAATTCGCCGTCGGCGCACAGATCGCGATCGCGTCGTTCATCGTCTTCGCCAGCCCGCCGATCGCGTGGCGCAGTTGCTCGCTGCCCGCAGGATCCTCCGCTGCGAAAATGTTGTGGCCCTTCGCATCGAGCACGCTGACGTGCAGGTGCGCACCGCTGCCGGCCTGGTCGCGGTACGGCTTCGGCATGAATGTCGCTTCCATGCCGTGCTGCAGCGCCACGCCTTTCACCAGCCGCTTGAGGCGGATGGCGTGGTCGCAGGCGAGCAGGGGGTCGTCGACGTGGTGCAGGTTGACTTCGAACTGGCCGGGACCGTATTCGGCAAGCACGGTGCCGACGGGCAGTTCCTGTGCCCGCGCGGCCGCATCGATCGCGCTGAGCACGGCCGAGTACTCGTTCAATTCCTGCATCGAATTGATCTGCGTCTTCACTTCGCGGCGACCGGTCAGCGGCTGTCGCGGCGGTTGCGCATGGCCTTCCGGCGTGCGCTCGCGGTCGACCAGGTAGAACTCGAGTTCGACGGCCATCACTGGCTTCAGTCCGAGCGCGGTGAAACGCGCGACGACGTTCTCGAGCACGTGCCGCGGATCGCCGTGGAACGGCGTGCGGTCATGCTCGTACATGCTGACCTGCATCTGCGCGATGTGTTCACCGAGCCAGGGCACCGGCACGAGGGTGCCTGCGATCGGCAGGCACACGCGATCGGCATCGCCTTCGTCGAAGCCGAGGCCGGTTGACTGCACCGTGCCGCCAAGCACGTCGAGCGCGAACATCGAGCCCGGCAGCAGCAGGCCCAAGCCGTGCACGCCTTCGAGTTCGGCAGCCGTGACTCGCTTGCCGCGGGGGATGCCCATGAGGTCGGCGAGCAGCAGATCGACGAAGCGCACCTGTGGCTGACGCTTGAGCCAGGCGGCGGCCGGTCCGAATTCCGCAAACTGCGGCATGAAGCACCCGTTGTTTAGGATTTAGCGACGGCTGGGCCGTCCGGGAGCAAGGAGAATAGCCGTTAGTCGCGCCGGCCGGCAAGCCGTGAGGCCGTTGTCAAGAATCGATCCAAGTCGATGTTTTGGCTGATTTTTAGCCGTTTTTTTGCACTGCTCGGCGACGGTAGGGGGGTGGCTGTGGTTTAATCCGGGCCGTCCCCGAATGATGGCCCCCCAAGAGCCGTCTAGGATTTTAAACGTGGCTCGCCACAAACCATTGATCGGTATTCCCGCGGATCGCCGGATCCTGGGCCCGCACCCCTTCCACTGCGTCGGGGAAAAGTACATTGCCGCCGTGGCCGAGGCGGCCGACGCGACGCCGGTCCTCATTCCTGCGCTGGGTGAGCGCGACCTGGACACGCTGCTGTCGCAACTCGACGGCATCCTGCTGACCGGCAGCCCGTCGAACGTCGAGCCGCACCGTTACCAGGGTCCCGCCGGCGATCCGGACACGCTGCACGACCCGCATCGCGACCAGACGACTTTGCCGATGATTCCGCGCGCGATCGCGGCAGGCATGCCCCTGTTTGCAGTGTGCCGCGGCTTTCAGGAAATGAACGTCGCCTTCGGCGGTACGCTCTGGCAGAAAGTGCAGGACGTGCCGGGCATGCAGGACCACCGCGAAGACAAGGAACAGCCGCTCGAGGTCCAGTATGCGCCGGCCCACGAGCTGGAACTCGTGCCGGGCGGCTACCTGCACGGGCTCGCGGGTTCGGAGCGGGTGATGGTCAACTCGCTGCACTCGCAGGGCGTGCAGACACTCGGCCGCGATCTCGAAATCGAAGCCCGTGCACCCGACGGGCTGATCGAAGCGTTCCGTGTCCGCAATGCACCGGGCTTCGCGCTGGCGGTGCAGTGGCACCCGGAATGGCAGGTCCTGAAGAATCCATTTTCGCACGCCTTGTTCGCCGCCTTCGGCGATGCGGCGCGCGCTCGAACCAACGCACGGAAGTAGTTTTCATGAGCACCCCGATCCAGCAGTTTTTCAAGGAACACGGCATCTCGGAAGTCGAGGCCGTGGTCCCCGACATGGCCGGCATCGCGCGCGGCAAGGTGATGCCCGCGATGAAGTTTGCGGAAGACGAGGGCATGCGCATGCCCGAGAGCATCTTCCTGCAGACCGTCACCGGCGATTACCCGGACGACGACCGTGCCATCAACCCGTCGGAAATCGACATCGTGCTGAAGGCCGACCCGAACACGACGCGCGTCGTGCCTTGGGCGGCCGAGCCGACCGCGCAGGTCATCCACGACAGCTACTACTCGGACGGCCGTCCGGTGACGATGGCGCCGCGCTACGTGCTGCGCCGCATCCTTGACCTCTATGCGCAGAAGGGCTGGAAGCCGATCGTCGCGCCAGAGCTCGAGTTCTACCTCGTCGAGCCGAACATCGACGCCGACTATCCGCTCAAGCCGCCGGTGGGCCGCTCGGGCCGGCCGGAAATCGGCCGCCAGTCGTACAGCATCGCCGCGGTCAACGAGTTCGATCCGCTGTTCGACGACATCTATGCGTTCTGCGAAGCGCAGGAAATCGAGATCGACACGCTGATCCACGAAGACGGCGCCGCGCAGATGGAAATCAACCTGATCCATGGCGACGCGATGTCGCTCGCGGACCAGGTGTTCATGTTCAAGCGCACGGCGCGTGAAGCGGCCTTCCGCCACAAGATGTACGCGACGTTCATGGCGAAGCCGATGGCGCGCGAGCCGGGCAGCGCGATGCACATCCACCAGAGCATCGTGGACGCGAAGACCGGCAAGAATGTGTTCAGCGACAAGGACGGCAATCCGAGTCAGCTGTTCTTCTCGCACATTGCGGGGCTGCAGAAGTACCTGCCGCAGGCGATGGCGCTGTTCGCGCCGAACGTGAACTCGTTCCGCCGGATCATCCTGCGGCACCTCGCGCCCATCAATACGCAGTGGGGTTACGACAACCGTACGGCAGGCCTGCGCGTGCCGATCTCGAATCCTGACAACCGCCGCGTCGAAAACCGGCTCGCCGGGGCCGATGCGAATCCGTACCTCGCGCTCGCAGCCTCGCTGGCCTGCGGCTACCTCGGGATGATGGAAGGCCTGAAGCCGTCGGAGCCTGTCTCCGGCAGCGCGTACGACCTGCCGTTCAACCTGCCGCGCAGCCTCGAAGAATCCGTGCGACTGCTGCGCGATTGCCGGACGCTGATCGACACGCTCGGCGACCGCTTCGTGCTGGCCTACACCGCGGTGAAGGAAAGCGAGCAGGATACGTTCCTGCAGGTCATCAGCAGCTGGGAGCGGGAGCACTTGCTGCTGAACGTGTAAGCGGAGAGAAGGGGTTAGGGGTTAGGGGATAGTCGGAAGGGATACCTGGCGCGGTAGTTTCACCTCCACGTGACGCATACGCCTCCCCCGACGTTCCACCGCACCTCTGCTCCGACTAACCCCTAACCCCTATCCCCTTGCCCCGATAACGGACACCGTCCTCCATGAAGCCGACTCCCTACATCGCGGACCGCACCACCGCCCAATGGCAGGAGCTGGACCGCCAGCATTACCTGCACCCTTTCACGGACTACAAGAACCTGCACGCGAAGGGCTCGCGGGTCATCGTCAAGGCCGAGGGCGTCTACCTCTACGACTCCGAAGGCAACCGCATGCTCGACGGCATGGCGGGGCTCTGGTGCGTGAACCTCGGTTACGGGCGCAAGGAACTGGCGGAGGCGGCGTATCGCCAGCTGCTCGAGCTGCCGTACTACAACAGCTTTTTCCAGACGGCCCACCCCCCGGCCATCGAACTGGCGAAGCAGCTCGTCGACCTGACCCCGCCGCAGTTCAACCGCGTGTTCTTCACCGGCTCGGGCTCGGAAGGCAACGACACGGTCGTGCGACTCGTGCGCCGTTACTGGGACCTGCTCGGGCAACCCGAACGCAAGGTCATCATCAGCCGCGTGAATGCCTATCACGGCAGCACCATGGCCGGGGCGAGCCTCGGTGGCATGGGGTTCATGCACGAGCAGGGCGGGCTGCCGATCCCGGACATCGTCCACATCCCGCAGCCATACTGGTACGGCGAGGGCGGCAGGCTGAGCCCGGCCGAATTCGGCGTGAAGGTCGCGCACACGCTTGAGCAGAAGATCCTCGAAATGGGTCCGCAGAAGATCGCTGCCTTCATCGGCGAGCCGATCCAGGGCGCCGGCGGCGTGATTATCCCACCGGAGACCTATTGGCCCGAAATCCAGAAGATCTGCGACCGCTACGGCATCCTGCTGGTCGCGGACGAAGTCATCTGCGGCTTTGGCCGCACGGGTCACTGGTTCGGCTCGAATCTCTTCGGGATCAAGCCCGACCTGATGACGATCGCCAAGGGCCTGTCGTCGGGCTACCTGCCGATCGGTGGCGTCATGGTGGCGGACCGGGTGGCCGACGTGATCATCGACCGGGGCGGCGAGTTCGCTCACGGCTTCACCTACTCGGGTCATCCGGCGGCCTGCGCCGTCGCCAGCGTCAACCTGACACTGATCCAGCAGGAAAACCTCGTGCCGCGCACGCGCGACGAAACCGGCCCCTACCTGGCCAGGAAGTGGCGCGACATTTCGGAGCACCCGCTGGTGGGCGAGGCGCGGTCGGTCGGCCTGATCGGCGCTTTAGAATTGGTCAAGGACAAGGGCGCGCGGACGTTTTTCGACAACCGCGGCGAGGTCGGCACGATCTGCCGCGACTTCTGCTTCGAGAACGGCCTGATCATGCGCGCGGTCCGGGATACGATGATCATTTCGCCGCCGCTCGTGATCAGCCGCGAACAGATCGACGAACTCGCCGAGAAGGCCTGGCGCTGTCTCGACTTGACGTACGCCCGCTGCCGCGCGGAGGGTCGCCTGCAGGCGTAACAGTCGCGCCCGAAGCCGGGCCAGCGCGTTTGCCGTGGTGCACCGCAGTGCGGCGCGACGCGATGCCCCTAGCCATGGAAAAAAATCTTCGCTATACAGCAACACTCGCGCCATTCGGTGCGCCTCGAAGCAAGCACAGGGGTATGTCCAAGATGAGCATCAGCATCCGTGCCGGGTTATTGAGCTTGGTGGTCGCCACCGCCCTCGTGGGCTGCGGCAAGAAGGAGGCAGCCCCTCCGGCCGCCGAGACCGCGGCTGCCCCCGCCGCTGCTGCGCCGGTGTCGACGGAAGAAAAAGTCGTCAACGTCTACAACTGGTCGGACTACATCGACCCGACGACGCTCGAGGCGTTCACCAAAGAGACCGGCATCAAGGTCAACTACGACGTCTTCGACAGCAATGAAGTGCTGGAGACCAAGCTGCTCGCGGGCAACACCGGCTATGACGTCGTCGTTCCGTCGGCCTCCTTCATGGAGCGCCAGATCAAGGCGGGCGTCTTCATGAAGCTCGACCGCAGCAAGCTCACCAACTGGGGCAACCTCGACCCCGAAGTCCTGCAGCGCGTCGCCCTGCACGACCCGGGCAACGAGCATGCGGTGAACCACATGTGGGGCACCGACGGCATCGGCTACAACGAGGGCAAGATCAAGAAGATCGCCCCGGATGCGCCGCTGGACAGCTGGCAGCTCGTGTTCGATCCGAAGTGGGCGTCCAAGTTCAAGGATTGCGGCATCTCGGTGCTCGACGCGCCGAGCGAGATCGTCGGCGTCGCGCTGGCCTACCTGGGCAAGGACCCGAACAGCCAGAACGAAGCCGACCTCAAGGCGGCCGAAGACCTGCTGCTCAAGATCCGCCCGTACATCCGCATGATTCACAGCTCCAACTACATCGATGCGCTCGCGAACGGCGAACTGTGCATCGCAGTGGGCTGGAGCGGTGACGTCCTGCAGGCCCGCGACCGTGCCGCCGAGGCCGGCCAGGGCAACGTGATCAAGTACAGCGTGCCGAAGGAAGGCACGATCATCTGGTTCGACATGTACGCGATCCCGGCCGACGCCAAGCACCCGGACAATGCACACACGTTCATCAACTTCATGATGCGTCCGGACGTCGCGGCCAAGAACTCGAACTTCATCAACTACGCCAACGGCAATGCGGCATCGCTCGCGCTGATCGACGACAAGGTCAAGAACGACCCGGGCGTCTACCCCTCGGCCGAAGTGAAGGCCAAGCTGTTCCCCGACCTCGCCGAGACACCTGAATTCACCCGCCTGCTGAACCGCTCCTGGACGCGGTTCACTACGGGCAAGTAAGCGCGCCCGGCACACGCTACCCGCGGGGCGGTTGGATACCAGTCCGACCGCCCCGTTTGGTTTCAGGGCGAGGCTGACTTTGCCGGGTGCCTGAGCTATAACCGGGAACACGCTGGCCGCGCGGCGAGGACGGCGGCGGTCTACATCCCGGGGAGATCACATGAAGACCTTGTTGAAGCACGCGGCCGCCATGGCCGCACTGTCCGTACTCCTGTCCGCCTGCGGTCAATCCAAGCAGGCCGCCAGTGATGAACCGGCTGCATCCGCCGCGGCGTCCGGCGGCCCGTCCAAGGTGGTCAACGTCTTCAACTGGTCGGACTACATCGATCCCGAGGTCATCAAGGCCTTCGAGCAGTCCACCGGCATCAAGGTCCGGTACGACGTCTTCGACTCGAACGAGGTCCTCGAGACCAAGCTCCTGACTGGCAACTCCGGGTACGACGTCGTCGTGCCCAGCGCGTATTTCCTGCAGCGTCAGGTGCAGGCGGGCGTGTTCGCGCCGCTCGACAAGTCGAAGCTGCCCGGTCTCGCCAACATCGATCCCGAGCTGGCCGCGCGGGCCGCACGCCATGATCCGGGCAACGAGCATTCGGTCGTCTACATGTGGGGTACCACCGGCATCGGCTACGATCGCGCCAAGGTCAAGGCGATCATGCCGGACGCGCCGGTCGACAGCTGGAAGCTGATCTTCGATCCAGCCGTGCTGGCGAAGTTCAAGGACTGCGGCATATCGATGCTCGACGACCCGACCGACATGGTCGGCACGGCCCTGCTGTATCTCGGCAAGGATCCGAACAGCGAATCCGAGGCCGACCTCAAGGCGGCCGAGGACACGCTGATGAAGATCCGGCCGTACATCCGGACGATCCACAGCTCGCAGTACATCGACCAGCTCGCAAATGGCGAGCTCTGCATCGTCGTCGGCTACAGCGGCGACGTGCTGCAGGCCCGGGACCGCGCCGAGGAAGCCGGCAAGCCGCTCGACATCGGCTACTCGATCCCAAAGGAGGGAGCGCTGATGTGGTTCGACACGCTGGCGATTCCCGCCGACGCCGCGCACAAGGATGCTGCGCACCAGTTCATCGAATACCTGCTGCAGCCCGCGGTCGCGGCGAAGAACTCCGACTTCGTCAACTTCGCCAACGCCAACAAGGCCGCGACGCCGCTCGTCAACGCCGACCTGCGCAATGACGCCAACATCTACCCGACCCCCGAAGTCGCCGCGCGACTGCAGCCGAGCCTGGCCAAGTCCGCCGATTTCACGCGCGCGCTCAACCGCACCTGGACGCGCTTCGTGACCGGGCGCTGACCTCCACAAAGAGAGACACCATGGCCACTTCACCGCGCGCGACCCAGCAGAAATTCGAGCCCTGGACCGACCCGGACGCCAAGCCTTACGTGCGGATCGAGAAGGTCACCAAGAAATTCGGCGACTTCATCGCGGTGGACGACGTCTCGCTCAGCATCTACCAGAAGGAAATATTCTGCCTGCTGGGAGCTTCGGGGTGCGGCAAGACCACGCTGCTGCGCATGCTCGCGGGCTTCGAGCGACCCACGTCCGGCAGGATCTTCATCGACGGCGTGGACATGACGTCGATCCCGCCTTACGAGCGGCCCGTGAACATGATGTTCCAGTCGTATGCGATTTTCCCGCACATGACGGTCGAGCAGAACGTCGCGTTCGGCCTGAAGCAGGAGCGGCTGAAGAAGGACGAGATCGACAGCCGCGTGAACGACATGCTGAACCTGGTGAGGCTCGGCCAGTTCGCGAAGCGCAAGCCGCACCAGTTGTCGGGCGGCCAGCGCCAGCGCGTCGCGCTGGCTCGCTCGCTCGTCAAGAAACCGAAGCTGCTGCTGCTCGACGAGCCGCTGGCCGCGCTCGACAAGAAGCTGCGCGAGCACACGCAGTTCGAGCTGATCAATATCCAGGAGACGCTCGGCGTCACTTTCGTGGTCGTCACGCACGACCAGGAAGAGGCGATGACGCTGTCGACGCGCATCGGCCTGATGAACCACGGTGAGATCGTGCAGGTCGGCACGCCGAGCGAGATCTATGAGTACCCGAACTCGCGGTTCGTGTCGGAGTTCATCGGCTCGGTCAACATGTTCGAGGGCCGGCTGGTCGAAGATGAGCCATCCTACGTGCGCATCGGCTGCGACGACCTCGAGGCGCCGATCTACGTGGACCACGGCGTGAGTTCCGCGCCGGGCGCGACGATCTGGGCGGCGATCCGGCCGGAGAAGATCACGATCGGCCGCGACAAACCCGACGCCACGGACAACTGGGCCGCGGCCGTCGTGCAGGACATTGCCTACATGGGCGACATGTCCATCTACCTGCTGCGGCTCGATTCCGGCAAGGTCGTGCGCGTCACGCAGCCGAACATCTACCGCCACGCCGACGACCGCATCACCTGGGACGAGCGCGTCTACCTGCAGTGGTATCCGGAAAGCCCGGTGGTGGTGACGAAGTGAAAGCCCTGCTCAAGCGGGTGGGGCTGCAGGGGCGCTCCGTCGTCACCGCGGTGCCGTACCTGTGGCTGCTGCTCTTCTTCCTGATCCCGTTCGTGATCGTGCTGAAGATCAGCTTCTCGAGCACGCTGATCGCGATGCCGCCGTACGAGCCGCTGCTGCACTGGACCGGCGACAAGGTCCTGCAGATCAAGCTCAACCTCGGCAATTTTGCGTTTCTCGTCGAGGACAATCTCTACTGGAAGGCGTACCTGAACTCGATCTGGGTCGCCAGCGTCTCGACCTTCTTCTGCCTGCTGCTCGGCTACCCGATCGCCTATGCCATCGCCCGCAGCGATCCGTCGGCGCGCAACATCCTGATGCTGCTCATCGTGCTGCCGTTCTGGACGTCGTTCCTGCTGCGTGTGTACGCGTGGATCGGCATCCTGAAGAACAACGGGCTGCTCAACAATTTCCTGATCTGGATCGGCGCGATCGACCAGCCCATCCAGATGCTGCAGACGGACTTCGCCGTCTACGTCGGCATCGTGTATTCGTACCTGCCATTCATGATCCTGCCGCTGTACGCCAACCTCGAGAAGATGGACCTGACGCTGCTCGAGGCGGCGGCCGACCTGGGCTGCAAGCCCTGGCAGGGATTCCTGAAAGTCACGCTGCCGCTGTCGTTGCCCGGCGTCCGGGCAGGCTGCCTGCTGGTGTTCATTCCGGCCGTGGGCGAGTTCGTCATCCCGTCGTTGCTCGGCGATCCGGGCATGCTGATGATCGGCAAGGTGCTGTGGACCGAGTTCTTCAACAACCGTGACTGGCCGGTCGCGAGCGCGGTGGCCATCGTGCTGCTGCTGTTCCTGGTCATACCGATGATGTATTTCCAGCGCGCACAGGATGCCGAGGCGGGCGGGGTGCACCGATGAACCAGGGTCGCAACCTGTTCCGCACGCTCGTCCTGATCCTGGGATTCGCGTTCCTGTACATCCCGATCGTTTCGCTGATCGTCTATTCGTTCAACAGTTCGCGCCTGGTCACCGTCTGGGGCGGCTTCTCGACCAAGTGGTACGGGGCGCTGCTGCACAACGACCAGATCCTGAATGCGGCCATGCTGAGCCTGAAGGTTGCGGCAATTTCGGCGACGCTGGCAGTCGTGCTGGGGACACTCGCCGGACTGGTGCTCGCGCGTTTCGGTCCCTTCAAGGGCCGCACGCTGCTCTCGGGCCTCACTACCGCGCCGCTCGTCATGCCTGAGGTCATCACGGGCCTCTCGCTGCTCCTGCTGTTCGTCACGATGGAGCAGATCATCGGTTGGCCAGCCGGGCGCGGCATGACCACGATCATCATTTCGCACATCACGCTGACGATGGCGTTCGTCA
>Ga0315275_10002461_pt1 | contig 16721 bp, 14 predicted proteins | sample YL17G03_0_MG_FD_205557 | JGI IMG/M metagenome (GOLD analysis project Ga0315275, IMG submission 205557) | Sediment microbial communities from Yellowstone Lake, YNP, Wyoming, USA - YL17G03_0 | ecosystem: Environmental > Aquatic > Freshwater > Lake > Sediment | place: USA: Wyoming | collected... | reverse complement strand
TTTGCTATATTTCCTAACTTCAAGAGGACTGAGCAGACCCTTGCCCCGATAGATCGGGCGATAGTCCTCCATGTATTGCCCCCGTTTTCACGGGAACATTGGGGGAGTCCTTTCAGGAGTGGCTGAAAATCTCTCCTTTAGGAGGACTGAGTGGAGTAACCGCCCCGATAGATCGGAGTCCTGCTCAAATTCCCTTCAAAGGTGGGAAATTCTTGCAGGATTCGAACCGGTTTGAGGGCTGGATAGCTATATAAACCCACATCAAAACACAAAAGACATACATTCCACTTTCCAAATTCTTCTGTCCAAATTCTTCTTGACAAAATTACATTTATATTGTATAATAATACTATTAAATGATATATACTTGCAAACTATTACATGAGTTGCCAGAGCTGAACGTTTGCCGGATAAAGAGAGGTGATTATTATTAGAAACGTACAATCAATAAGCATAACAATTCCTAATGGATTAGCTATAAGACTGGATAAACTACAAAAAGAAGAAATGAAAACTTGCAGCGGAATTATTACTGAGGCTATCAAAGAACATGTGGATTGGCAGCAATACAAAAAACTTCAAAAAGAACTTACTCTTATGGCAAGGGCTAAGAAAATTGTAACAGAAGACGATGTTAATAAAATAATTCATGGGTTAAGATGATTAAAATAGTATGTGATACTAATATTTTGATATCTGCATTTATTTTCCCAGGTGGGCCACCTGAAGAAATATTCCATAGCATAATAATGCATGACTATCAATTGGGGATATCAGCACCTATACTTGAAGAGTTTAAAAATGTTTTAAGAAAGAAGTTTGCCTGGCCGGAAGATAAAATATCTGAAATCATAGAATTAATTCAAAGAAATGCAGTAACCGTAAATTCCCGTCATAAAGTTAACATTATCCATGATGAGCCGGATAACAGGATTCTTGAATGCGCTGAAGAATTCGGAGCTGATTATATTATATCCGGGGACAAGCATATTTTGAAATTAAAAGAATATGGAAATATTAAAATCCTATCTGCAAGTATTTTTTTAAAAGAAATCTCTTAGAATTAACTCTAGTAAAGTGGGGCGCTGACTCAACCAGTTGGATTTACGCAAATACACAAATGGGTGGATAGGTAGAAAAGCTCCACTGCCCCGATAGATCGGAGTCCTGCTCCCAGATGGGGAATTCTCGCAGGATTCGCACCTGTTTGATGGATGGGGATAGTTCTGAAATGAGTCCGAATTTATGTAAATATATAAAGGGGGTCGTTAAGTCGTTACGTATTACCGTATTCCCGTCCAAAAACTCTTCAGCTTTTAGCGACTCCTTCGACTTTGCTCAGGACTCCCTTCGGTCGCTGCGGCTCTTGTCTTTGCTGTTGCTTTTAGCGACCTACGGCCTGCGACCTACGATCTACGGCTGTTAAAATATTGCCGCTCCGATGACTTCCGGTCCCACATGAGAGCCGATTACACTTCCGATACTTCCTGTCAATATATATACATCTCCAAGTTTTTCTGACAGGATTTTAGCCATATATTTCATTTCGTGTTCCATGTTGCTGTGAGCTATCCCTATACCCTGCAAATATTTTGTTTTTTTGTAATGCTTAATCACTAATTGAATTATTTCATCAATTGCGCTATAGCTTCCCTTTATTTTATTGACAGGAATAATTTCACCCTGCCCGCCTTCAAGAGCAAGTATCGGTTTAAGGTCAAGCATTTTGCCTAAAAACGCCTGTGCCCTGCCAATCCTGCCATTCTTGCTGAGATATTCAAGAGTTTTTACGGTGAAGAATATCTTTGACATTTTCAGTTCGCTTTCAATTTGTTTCTCAAGTTCATCAGGGTCAGCCAGGCTTTCTAATAGAGTTGCCGCTCTCAAAGTTACAAGCCCAAGCCCAACGGAGGCAGTGTGGCTGTCTATTACCCGAATATCTGTATTTTTTATCAGGGATTTTGCGATTATTGCAGAGTTTACAGTGCCGCTTAATTTAGAGGAAATATGTATTGAAATTATATTTTCAAATCCCTGCTGAGCAAGCCTTTCGTAAAACTGCTGGAACTCTCCGGGTGAAGGTTGTGATGTATTGGGCATTACAGGGGAGGTTTTTATTTTTTTTAAAAAATCTTCTTTAGTCAGGTTCACTCCGTCAAGATACTCTTCGTTTCCAAAGAACACTTTTAACGGAATAACGCTGATGTTGTTTTTTGCCGCCAGTTCTATCGGCAGGTCAGCTGTACTGTCAGTTACTATCGCTATTTTTTTCATAGTTCATTTTAAGAAAATCCCTGTGCTGTTTTTTCATGTCGTCAATCTTTATTTTTGTGATTATGCCCGATTTGCGCGTATTTTCAAGCACCTTATGAGGCTCGTTAGTATGCAGGTGGACTTTATATATGCCGGCAGCCGCTTTGTTTATGATAAGAGAGTTGCCTTTTTTTATAAGTTTATCTTTTAAGGCGCCTGCGGTTATTGATTTACCGGTAAGGATAAATTCAAGGCAATACCTGGCAGCTGAAGGGAAGGGTGCTCCTGAAATATTCTTGATAACTTTTCGTTTTGCTTTAATCCCGGTAACCGGCATTGCCATGATGTATCTTGAAACGCCTTCAAGAAAATAAACCAGCCCGAGGCCTCCGGCGTCAACAACATTCGCTTTCTTCAGCGCAGGAAGCTGGTGCTTTGTTTTTAAGAGCGCTTTATGAGAATCCTGAAGGACCCTCTTGAACATTTCCTCGGAATCAACATTATTTTCCAGCGATGCTTTTGCCGATTTTGCTGCGGCGTCAGCTACAGAAAGTATAGTGCCTTTTACGGGGTTGCTGATGCCGTCCCAGGCTTTCTGTGAGGCTCCCTCCATTGCCGCCGCAAAATCATCCAGCCCGATTTTTTTCTTATTCTGAAGTTTCTCGGCAAATCCCTGGAACATGAGCGATATAATTATACCGGAACAGCCCTTTGCCCCCATAAGAGAACCTTTGGAAGCCGCTGTGAATACCTGGCCCGCAGAGCTTTTGTCTGTCGTGGCAAGGGTTTTTTTTACAGCCTGTAGTGTGTTCTTTATATTTTTACCCGTATCGCCGTCAGGCACGGGAAAAACATTCAGGGAGTTAATTTCTTCTTCGTAGTTTTTAAACCAGCAGATGCCGGCGTTTATTGCCCGGGCAATTTCATTTCCAGTGCCAGTCCATGCCATAATAAGGCTCCAGGAACAGGATTTGACGAATTGGATAATTCAATAATTAAACGAAAATAAATATGTATTAAATAATGCTTTATTATACTAAAATGAAAATCATAGTCAATGGTAAAACATTGGGGGAGACACCATGTTCCTTTCCATTCCCCAAAAAAATCAAAGCAAAACCAAAGCTTTAATTGATTTTAATCCTGTAAACTGATAAAATAATCTCTTATGGAAATTAAAGCTGATTTTCTTGTAATAGGCAGCGGTATAGCCGGTTTAACATTAGCCCTGAAAGCGGCTGAGTTCGGCAGGGTTGTTATCGTCACGAAGCGGAACATAAGCGAATCCAATACTATGTATGCGCAGGGCGGCATTGCTTCCGTATGGAGCAGTGAAGACACTTTTGAGAAGCATATAAATGATACCCTGATAGCAGGAGACGGGCTTTGCAACAGGAACATCGTTGAAATGACCGTGAGGCAGGGGCCGGATAGAATAAAAGAGTTAATTGAAATGGGTGTCGGTTTTACCTACCGGCCGGACGGACTGAACGAGCTTGACCTGGCAAGGGAAGGCGGGCACTCAAAGAGGCGGATACTGCACGCTGATGATTTAACAGGGCAGGAAGTGGAAAAAGCCCTCATAAAGAGGGTTAAAGAAAATCCCGGCATCAGGGTGTTTGAGTATTTCATGGCGGTTAACCTGATAATGATAAGGAAGAAGTGCTACGGCGCTTATGTACTGGATACTAAGAAAGGTTCTGTAGAAACTTTTATTGCAGGAGCCACTATTCTTGCTACGGGAGGTGCCGGAAAGGTTTATCTCTATACTTCAAATTCGGACATAGCCACAGGTGATGGTATAGCCATGGCGTATCGCGCCGGGGCGGAAATTGCCAATATGGAATTTATACAGTTTCATCCTACCTGCCTGTATCATCCCTTGGCAAAGTCATTCCTGATATCGGAGGCAGTGCGCGGCGAAGGCGGGATTCTAAGGCTGAAGAACGGCAGGGCTTTTATGAAGGACTATAATCCGATGGCTGACCTTGCTCCAAGGGACATTGTTGCCAGGGCAATAGATTCTGAAATGAAAAAAACAGGCGATGAATGCGTATTTCTGGATATTTCCTACAAAGATAAAAAATTCATAATGAAAAGGTTCCCTAATATATATTCAACATGCTGTTCATTTGGTTTTGATATGGCGAAGGAGCCGGTACCGGTAGTTCCCGCGGCTCATTATACTTGCGGGGGAATCAGCGTTGATAAATACGCAAGAACTACAATAAAGAACCTTTACGCCATAGGTGAAGTTGCCTGTACGGGGCTGCACGGGGCAAACAGGCTGGCAAGCAATTCTCTTCTTGAAGCGCTGGCTTTCTCGCACATGGCGGCAAAACAACTTATTAAATCTGCAGGAAGCAGGGAAAAATATCCGGTGATTCAGCCGTGGGACAAAGGCTATGCGGTTGAAAGTTATGAGTCTGTGGTTGTGTCTCATTGCTGGGAAGAAATACGCAGGATTATGACTAACTATGTGGGTATTGTCCGTTCAAGAAAACGGCTTGACCGCGCAAGGAAGAGGATGAAAATCCTTTATGATGAAATTGAGAAATATTACTGGGAATATAACCTTACGGGTGACCTGATAGAGTTGAGGAACCTCATGACAGTAGCCAGGCTTATTATTGAGTCTGCGATAAAACGCAGAGAGAGCCGCGGTTTACATTATATTGTTGATTACCCGAACAAGTCGTGGAGAAAGAAAAATACCATAATGAAAAGGAAATTTAAAAAGTGACATGGGGTTTTTTCCCCTTGTCATTCCCGCGGATTGTAAGCGGGAATCCAGTCTTATAGATATATTAAAAAACTCTGGATGCCCGTTTCCACGGGCATGACAATCAATTTAGACAGTCATGTTAAAGAACATTCTTAATAGAGTTTTTAAGAGCATTTCTCTGTAATAGAAGTGTTGGACTAATTGGACAAGTACAAAAATTAAAGGATTGGATTGAAAAAACAAGCATGGCACAGGATAAAATAATAATCAAGGGCGCCAGGGAACATAACCTTAAGAACATCAGCCTTGAAATTCCAAGGGATAAGTTTGTGGTGATTACAGGCTTGTCCGGTTCCGGGAAATCCTCGCTTGCGTTTGATACGATTTATGCTGAAGGCCAGAGGAGATATGTTGAATCGCTTTCCGCATATGCCCGCCAGTTTTTAGGGCAGATGGAAAAACCTGATGTTGAACAGATACAGGGACTTTCTCCCGCGATTGCCATTCAGCAGAAAGGCATAAGCCATAATCCCCGCTCAACCGTGGGCACCCTGACTGAAATATATGACTACATGAGGCTGTTATTCGCAAGGATAGGGCATCCCCACTGTCCCCGGTGCGGCAAGGAAATAAAACCTCAGACTTCACAGGAAATAATTGAAAAAGTAATTGAATTTCCTTCAAATTCAAGCCTGGAAATACTTTCGCCGCTTATCAGGGGCAGGAAGGGCGAGTTCAAGGAATTGTTTGAAAGAGTGCGCAAGCAGGGGTTTGCCAGAGTGAGGGTGGACGGCAATGTGTTCAGCCTTGACGAAGAAATAAAACTGAATAAAAGGAAGAAACACAATATTGAAATAGTAGTTGACCGGCTTGTCATCAGGCCTGAGGACAGGAAAAGGCTTGGCGATTCAATTGAAACTGCATTGAAACTCGGAGAAGGCCTTGTAATTATAAAAATAAAATCAAAGGAAATTGTTTTCAGCGAGCACCATGCCTGCCCGGACTGTGGTATAAGCATCGGCGAGGTAACGCCCAGGGCATTTTCTTTTAACAGCCCATACGGCGCCTGTCCTTCCTGTACCGGGCTTGGCATGAAATCAGAGGTTTCAATTGACCTGATTGTTCCGGATAAGAGCCTTTCCCTTAACGAGGGGGCGATTGAGCCGTGGTCAAACCCGGTCACCACGCGGACCCACAGGTGGAAAGGGTCATGGAGAGGCTGGTATTATGAGATGCTCAAGTTCGTCAGCAGGCATTATAAATTCAGCATGGATACACCGTTTGAAAAACTTTCCAAAAAACATCAGGACGCCATTCTTTACGGCTCTGGCGAAGTATTCTTCAGGCCGGGCGCCGTCTATGAAGGAGTTATTCCGCGGACGGAAAGAATTTACAGGGATACAGAATCCGAATATGTGCGCGAGGAAATATTCAACAGGTATATGCATACGACTATCTGCCCTGAATGCAAGGGCGACAGGCTGAAAAAAGAACTGTTATCTGTAAAAGTTGGAGGCCTGTCCATCGCTGAAGTTTCCGCCATGTCAATAAAACAGGCAGTTGTCTTTTTTGACGGACTGAAGCTCACTGACAAGGAAAGAACCATAATAAAACAGGTGTTGAAGGAAATTAAAGACAGGCTTAGTTTCCTGATAAGCGTTGGCCTGGATTATATAACCATTAACCGCGCTGCCTCATCGCTTGCGGGAGGCGAATCCCAGAGGATAAATCTTGCCACCCAGATAGGTTCATCACTGACAGGGGTAACCTACATACTTGATGAGCCTACTATCGGGCTGCACTCAAGGGATACGGGAAAACTGGTAAATTCATTAATAGCATTAAAGAACCTGGGCAATACCCTTCTCGTGGTGGAACACGATGCGTTCACAATAAAAGCTGCTGATTATATAATTGACCTTGGGCCCGGGGCAGGCGCCTTTGGCGGAGAGATTGTGGCAGCAGGCACCGTTAGTGAAGTAATGAATAATAAAAAATCTCTTACAGGGCGGTATCTTAAGGGTGATTTGGCTATACCCATACCGGATAAGAGGCGGCCGATGAACCCTGAAAAAGCCATTGAAATCACAGGCGCCGCTCAGTTTAACCTTAAAAATATTGATGTAATAATTCCCCTGGGTTTATTCGTGTGCGTGACAGGGGTTTCCGGTTCCGGGAAGAGCACTCTTATTCAGGAGATACTTTTTAAGGCAATTGCCCAGAAGCTATACCATTCAAAAGACGAACCCGGCAAATTCATCCGGATAAAAGGGCTTGAGCACCTTGATAAGATAATAGACATAGACCAGTCGCCGATTGGCAGAACCCCCAGGTCAAACCCGGCTACTTACATAGACATGTTTACGATGGTAAGGCAGTTATTTTCCCAGTTGCCTGATTCTAAGCTGAGGGGGTATGACCCGGGCAGATTCAGTTTTAATGTCAAGGGCGGAAGGTGCGAGGCCTGCGAGGGCGACGGGCTTATAAAGATAGAAATGCAATTCCTTGCTCCTGTATATGTTACTTGCGAAGTATGCAAAGGCAGGAGGTACAATAACGAAACTCTGGATATAAGATACAAGGGTAAAAACATTGCCGAGGTGCTGGACATGAGCGTAACTGAGGCCTGTGAGTTCTTTAAGAATATTCCGAAAATAAAGGATAAACTTAACACCCTTTACGATGTAGGCCTTGGTTATATTAAACTGGGCCAGCCTGCCACAACGCTTTCAGGAGGCGAGGCGCAGAGGATTAAACTGTCAAAGGAACTCTCCCGCAGGTCTACCGGCAGGACCCTGTATATACTTGATGAACCTACCACGGGGCTGCATTTCGCGGATGTGGAAAAACTGCTTGTTATACTTCACCGGCTTGTGGATACCGGCAATACGGTCTTAATTATAGAACACAATCTTGATGTAATAAAGACAGCCGACTGGATAGTTGACCTTGGGCCTGACGGTGGAGACCTGGGTGGAGAACTTGTGGAATACGGGCCTCCGGAAAAGATAGTAAGGAATAAAAAATCCTATACGGGCAGCTATCTTCTGGAATACCTGAAATAAATGAAGTTGAGGCAGTATTCCGAATAATACTGCGCTGTATCACCCTCATGATTTGTTCCATGCCTATGCAATTATATTTTCCACTTTTTAGTTGGAGTAGTTTTTTGGGGACAGGTGGTTAAAATTTATATTTTTCGAAAGTTTTTATCCCGATTTCCAGAAAACCCTCCTTCGCCATCCATCCTCCTACGTTGAAACTTCGGAAGGACAGGAGGCTACGGAAGGGCACGCTATGGGTAAAATTGTGGATGAATGGTAAGACACCGGGATGTCGCCCCAAAAGACATAAAAATAGGTACCACGGGTGCGATAGTCCCCCATGTTTTGTTTTACGAAGTAAAACATTGGGGGGTAAACCCGTGGGGCTCCATATATTATCATTGACAATGAGAATAATATATGATATTCTCTCATTAGTAGTGAGAACATAAGGGGGCAGGTTGCATAAGTCATTATTAAAAGAAATTATTCTTGAACAAGAAAAAGACCGTCAGGCTATCAATGCTGGTATTCCAAGAACAGCCTTGAGTGTTGCTTCACGGTACGCTTCTCTGCCCCATGCGGTAATTGTCTCAGGGGTGCGCCGTTGCGGTAAGTCAACACTACTCAATCAGGTTATCAACGGCCTCTATAAAAAAGGTGTTTATTACCTTAATTTTGAAGATGAACGCCTTGTGGACTTTAATGTTGAGGATTTTAATCATCTTTATGAGGTGTTTCTGGAGTTGTATGGGGATAGAAAGGTTTTCTTTTTAGATGAAGTCCAGAATGTTCTCCAATGGGAAGTGTTTGTGCGTCGGATGCAAGGTAAGGGATGCAAGTTTTTCATTACAGGCTCAAATGCCTCATTGCTTAGCAACGAGCTTGGCGCAAAACTGACTGGCAGGAACGTAAACATTGAATTATTCCCGTTCTCCTTTATGGAATATCTCTCTTTCCAGGGTTTCAAATTATCCAGGAATAGCCTATCTTTGACGTCAGAAAGAGCCGCTATTAAGAAGTATTTTCATAAATATCTTAAGCATGGAGGTATGCCCGAATATTTGAAGTATAAAGATACAACTCTTTTAAAAAGGGTATATGAGGACATTCTTTACAGAGACATCGTGGCAAGATATGGTATCAAGCAGGTTAAACCATTGAGAGAGCTTGGGCTGTATCTTTTGAGTAATATTGGCGGAACATTCTCTTATAATAATCTGAAAAAGGTTCTTGGATTAGGTAGTATGAATACCATCAAGAGTTACGCGGATTTCATGGAAAACAGCTACTTGATATTCCTGGTCAGTAAGTTTTCTTATTCTCTTAAAAAACAGTTTGTTTCCCTTAAGAAGATATACTGCATAGACAATGGTTTGGCAGAAGCGGTTGCGTTCCAGTTTTCCAAGAATCAGGGAAAATATTTGGAAAATCTGGTATTCCTTGGGCTCAGGCGCAAGTTCCAGGAGATCTATTATTATAAGACCACAAATAATCTGGAAGTTGATTTTTTGGTTAAGTCTGGCAAAAATGACCTGAAACTTATTCAGGTTGCTGATAATTTAGATAACGATAAGACGAGACAGAGAGAAATCAATGCGCTGATAAAAGCCATGGATGAACTTAAGTTGAAAACTGCGCTTATTTTGGCTGAAGATACCGAGGAAGAGCTTGAGTTGGAAGGAAAGGTTATAATGGTTAAACCTATTTATAAGTGGCTGTTAGGAGAAGGGGTTTGATAGGTTGAGATTCGGCTCAAACGGGTGGGGTTTCATGTTCATATTTCTATTGAAAAGTAAGTAAGAATATTATAAAATGCTTTTATAGCAGGCATTAAGAGCATTTTTTTTTCATTTAAGTTGTTAAGGAGTTTTTATGGAAATAAGCGCTGAGCAATGGTACAGAATCCTTGCGCCGAGAGCGGTTGTTCTTGTTTCTACAATAAATAATAAGGGTGTTTCAAATGCCGCGCCGTTTAGTTTTGTCATGCCATGTTCTGTAAAGCCCCCGCTTATTGAATTTTCTTCAGCTCCGGGCCATCACACGGTAAAAAACATATTAAAAACAAAAGAATTTGTTGTGAACATTCCGGGCGAAGCGCTGGCGGAAAAATTATGGGTTTGCGGGAGCGATTTTCCGGAAGGCGTTAGTGAGATAAAAAAGGCGGGGCTTACGGAAATCAAGTCAATGAAAGTAAAAGTTCCCGCAATAAAGGAATGCCTTGCATATATAGAGTGTAAATTGTTTGACAAGTTTAAAACAGGAGACCATATTACAATTGTCGGAAAAGTAGTGCGAACATATATAAAGGACGGCTATTATGCAGGCAGCAGCTACGATGTGCTGAAGGCAAGCCCGCTGATGCACATTGGCGGGAAGAGGTTTGGCATTACAGGTAAAATAGTAGAGGTTAAATGAAGAATTTTGCCCTAAAACGAAAGGAGTGATTTATGAGCCATGACAGAGACAAGTTCAGAGGAGAAAAGAAAAAAGAGGCAAAAATGACCCTTAAGGAAAGAAGAGCGCTAAAAAAGGAAAAGAAATCATCATAGAAAAAATAACTGGGGGAAGTGGTTGGGGAAAAAAATAGAAATAAGCAATAAAACTGCGCCAATTATAGTAATTATTCTCCTTGCGGCCATGTTTTTTCAGGCTGTCTCCAGCATGCGCCTGAAATCACTGACTTTTGACGAGACTTCGCACCTTCCTGCAGGGTATAGCTATCTTATGACGGGGGATTACAGGATCAACCTGGAACAGCCTCCTCTCATAAAACTGCTTGCAGGAATACCGCTTCTTTTTTTCAAACAAAACCTTCCTCTATACAGCGCGTTCTGGCAGAACTCCAGCCAGTACGAGTTCGGCAGCCAGTTTCTCTACTATTCGGGAAACGATGCGGACAAGATAATATTCTGGGGCAGAATACCGATAGTGTTTCTGGGTTTATTGCTTGGTTATTTCATTTATGCCTGGGCAGGCAGGCTTTATGGGAATGCCGCAGGTTTGTTTGCTTTGTTTTTTTATGTTTTCTGTCCAAACATGCTGGCGCATACAAGATTGGTTGCGATGGATTTCGGGCTTGGTTGTTTTATGCTGATTGCCTGCTACCAGGCATGGAGCTACCTTGAAAAACCTTCCGTTTCAGGATTATTGCTGACAGCCATATTTACAGGGCTTGCGCTGGTTGCCAAGTTTTCTGCCGTAGTGCTTATTCCTGTTTTATTTGTCATGTTCTGTTTCAGGGTGTTTTTAGACAAAACAGCGGATAAAATATTATTTCCCGGCAAAAAGCACTTGCAGTTTATAACAAGAGCCTGGTTTATTATAAGCAGGTTTCTGGCAATAGGCGTTATATGCATTGTAATAATATTTATAGTTTACGGTTTCAGGCCGGATGCGCTTGCTTTATACAAAAAAGGTCTGGACATGATATACTGGAACCAGTCGCAGGACTATAAGTTTTACCTGAACGGCCGGTTTTCGTTAAAACCCTGGTGGTATTATTATCTTTTTGCATTCCTTATTAAAACACCCATACCAACTTTGCTCCTGATTGCAGTTTCAATTGCGCTTGCAATAAAAAAGAAATTGTATAATGAAATGTGGCTGATCCTGCCTATACTTATTATTAATCTCATAAGTTTCTTTGACTCCCGGAATATGGGCTTAAGAAGGATTCTGCCGATTTATCCTTTCATATTCGTTTTTATAGGCAAGGTAGCGGTAATGAAAAGGGAAGATATTTTGCCTGTTAAAAAAGCCGTTAAAAACAGCATTCTTGGCATACTTATGTTCTGGTATCTTTTGTCCGCTATTAAAAATTTCCCTGACTACCTCACGTATTTCAATGAATTTGCAGGAGGGCCGAAAAAGGGCATATATTATCTTGATGATTCAAATATTGACTGGGGACAGGACTTAAAACGCCTGAAGCCGTATATGGACAGCCATAATATTGACCAGATAAAACTGATGTATTACGGGACTGCGGATGCCAATTATTATAAAATAAAAACAGTCCCGGTATCGGACAATGAGCTTGTATTTAAGCCTGAGCCGGGTTATTATTATGCCATTAGCGCTCATTACCTGCCGCGGTTAAAACTTGGAGTGCTTGAACGGGGCAGCGGGCTTGACTGGCTCAAAGAGTTTAAGCCGGTTGATATAATAGGCAACACGATATATATTTATAAGTTTTAACCTGCAAGCAGAAATCCACACCTCCGGGGTGTGGAATGTTGTTTTCACACCCCGGAGGTGTGAGGGCGATGTTATCATTTATTAAATACTTTTTCAAATATTTTTGCTATGCGATAGCTCAGAAAATAGGAAAAGGGATAAGTGAAGTTACCGAACTGGTCACAAACAAGATGAACGGTGTAGCCAATACTTATTCCAAGCAATATTTCGTTCTTAGTCAAGCTGTATGCAAGCCAGGACAATAACAGGAATTCATAGGAGTGCAGGATAAGATAGAATTTCTTCAGCCTGTAGTTATAACAGGTGTCAAAAAAATCCCTGACGCTGAATCTGAATTTTGAATAAATCAGATAGTCAAAAAGATGGTCAAGGTCAATGAATACTCCCATAATAAAACATGATACGGATGCAGGGATAGACCTTGTAATAAGGTATAAGGAGCCGCTTAAAGGGGCTGAAATCAATACATGGGTTCTTAGTTTAATATAAGTTCTCCTTGTGAATTGCGTAAAATAGTATTATAATATAAAAAATCAGGTTTTGCAATACCGCGCATGAGGTTTAACTGATAAAAAAACAGTGTGGTGTTAATAATAAAGGTAACGCTCAGGGGACAATAACTTTGGCTAAAAAAAACGAAAAAGAAAAGAAAATCATTTCTCAAAAAAAGAAGAATGGCAAGAAAAATAATTCTTCCTTAAAGCAAGCTGCGCCAAAAAAAATAAAAGCGCCGAAGAAACCCGTGCAGACAGCTGCGGCAGTGAAGCAGGGGCCCGTCAAGACTGAAGGCATGTCAGCAGCAAGTGCGGCAATGCCTGAAAAAAGGGAGGAATCAAAAAGCAGAACCGGTTTTTTTGAGAATAAGAAACTTGCAGTATTTTTAATAATAATTCTTTCCCTTGGGATATATCTAAATACCTTCCGAAACCAGTTTTTATATGATGATTCAACTTTTATACAGGAAAACAATTCAATAAGAAGCCTGGATAATATAAGCAGCTTCTTTAATTCAGTGAAATCTTTTTCTGCAAAAGGCGAGTTCCTTATATACAGGCCGTTGCCGACTATTACTTTTGCCGTGGATTACAAGCTGTGGGGATTAAAACCCGGGCCATTCCACATTCAGAACATACTGTTTCATGCAATAAACGGTATATTGGTTTACTTTCTTGTGCTGCTATTGACAAGTAACCTTCCAACCGCATTATTTACAGCGCTGTTGTTTACGGCTCACCCTGTCCAGACAGAAGCTGTAGCATGGATTGCAGGCCGCAGCAGTGTAATGGTTTTTACTTTCTTTTTACTGGCGTTAATCTGTTACATAGAATCCCATAAATGGCAAGGCGCAAAAAGGATGACCTGTATTTTTATTTCCATGGTTTCCTATACCTTAAGCCTGTCATCCAAAGAAATGGCAGTTACTCTGCCGGTTATATTAATAACCTGCGATTTCTATTTTACTGATAAAGAGAGGTTTAAAAATGTATTGCGCAATTCTTTGAGTTATATTGCCTTCGGGCTGATTACAATAGGATATATTTATCAAAGATATATCGTTCTTCACGGCTTAAGCGGACAGAAGGAATATATAGGGGGAAGCCTGACTTCAGCGCTCCTGACCATGTCAAAGGGAGTGGCATATTATGTAAAACTGCTTTTATATCCCGTAAAATTAAGCGCTGAGTATATTTTTCCTGTATCAAAAAATATTCTGGATAAACCGGTAATATTATCCCTGTGCGTTATAATCCTGATGATAATTGCCATTGTGACATTGTTCAGGAAGAATAGAGTAGCGTCTTTTGCCATAGCATGGTTTTTTATCACGCTTATTCCCGTCTATAATATAGTGCCTCTGCAGGATGTAACCATAGCTGAAAGGTTTCTGTATATGCCTTTGCTCGGGTTCTGTATACTGGCAGGGCTTTTAATCTCCAGTATGTACAATTCAAAGGATAATAAAGTAATTAAAATATCCGGGGCAGCTCTTATTATTCTTCTGGTAATCCTTTACTCCGTAAGAAGCATTTACAGGAACGCTGATTGGCGTGATGAATTTTCCTTCTGGACTGCCACTAAAAAAACAACCCCAAACAGTTATCGTGCGTACGGCGGGTTGGGAATTGTTTATGATAGTAATAATAATATTGATGAGGCAATACGAAATTACGAAATTTCCCTGAGCCTTTTTCCCGGCAATATATTGACCCGCAACAATCTTGCAATAAGTTATGCGAAGAAGGGCTGGTACGAAAAAGCCACCAAAGAATTTAAAGACATTCTCGCTAAAGACCCGAATGACAGTTCCACTCTCACAAACCTTGGGCTTGTATATGCAAGAACAGGGCTTTATAATGACGCGATCAGGGAGTTTGAAAAGCCATAAAGGCAAACCCCTCAAACAGTACTGCGGACAACAATCTTGGGCTTGTTTATGAGGCAAAAGGAATGGACTCCATTGCTCTAAAACATTATATGTCGGCTCTTGAAAAAGACTCCGGCAATGAGGACGCTTTAATAAATTATAACAGGATTGCAAAAAAACTAAGTGAAAGAAAAATGATAAATTATTAAGGAATAATTTCTCGTTACTGGATGATTATGGAGGTAAACAAACATTTCCAAAAAAATTCTCGTAGCGGATGATGAGCCGTTTATAGTTGAAGGTTTGAAAACATACCTTGAAATAGGCGGTTTTGAGGTGATGGTTGCAATTACAGGCAGGGAAGCAATTGAAAAAGCTAAAAGCTATAAACCTGACCTGATTATTCTTGACATAATGATGCCTGACCTGAACGGTTGGCAGACTTTGAAAATACTTAAAGAAGATGCCGGCACAAGTTCAATACCGGTCGTTATGTCCTCAGTTGTTGGAAAAGATGAGAACATGGAAAAAAGCATGTCTATGGGGGCGCTGGACTATATTATCAAATCAGGCGATCCCGAAGAGATAGTAGAAAAAATAAAACTTTACACTAAAACTTCCTGACCATATTATGCTATTATGAAAAAGCCGCTCATTTCAATACTTATTATAACGGTTGTTTCTATCATCGTTTACGGCAATTCGCTTAAAAATGGTTTTGTGCTTGATGATAAATATATAATTGAGAGCAACAGAACCATAAGAAGCCTGAACAATATCCCGGGATTTTTTAATACCGGCTATTGGGCAGGCACGCGTTATGAAAAAGAGAGCTCAAGCCTCTACAGGCCCCTTGTAATAACGACATACGCTATTGACTATTCCATATGGAAATTAAAACCTTTCGGCTATCATCTTGAAAATCTTATAATCCATACAATAAACGGTTTGCTCATATTTTACATTGTCTTAGTAATACTTTATAAAAAGCAATGGCCTGCGCTTATTGTATCGTTGTTGTTCATTACCCACCCGGTGCACGTGGAAGCGGTTGCAGGCGTGGTTGGAAGAGCGGAACTGCTGGCAGCCCTTTTCTTCCTTTCGTCTTTTTGCTGTTATGCGGGGAACAGGAAATTACAGGGTTCACCAACAGGCTATATAGTTTCTTCTATATTTTTTGGGCTTGCTTTGCTTTGCAAGGAAACTGCGCTGGTATTACCCGGCATAATCATTCTTTATGACCTTTACAGGTTCAAGGATATTAAAGAACTTAAGAAAAATACAGTCCGTTATGCGGGCTACCTTATGATGATAGTATTGTATTTCATTATCAGGTATGCCGCGCTGGGAGAGTTTTTTTCCTCTGCAGGGAAGGGCATATTTTACAAACAGACGGTTCAGGCAAGATTCCTGACAATGTTCAGGGTTTTTGTGGATTACATTAAAATGCTGTTTTATCCGGCAGGGCTTAAAGCTGATTATACGGATTATACTTATTCGCTGGTGCTGGGCTATGGGGTCATTATCTCTATACTGATTTTTATAACTGCAATCATTATATTTCTTGTAAGTTACAGGAAGAATAAAGTGGTTTTCTTTTCAGCCGGATGGTATCTTATATGCCTGCTTCCGGTTTCAAACATAATACCGTTCGGAGCGGTGATGGCGGAAAGATTGCTTTACCTGCCTTCAATAGGTTATTGTATCGGGCTGGTTTTGTTGGCAATGGAAGGCGTTTCGGATAATAGGAGAAAACAATTATACAGCGGTTTCTTTATAATATTGATTATGTTATTCTCGGCTGGAACAATTAAGTATAATTCAAGATGGTTCAGCAATGATACTTTATGGGAATATGCGGTAAAAAAGACTCCTGGCAATGCCCGGGTGCATTATGCAGTCGGAGTAGTGGAACTTGATAAAGGGAATTATGATAAAGCAATAAAGGAATTTGAATCAAGCCTGAAAATGGACTCTGACATACCGGAAGCGTATAATAACCTTGCAGTTTGTTACAACAACAAGAAAATGTATGATGAGGCGATAATTATGACTAACCGCGCTATCCAGCACAAGAGCGATTATTACGAAGCATATATCAATATGGGCAACGCCTATAACAACAAAGGCAGCC
>Ga0315275_10002460_pt1 | contig 16723 bp, 15 predicted proteins | sample YL17G03_0_MG_FD_205557 | JGI IMG/M metagenome (GOLD analysis project Ga0315275, IMG submission 205557) | Sediment microbial communities from Yellowstone Lake, YNP, Wyoming, USA - YL17G03_0 | ecosystem: Environmental > Aquatic > Freshwater > Lake > Sediment | place: USA: Wyoming | collected... | reverse complement strand
CTTCGGCCTCGACGTGTACACGATCTTCAACATGACCGAGATCTCGTCGCCGATCGTGTCCGAGCCGAATCCGCAGGTGCGTGGAACCTGCGGCAAGGTGCGGGCCGGCGTCGATGTCCGGCTCGTGGATGACAACGATTGCGAAGTCGCCATCGGTCAGGTGGGCGAAATGATCGTCCGCACCGACCGGCCGTGGGCGATGAACAGCGGCTATTACAAGAACTTTGAGGCGACCGCGCGCGCCTGGCGCAATGGCTGGTTCCACACCGGTGACGCTTTCCGCATGGACGAGGCGGGCAACTTCTTCTTCGTCGACCGCATCAAGGATGCGATCCGTCGCCGCGGCGAGAACATTTCTTCGTTCGAGGTCGAAGCGGAGATCGTCCGCTTCCCCGCGGTGCGCGAGGCCGCGGCGGTCGCGGTGCCCAGCGAACTGGGCGAAGACGAAGTGATGGCGATCGTCGCGCCGGCGCCGGGGCACACCATCGATCCGGCGGCGCTGCTCGAGTTCCTGCGCGGGCGCCTCGCCTATTTCATGATCCCGCGGTACGTGCGGGTGTTGCCCGAACTGCCGAAGACGCCGTCGGCCAAGGTGCTGAAAGCCGACCTGCGCCGGCAGGGGATTACTGCGGATACCTGGGATCGCGAGCAGGCCGGTATCGTGATCCGTCGCGACAAGATCGGGAGCTGAGACATTGGCCACGGGAAAAACGGCACCCAGGACGGCCCGCGTGACGAGTGCGGCCGCAGAGAACGGCAAGACGCACGAGTTGCGTACCGAAGTGCAGGAATTCAAGCGCCGCCGCATCCTCGAGGAAGCGCGTGAGCTCTTCTTCGCGCAGGGCTACGAATCCACGACGCTCGATTCCATCGCCGAGTCGCTCGACGTCACCAAGCCGTTCCTCTACTCGTACTTCCGCAACAAGAGCGAGATCCTGAACGCGATCTGCGAGATCGGCATCACCGAGTCCATGGCGGCGCTGGACGAAGTGCTGGTAATGGACCTCGTGCCGTCCGAGAAGCTGCGGCTCATCGTCGAACGCGTCACGTCCATCGTGATCCGCGACCAGAAGTACGTCGTCGTCTACAACCGCGAGGAGAAGAACCTCGAAGACGCCGAGCAGAAGCACCTGATCGACCTGCGCAAGTCGTTCGACCAGCGGCTCGCGAAACTGCTCGAGGAAGGCAATGCCGGCGGCGACTTCGCGGTGGACCAGCCGCGCATGCTGGCGGTGTCGATCAGCGGCATGCTCACCTGGGTGGCGACGTGGTATCGGCCGCGCGCCGCCTACACGGTCACAGACGTCGTGATGCACATGATCCAGACCGTCGAACGCATGGTCGGCAAGAAGTCCCGCGCCAAATAGGCGCTCAGCGAACCAGAGACGTTGCCCATGGCCATGCGCCGCACCATTTTCGAACCCGAGCACGAGACCTTCCGCGACGGCGCCCGCCGCTTCTTCCAGGCCGAAATTGCGCCGCATGCGGACCGCTGGCGCAAGCAGGGAATGGTCGACCGCGAGGCCTACCTCAAGGCCGGCGAACAGGGCTATCTGCTGATGTGGGCCGACGAAAAATACGGTGGCGCGGGCGTCTCCGATTTTCGTTACGAGCAGGTGCTGATCGAGGAAAACATCCGCCACGGCGAGCCGTGCTTCTACCTCAACCTGCACTCGCGCCTGGTGGGGCCGTACTTCGGCCAGCTCGGCAACGACGAGCAGAAGGCCCGTTTCCTGCCAGCGTTCGTGAAGGGCGAGAGAATCCTGGCCGTCGCCATGACGGAGCCGGGCGCCGGCAGCGACGTGGCCGGCATGAAGACGCGCGCCGAGGACAAGGGCGACCACTGGCTGCTGAACGGTTCGAAGACGTACATCTCCAACGGGCAGCTGGCGGACGTCGTGGTCGTCGCGGCTCGTACGGTGCCCGACCAGCGCTACGGCATCGGACTCTTCATCGTCGAGCGCGGCATGGAGGGCTTCGAGCGCGGGCGACACCTGCAGAAGATCGGCCTGCATGCGCAGGACACGTCCGAATTGTTCTTCAAGGACGTAAAGGTGCCGAAGGCCAATGTGCTGGGCGACCCGGCCAAAGGCTTTCACTACCTGACGCACTTCCTGGCCGAAGAGCGCCTGATCGGCTCCGTGCAGTACACGACGGGAGCCCAGCTGGCTTGGGACCTCACGCTCGACTGGGTCAAGGAGCGCCGCATGTTCGGCAAGCCGCTGGGCGCGTTCCAGAACACACGCTTCAAGCTCGCCGAGCTGCGCGCGCAGATCGATGCCGCACAGGTTTTCGTCGACACCCTCGTGACTGAACACCTGCATGGCAAGCTGAGCGCGGACCTCGCGGCGGAGGCCAAGCTGCTGACCAGCGAACTCGAGTTCCGCACGGCCGACGAATGCCTCCAGCTCTTCGGGGGTGCGGGTTACATGGAGGAGTACCGCATCTCGCGGTGCTTCACGGACGCCCGGGTGTCCCGGATCTATGCCGGCGCCTCGGAAGTGATGAAGGAAATCATCTCGCGCGGCTTCGGACTCGACGACCGCAAGCTGACCTGACCCGGGCGCGGCGCGCCTAAGTCACTGAATTTACTGGCCCCAGAAATAGGGGACGGAATTAGGGGACGCTCACCCATTTCTGAAGAATCGGTGAGCGTCCCCTATTTCCCCCCATTACAAAAATTATTGCGGTGCCGCAAACTCGGTCGGTGCGGCGGCGCCTGTCCCTTTCGGCGCGGCCCGCTCCTCGGAACCAGATGTAGGGAGAGACTCATGCTGTACACGGGATCCGCCTTCAGCGCCGCGGCGCTGGGCGATGGCATCGTCGAACTCAAGTTCGACCTCGCCGGCGAATCGGTCAACAAGCTCAACCAGGTCGCGCTGCGGGACTTCGCGGCCGCGACGCAGGCGATTGCGAAGGACGGCAGTGTGAAGGGCGTCGTCGTGACGTCGGGCAAGGCCGTGTTCATCGTCGGCGCCGACATCACCGAGTTCGGCGCGATGTTCGCCGCGGGCGAGGCGGGCATCGCAAAGTCCGTGCTCGAAGTGAATCGCATGCTGAGCGCGTTCGAAGACCTGCCCGTCCCGACGGTCGTCGCCATCAACGGCGTGTGCCTCGGTGGCGGTCTCGAACTCGCGCTTGCCTGTGACTACCGCGTGATGTCCACCGCAGCGTCGGTCGGTTTCCCCGAAGTGAAGCTGGGCATTTTCCCGGGCTTCGGCGGATCGGTGCGCATGCCGCGCATCATCGGTGTCGACAACGCGGTGGAGTGGATCTGCGCGGGCGCCGACAAGAAACCCGACGCAGCGCTCAAGGACGGAGCAGTGGACGCGGTGGTCGCGCCCGAGCAACTGCGCGACGCCGCGCTCTCGATGCTGAAGCAGTGCATCGCGGGGAAGCTCGACTGGAAGAGCCGTCGCGCGGCCAAGCTGTCGCCGCTCAAGCTCAACAAGATGGAGATGACGATGGCGTTTACGTCGTCGATGGCGGTGGTGGGCGCGCAGGCCGGCCCCAACTACCCCGCGCCGATGCTGGCCATCAAGAACATGCAGGAAGCGGCCATGCTCGGCCGAGACGCCGCGCTCGAAGTCGAGGCGAAGTACTTCGCCAAGGCTGCCGTCACGCCGCAGGCAAACGCGCTGATCGGCGTCTTCCTCGCGGACCAGGGCGTCAAGAAGGCGGCAGGCAGCTGGGAGAAGAAGAGCAAGCGCGAGATCAAGCAGGCGGCCGTCCTGGGCGCCGGCATCATGGGTGGCGGCATCGCCTACCAGGCGGCCTACAAGGGCCTGCCGATCGTGATGAAGGACATCCGCGACGACGCGCTTGCGCTCGGCATGAACGAGGCCGGCAAGCTGCTCGCGAAGCAGGTCGAGAAGGGCCGCATGACGCCCGCGAAGATGAGCGAGACGCTCGGCCGCATCCGTCCGACGCTGAACTACGGCGATTTCGGCGCCGTCGACATCATCATCGAAGCCGTGGTCGAGAACCCGAAGGTCAAGAAGGTCGTGTTGGCAGAGGTCGAGGGCCTGGTGCGCGAAGACACGATCATTGCGTCCAACACGTCGACGATCTCGATCAGCCTGTTGGCCGAAAGCCTCAAGCGACCGCAGAATTTCGTCGGCATGCACTTCTTCAACCCGGTGAACATGATGCCGCTGGTGGAAGTGATCCGCGGCAAGCAGTCGTCCGAGGACGCAGTGGCCGCGACCGTGAAGCTCGCGAGCCGGATGGGCAAGACGGCGGTGGTCGTGAACGACTGCCCGGGATTCTTCGTCAACCGCGTGCTGTTCCCGTACTTCGCCGGCTTCCACATGCTGCTGCGCGATGGCGCGGACTTCCAGGCCATCGACAAGGCCATGGAACGGTTCGGCTGGCCGATGGGCCCCGCGTACCTCATGGACGTCGTCGGCATGGACACCGGCGTTCACGCTGCAGAAGTCATGGCCCAGGGGTTCCCGGACCGCATGCGACACGACTGGCAGAACGCGACCCAGGTGCTGGTCGACAACAAGCGCTATGGCCAGAAGAACGGCAAGGGCTACTACGTCTACGCGCCCGACAAGAAGGGCAAGCCGAAGAAGTCGGTGGACCCGGCGACGTACGAGCTGATCAAGGGCGTGGTCGCGGCGCGCAAGGAGTTCACGCCGGAGGAGATCGTCGCGCGCTGCATGGTGCCGATGGTCAACGAAGTGGCGCGCTGCCTCGAGGAGAAGATCGTCGCCTCGCCGCAGGAGGCCGACATGTCGCTGCTGTACGGGGTGGGCTTCCCGCCGTTCCGCGGCGGCGCCTGCCGGTACGTCGACCAGACTGGCGCGGCGAACTACGTCGCGGTTGCGGACAAGCTGGCGCCCCTCGGCAAGATCTACGAGGCGCCGCAGTTGCTGCGCGACATGGCCGCCTCCGGCAAGAAGTTCTTCGGCTGACCGCGGCCCTCACGGATTACACGGAGAGATCAAGATGAGTCTCAATCCCCGCGATGTCGTCATCGTCGATGGCGTCCGCACTGCGATGGGCCGCTCGAAGGGCGGCATGTTCCGCAACGTCCGCGCCGAGGCACTCTCAGCCGAACTCATCAAGGCGCTGTTCCGCCGCAACCCCGGCCTCGACATGAGCGAAGTCGAGGACGTGATCTGGGGCTGCGTCAACCAGACGCTCGAGCAGGGCATGAATATCGCCCGTAACTCGCTGTTGCTCGCCGGCTTGCCGCACACGGTGCCTGGCCAGACGGTCAACCGCCTCTGCGGTTCGTCGATGCAGGCGCTGCACGCGGCGGCTGCCCAGATCATGACGGGCCAGGGCGACGTGTTCGTGATCGGCGGCGTGGAACACATGGGCCACGTCAACATGATGCATGGCATCGACCTGAACCCGGCTGCCTCGACCCAGTACGCCAAGGCGTCGAACATGATGGGCCTGACTGCCGAGATGCTGGGCCGCATGCACGGCATCACGCGCGAAATGCAGGACAAGTTCGCCGCGCGGTCGCACGCCAAGGCCTGGGAAGCGACCCAGACCGGCCGCTTCAAGAATGAGATCGTGGGCATCGAGGGCCACGATGCGATGGGCGCCCGGGTGCTGTGCGAGATCGACGAAGTGATCCGGCCCGAGACGACCGTGGAAGCGCTGGCCGCGCTGCCGCCCGCGTTCGATCCGAAAGGCGGCACCGTCACCGCGGGTTCGTCATCCGCGATTTCGGACGGCGCCTCTGCGATGCTGGTGATGAGCTACGAGCGTGCCAAGGCGCTCGGCCTCAAGCCGCGCGCGAAGATCCGCGCGATGGCTGTCGCAGGCTGCGATCCGGCCATCATGGGATACGGCCCGGTGCCGGCGACGAAGAAGGCGCTGCAGCGCGCCGGCCTGAAGATGGAAGACATCCAGATCGCCGAACTCAACGAGGCCTTTGCGGCGCAGTCGTTGCCCGTCATCAAGGACCTCGGCCTGATGGACACCTTCGAAGACAAGGTGAACCTGAACGGCGGCGCCATCGCCCTCGGTCACCCGCTGGGCTGTTCGGGAGCGCGCATCACTACGGCGCTGGTCAACGTCATGGAACAGAAGGGCGCGACGCTCGGCATCTCCACGATGTGCATCGGCCTCGGCCAGGGCATCACGACGGTGATAGAGCGAGTGTAGGCGCGAAAAGCGCCGACACTGCACCGGGGCCCAGCAAGGGAACGCCCGTCAGGCCTGCTGGCTACGACGGCGGTCCGCCGTGCGCTGGTCGGTCGGTTGGTACCGCGACGGCAACACTCGCGTGTAGCGCTTGAACATGTGGGCGAAGTGGGAGCCGTCGCTGAAGCCCACTGCGTAGGCGACCTCGGTGATCGAAAGCCTGCCCTCGGCCAGCAGGCGGCGCGCCTCCGTAATCCGCACGCGCGACAGGTACTCGCGGAAGGTAAGGCCGAATGCGGCATGGAATTTCCTGCTGAACTCGAATCGCGTCACGCCGCAATGCTCCGCGGCGACGACGGCCGAGATCTTGTCGTGATAGTGCTGCCTGACGTAGTGCAGCGCCGGCTGCAGCTGCGCGACTTTCGATTCGACCGGCTGCACCGGCAGGTCGTCCGGCAGGATCGCCTCGAGCAACTGTGCGACGCGCGGGGGTGACGCGCGATTGCCGATCCTGGCGAGGGCGCTGAGGTTCTCGGCCAACTCAGTCCGCGACACGGGCTTGACGAGGTAGTTCCACATGCGAGCGCGGAACGCCCAGACAGCGAGCGACTCCGAGTGGCCCACGGTGAGCATCAGGATCGGCAACTTCGGGTACGCCTTCTTGATGGCCTGCATCGCCCGTAGGCGGTTCTGGTCCGGCTGGTCGAAATCGAAGCACAGGACACTCGGCTTGAGCCGCTCGATGTCGTCCGGAGCCTGCTCGAGGCGCGTGATGTGTGCGACCTCGAAGACGCGCGCGCACTGGACGCGCAGTTCTGCATCCTGCGCGTCCGTCGTGCAGTCGAACCAGAGCAATAGCGGCTTCAGCGTTGATCCCACGTGTCTTTCTGTCCCCCGAAGTTCCCGGCACGCACGCCGGAAGTACAACTCACCGGCGGCAGCGATGCAGAATCATCGCCTCTGCGCAAAATAATTGCCTCGGTCAGTTTGCGCGGCGTGTCGCGCGAATAAGCCCGTATTGAACATATTCCAAAATTCTATTTAAGTTACTAAAGAAATTTCAGGTATTACGCGTGATTATCGTGCGGGCCGTCACAGAATTCAGCGGTTTCCGGACGTTCGCACGGCGCGCAGCGGTCGCGCTCCAGCCGCGAATCATCTCTGCGCCCAGGCGCAACACTCTCCTAGCGCGTCTGGATCAACGGTACAGACTAAGTCTGCCAGTAAAAAAAATGGCTAGACACCGCGGCTTGGTGGGGTGTGGCCGCGATGAAGAACAATGGAAGCACCCTGGTTCGAGACCAATCTAGATTGACCGAAAGAGGGATCCCTCAATGAGCATCAAAGAGAAAGTATTGGCATTCCTTCGCGACGAAGAAGGCCTGACCACGGTCGAATACGCGATCGCGGGCGGGCTGGTTGGCGCTGGCGTCATCGGCGCGTTTGGGCTTCTGGGAGACGAAGTCTTCCGCGTTATCAATGCGATCTACGTGGCGGTCAGCGCCATCGTCATCAATTGATGCATGCCGTCAGGTGGTGGCGGCGTCCGCCGCCCCACCTGGTCGCAACCGGAGGCATCTCGTGCTTGCACTGGGTCCGCACATGGCCGACGTCATCACCGCACTGGCGGTCGTGCTCGTCGTTGCGTGCGCCGTACGACAGGACCTGATCGGGCATCGGATTCGGAACTCACTGACTGCCAGCGCCCTCGCGGCCGGCCTGCTGGTGCAATCGGTGTTCGGCGGGCTCAACGGATTCCTGCTCGCGCTCGCGGGCGCGGGCGTGGGCTTGGTGTGCCTGTTGCCGCTGTATCTCGGCAAGGGCATGGGGGCGGGTGACGTCAAGCTGATGGGTGCCGTAGGCGCTTTCCTGGGGCCGGTCGACGCGTTCCTTGCCGCGGCGCTGACCCTGGTTGCCGGGGCCGTCCTGGCGGTGGCCATCGTCGTGTGGCGGCTCGTCGACTCCAAGACCGTACTGCCGGGGTCGCCGGCCGGGAACGGCGCTGCCGCCGGGGCGTCGCTCGCCACGCTATCGAGTATCCGCAAGGAACGTTTTCCCTACGCCGTCGCGATCGGGATCGGCGCCTGCGCCACGCTCTGGCTGGGCGGCACGTTCGATGCAATCCTCGACGCGCTGGGCATGGGATGAGCCGGATGCCCGTCGCATGAACACCCTCGCGAACAATTCCCCAGCAGCGTCCGCAGAAGAATATCCGGGCCCGGTTGCGCCGGAGCTGCAGCGACTTGCGCGGCTCTCGCCGCGGCCGACCAGCCTGGAGCAGACGGGGCTGTCGCTTACGTTCCTTGCAGACCTGCTCGGCAAGCACCTGGCGAACGCCGGCGTGCTTGCGACCAGCCAGCTCATCGATCGGCTGGCGCTGGCCGGGCCGATCGTCGACCAGGTCCTGCAGTTCATGCGCGCCGAAGGCCGTGTCGAGGTGCGGTCGCGGCTGGGGCTCGATGCCGAACTCCGCTACGGGCTGACCGATCGCGGCCGGCTCGAGGCGGCGGACGCGCTGAACCGCGGCGGTTACATCGGGCCTGCGCCGGTCACGCTCTCCGACTACGTGGCGCTGGTCCAGAAGCAATCGGTGCATGCGCAGTTCGTCACGCGGCAGGCCGTGCGCGACGCCTTCAGCGGGTTTGTCATTGCCGACGACCTGCTCGAGCGGCTCGGTCCGGCGCTGAACTCGCGCCGTGCGATGTTTCTCTATGGGCGCGCCGGCACCGGCAAGACCTACACCGCCAGGCGGCTCGCCGACGCGCTGAGCGGTCTCGTGCTCGTCCCGCACGCGATTGCGGTCCACGAGACGGTCATCGAGGTCTTCGACCCGTTGTGCCACGAGCAAATGGCGTTCCTGAACCCGCCGGCGCGCACGCTGCTGGACCAGGGCTTCGATCCGCGCTATGTGCCATGCGAACGGCCAATCGTGCTCACCGGCGGCGAACTTGCAGCGGACATGCTCGAGGTGCAGTGCGAGAGCGCGACCCGCACCTACGCGGCGCCGATCCAGCTCAAGGCGAACAACGGCTTCCTGCTGATCGACGATCTTGGCCGGCAGCGCATCGCGCCCGCCGTGCTGTTCAACCGCTGGATCGTCCCGATGGACGTACGGCGGGACTCGCTCACGACCGGCAAGGGACATCACTTCGAGGTGCCCTTCGACCTCGTGCTGGTGTTCTCGACCAACCTGCGGCCCGAGGACATCGCCGACGAGGCTTTCCTGCGGCGCCTCGGCTACAAGATCGAGTTCACGCCGATCATGCCGCGCCAGTACCGGCAGATCTGGCAGGGCGTCTGCGCGGAGCGTTCCATCGCCTTCGACCCGGCGCTCGTGGACTTCGCCATCACGGAACTGCACGGCAAGAGCCAGATGCCGCTGTTGCCCTGCCATCCGCGCGACCTGCTCGGCATGGCGCTCGACCGCATCGCGTACCTGGGGGGAGGCGAACTCGACGAGAGATCGCTGCGCTGGGCCTGGGACAGCTACTTCCTGCACCAGGGAGCCAACGAGTTCAAGCACGCGGATTCCAACGGGGGTAGTGGGAATGTTCAGTCGTAGAGGTCCGGTACTGATCGTCATTTCGCTGCTGCTGGCGGTGGCCGCCGCGTGGGTCGCCAATCGCTGGCTGATTGCGCAGACGGCGTCAACCGAAGGCGGCCCCGGCACGATTACCGTGGCTACGGCGGCGATCGACATTCCCATGGGCACCAAGATCGAAGCGCGTCACGTCGAGGTGATCCAGATGCTGAAGGACACGGCGCCTGATGGTGCGTTCCGCGCAGCGGCCCAGGTCGAAGGCAAGATTGCGCTGTCCGAGATCATGAAGGGCGAGATGCTGCTCGCCAAGCGCTTCGCCGATCAGGGCGGGGGCAGCACCCTGTCGGCGGTCGTCGGGGAAAACATGCGCGCGGTCAGCGTGCGCGTCAACGACGTCGTCGGCGTCGCCGGCTTCCTGCTCCCGGGCAATCGCGTCGACGTCGTCGCAGCGTACCGGGACGGGCAGGACATGTTCTCGGAAACCGTGGTCCAGAACGTGAAGGTGCTGGCTGTCGACCAGACGGCCTCCAGCGATAAGAACGAACCGGTCGTGGTGCGCGCGGTCACGCTCGAGGTCACGCCAGCGGATGCGGAGAAGCTCATCCTCGCGGAGCAGCGGGGCGCGATCCAGCTCGCGCTGCGCAATCCGCTCGACGACAAGGTGACGCAGAAGGCGCCGCCGCCGGTGGTGGCCGCGAAGCCGCGCGTGAAGACCGGGCCGCCACCGCCGGCGCCGGGCGTCACCGTCATTCGCGGGACCGATGTGGGCAAGGAGATTCCGAAGACCGGCCGCTAGCGGGGCCGCTCGGTGGTACGGACGTAAAAACTCGGGGGCAGGGTAATGAGAACGACAACGATGCTTTCCTCAACCAGGATGTTCGTCGCGACACTCGTCGTGCTGCTGGCCTCGGCAGGCGCGACGAGGCCGGTACACGCCCAGTCTGCAGCGTTCGAAACGCTGCCGACCGGGGCCTCGATCGACATGTCGATGCCGCTGTTCAAGTCGCGGGTCGTCGTCGTGGACCTGCCGACGTCGCGCGTCGCGGTCGGCAACCCGGACATCGCGGATATCGTCGTGATCGGCCCAACGCAGATGTACGTGCTCGCCAAGGACATCGGCACCACCAACGTGATGTTCTGGGGCCGCGACAACCGGCTGATCGGCTCGATCAACCTCGAGGTGGTGCACGACCTCGACGGCCTGAAGACGAAACTGCACCAGATGATGCCCGGCGAGGCGATCGAAGTTTATTCGGCGCAGCGCTCCATCATCCTCAAGGGCCGCGCCTCGAACGTCCTCGCCATGAATGCGGCGGTGCGCATCGCCGAGGGATACCTGGCGCAGATCCAGACGGCGAAGCAGGCACAGCAGTTCGAGCAGGAGTCTGCGTCCAGGCGCCCGGACAAGGCGGTCGGCAGCGTCATCAACCTGATCGAGGTCGGCGGCTCGCAGCAGGTCATGCTGGAGGTGAAGGTCGCCGAGATCGCGCGTACGGAACTCAAGCGGCTGAACGCAAACTTCAACGCGCTCTATATCGGCGGGGACGGTACCATTGGGGGTACCAACGGCGGCGGTGTCATGAACGCCGTCGGCGAGTTCCTGCCCAATCCGATGCGGATCGTCAGCCAGGGCTTCTTTGGTACCTTCGTGAGCGAGAACTTCAGGTTCAACATGGCGCTGGATGCGGCCAAGGAAAATGGCCTGGCCAAGATCCTTGCCGAGCCTACGCTGACTACGTTGACCGGCCAGGAGGCCGAGTTCCTGTCCGGCGGTGAGTTCCCCATTCCCGTCCCCCAGGGCAATAACGGTGGGACGACGATCGAATTCAAGCAATTCGGCGTGGGACTGAAGTTCCTGCCGGTCGTCCTGTCCGATGGGCGCATCAACCTGAAGGTCAACGTCAGCGTCAGCGAGATCACCGACACGAGCAGCCTGATCCTCGAAAATGAGAACTCGTCGCTGCGGACTTTCGTGCCATCCCTCAGGCAGCGGAGCGCAAGCGCGACGGTCGAGCTCGGCGACGGACAATCCATGGGACTGGCGGGGCTGCTTGATGACAACCTGCGCGAGTCGGTGACCAAGTTCCCTGGCCTGGGCTCGGTGCCGGTGCTTGGTACTCTGTTCCGCAGCAACCAGTACCGGAAGGGACAGACCGAGTTGGTCATTCTCGTGACGCCGCACCTCGCCAGGCCGGTCGCGCCGGGCAGCGTCACGCTGCCCACGGACAAGTTCATCGAGCCGAGCGATGCAGATTTCTACCTCTGGGGCCGTACCGAAGGCACCGCGAGCGCGTCCGGCGGCCATCAAGTGAAATGAAGGGGACTTCACCATGACAAGCAAGAGAATCATCGCGTTGGCCGCCATCGGCGCCCTCGCCGCATGCTCCAGCACTCCGACCTCGACCGCACCGGGCGGCACCGCAGCCGACTTCGGGAACTCGGTAGCTTCGCTCATCAAGGCGCAGACCGCCGATCCGGCCACGCTGTCGAATCCGAGCGGCGCGCCGGTGACCGGCGTCGAGCCGGATTACGCGAATAACGTGGTGGATGCGATGCGCAAGAGCGTTGCGAAGCCTGAGGAGGTCAAGCAGCCCATCGAGATCCTGGTGGGCGGCCAGGGGAGCAACTGACCATGCGCGGCACGCGACGCCAGCAGCGCGGGATTACCGCCGTCCTGGTGACCGTGGGCCTCCTTGCCCTGCTCGCCATGGTCGGCCTCGCGCTCGAGACGGGTCACCTGGCCCTGAACAAGTCGCGGCTCCAGAACACCGTCGACGCGGCGGCGCTCGCCGCCGCCAAGGTGCTGGACAAGACCGGATCGCAGGCGCAGGCGTCCGTGGCAGCCCGCAGCGTGTTCGACCTGAACGCGGCCAACCAGCCCGAACTGAGCCGCGTGCTGAGCGGCGCGGACGTCACGGTGCAGTACTCCAACACCCTGAGTCCATTTGCGCCAGGAAGCGCGCCGGCCAACTACGTTCGCGTGTTCGCCGACAACTTCAACATGTGGACCGCCTTTACCGCGCTCGTCGGGGTCGACCAGCTTTCCACCGCGGCCACGGCAGTCGCGGGGCCGAGCGCGCCAATAGGGCCAGGCGAGGCGTGCGACCTAGTGCCGATGATGGTGTGCGCCGACATGGCCGCGGGCGCGGCAGGCGACTGGGGATACACCGGCGACAACGTCACGCTGTTGAAGCTCGCCTCCAACGCGCCTTCCGGAGTGGGTCCGGGCAACTTCCAGCTCATCCAGCTGGGCGGATCGGGCGCGAATATCGTCCGCCAGAATATTGCGGGAGGTTACGACGGCTGCATCGATCCGGACGGTACCGTCACGACGAAGCCTGGCAACAACGTAGGGCCGACGACCCAGGGTCTCAACACGCGGTTCGGCGAGTACCAGGGCGGCGGGATGAATTCGACCGACTACCCGCCAGACAAGATCACGACGGAGCCGAGCCCAGGGCTGGACGTGGCATCCAATGGCATCACGGTCATCCTGCGGGGTGGCGGCAGAGGCGGCGGCACGCCGGTCACCAGCATCAACCAGCTCAGTTACTCCTATGACAACTACCAGGCCGACATGGCGGCAGGTAATTTCACCAATGCGTCGGGCAAGGCGAAGCGGCGGGTCTTGGCCGTGCCGATCGTCGACTGCACTACGATGGTGAACGGGCAAGGCACGATGCCCGTCGCCGGGCTCGCCTGCTTCTTCCTGCTGCAGAAGGCCATCCAGCGGGGCAACGACAATTTCGTGTTCGGTGAATACATCGAACAGTGCGCTGCCGGCGGCACGCCCGGCCCGGACCCGGGGCCGGTGAGCGGGCCTGGCATCTACAAGATCGTGTTGCACAACGATCCGGCGAGCCCCGACTCATGACCACGCATCCGGCATCACGGCGAACGGTCCGGGGCCCGCGCCGGTCGCGCGGAATCGCGGCGGTGGAGTTCGTGGTCACGGCGCCGTTCGTCCTGTTCCTGCTGTTCGCCAGCGTCGAGTTCGGTCGCGCGTTCGTCCAGTACACGACGCTCGCGCATTCGGTCCGCAACAGCGCCCGCTTCGTCTCGGAACATTCGATCAATGGCACGACGGGCGTCGTCAGCCTCTCCGGCACCGTGATCACGCAGGCCAGGAACCTGGCGGTCTACGGCAACATCGCCGGCAGCGGCAATGCCAGGCTGCCGAATTACCAGCCCGGCCAGGTGACAGTGATCAATGCCGGAAACGACAATATCCGGGTGGCCGCGACGTATCCGTACCAGCCGATGCTGGGCTCGACCTTGTCGTCCTTCGGTAGCAGCGGCGGCTCGGTGCCGCTGACGTTCAATATGCACATCGCGGTCACGATGCGGGCCATTTCCTGAGGATGCCATGCACGGACGCCAGCAGCGCGGTACGACGACAGTGGAATTCGCGATCGTCGGGGCGGTCGTCATCACGCTCCTGTTCGCGGTCATCGAGTTCGGCCGCATCATTTTCACTCTCAGCGTCCTTGACGAAGGCGTGCGGCGCGCCGCGCGCGTGGCCGCCGTGTGTGACGTCGGCAACGCGGCGATCGCAGATGCGGCCGTGTTCGTGACGCTGCCGGACCTCTCCACGTCGAACGTCCTCACGGAGTACCTCGACCAGAACGGTGCGCCGCTCGGCGACCCATCCGGAGGCGACTATTCGTCGATCCGCTACGTGCGCGTGAGGATCGTGGGCTACTCGTTCGGGATCGCGATCCCGTTCATCGCCCCGGTCTTCACGGCTCCCGAGTTCTCGTCGACATTGCCTCGCGAGAGCCTCGGCGTGCCCAAGTTCGGTGCGGCGCCGGCCTGCTGAGAAGGTGAACAGATACGATGGCCCAGAAACTCAGAGTCCTCCTCGCCAGCCGCTCACCGGAGGCGCTCAGTGCGCTGAGCGCGGGACTCGCCGGCGCCAGGGACGTGGCATTTTCGACCCGCCTGATCAGCAACGGGCACACGGACCCGCTGTTCGGCCTGCAGCCGGTGCCGGACGTCCTGGTGCTGCGGTTCGACGCCGAGAGCCTGGCGGAACTCGCCGCGCTTTCCGACACCAACCCGGATTCAAGGCCACCCCTGATCGTCGTCGGGCCGGCCGGGAGCCCCGAGGCCATGCGGCTCGCAGTGCGCAGCGGCGCGCGCGACTTCCTGGTGGAGCCGGTCAATTCTGCCGAGCTGGTCGCCGCCCTGCAGCGCCTGCGCGACGAACCGCGTCGCGGCTCGGCGCCGGCTGCGAAGGCGGAAGTGACCGTCGTCCTCGGCGCAGCGGGTGGCGTCGGGACGTCATTTGTCGCCTGCAACCTGGCGCACGCGCTGGCAACCGAGACCGACGCACCGACGCTGCTCATGGACCTCGACTTCAATGCGGCGCCGCTTGCCAGCTTCCTCGACCTGGTCCCCGAGCGCGGCCTGCTGCAGGCCATGGCGGAAGTCGAGTTCCTCGACGAGCACGCGCTCCCGGGCTACGTCACGAAGCATCGCAGCGGGCTGCACCTGATGGGTGCGCCGAGCAAGTCGGTCGTCGTCATGAAGAACTTCGACGCGAAGCGTTTCGCCGCGCTGATGGAAGTGGTCTCCGCGAGCTATCGTCACGTCGTCGTCGACGCTTCGCACGGGATCGACGACCTGGGGCTCACGACGCTGGGCATGGCCAGGACCGTCGTGCTGGTCGTGCAGCAGTCGGTGGTGCAGCTGAAGCAGGCGGCCAGGTTGCTGCGCGTGCTGCATGGCGAGATCGGGATCGTGGACGACCGCATCCTGGTCGTGGTGAATCGGCACCTCAAACGCTCGACCGTGGGCCTTGAGGATATCCGGCGCACGCTCGCGCGCGAGCGGGTCGCCGTGTTCCCGAACCAGTACCAGACCGTGCTGGCGAGCATCGACGGGGGCGCGCCGGTGCTCGAACTCGACCGGTCCTCGCCCGTCGCGAAGGCGATCATCGAGCTGCAGCGTGAAGTCTCCGGCGCGCCGCGCCCCGAGCGCACGAGTCTGCTGCGGCGGGCGCTGCCCATGTTCTCGGGAGATTGACGCATGTCGCGACTGTTCAAGGAAAAGCAGGTGGCTGCGGCCGGCTCGGCCCTGGCGAGCGAGGCCGAGCAGGCCCGGCAGCTGAGCCCGACGGAACGTGAATGGAAGCAGCGGATCTACGAACGCCTGCTGAAGGTGCTCGATCTCTCGTTGCTCGGCTCGCTCGAGGAAGCGGCTGCACGCACCCAGATTCGCGAGATCACCAACCGGCTGCTGCTCGAGGAGTCGGCACCCCTGAGCCTGGCGCAGCGACAGTTCGTGACGCGGCGCATCGAGGACGAGGTCATGGGCCACGGGCCGCTCGAGCCGTTGCTCGCCGACCCGACGATCTCCGACATCCTCGTCAACGGGCATGACCAGGTCTATATCGAGCGGCGCGGCAAGCTCGAGCTGACGGAGGTGCGCTTCAACGACGATGCACACCTGATGAACGTCATCGACCGCATCGTCTCGGCGGTCGGGCGCCGCGTCGACGAGTCCTCGCCCATGGTGGACGCGCGCTTGAAGGACGGTTCCCGCGTCAACGTCATCATTCCGCCGCTGGCGCTCGACGGCCCGACGCTCTCGATCCGGCGCTTCGCCGTCGAGTTGCTCAAGGTTGACGACCTGATCCGGCTCGGCACGCTCAACGAGCCGGTGGCGCGGGTGCTCAACGGGGTCGTGCACGGGCGGCTCAACGTCGTGATCTCCGGAGGAACCGGCGCCGGCAAGACGACGCTGTTGAACATCCTGTCGGGATTCGTGCCGGTCACGGAGCGCGTCGTCACGATCGAGGACTCGGCGGAACTGCAGTTGCAGCAGCCGCACGTGGTCCGGCTCGAGACGCGCCCGCCGAACATCGAGGGCAAGGGCGAGGTCGCGCAACGCGACCTGGTGCGCAATGCCCTGCGCATGCGGCCGGACCGGATCATCGTCGGCGAAGTGCGCGGCGCCGAGGCACTCGACATGCTGCAGGCCATGAACACCGGGCACGACGGCTCGCTCACCACCGTGCATGCCAACTCGCCCCGCGACGCCCTCGGCCGCATCGAGACCATGGTGTCG
>Ga0315275_10002459_pt1 | contig 16724 bp, 15 predicted proteins | sample YL17G03_0_MG_FD_205557 | JGI IMG/M metagenome (GOLD analysis project Ga0315275, IMG submission 205557) | Sediment microbial communities from Yellowstone Lake, YNP, Wyoming, USA - YL17G03_0 | ecosystem: Environmental > Aquatic > Freshwater > Lake > Sediment | place: USA: Wyoming | collected... | reverse complement strand
ACCCAAATGGACGGCGTCCGAACCTCGATATCCTTCTAGAAGCTCATGAGCCTTGAGACATTTCACCATGGAGGCAACATCGATGGGGTTCAGAGGGGCCATTCTCAGACTGACGTCTCGATAGATTTCTGCGGAGGTTCCTCCCATCCCTAAGAGAATAATGGGTCCGAACTGGTAATCCATCTTTGCCCCGACAATGACTTCAATCCCTGACACCCTCTCCTCAATCAGCATCCCAGCAAAGCTTTCGACTTGGCTAAACCGCTGATAAACCTCGATGAGTTCTTGCTGAGTCTCAATCCCAACAACAACCCCTTTCACGTCTGATTTGTGAACCACCTTGGGAGAGACAATCTTGGCCACGAGAGGATACCCGATCTCTTCCCCAAACTGAGCGACCTCTTTCTTGTCTTTGGCCCAACGAAACCGAGGAACGTCGAGCCCCGCAAGAGAGAATAGGTGTTTGGCCTCGGGTTCCATGACCCAGCCGAAGTTTCTTGACGCTTCAATGATCTTTTTCATCTCACCGGTTAGCATGGTCTTCTCCTCTTCAAGGCCAGAGCCATGTGGACCGCTTCTTCGATGGAATGAGCCACAGGGACATGGTTGAACTGAAAGCCTTCGACAAACATCAGATATTTTTCAACGTGAGGGACATAGGCCACGAGAGGTTTCCCCTCCTGACGGCAAATCTGACTTAAGCGGGCCCCCACATCGGATGTGATCCCAGGGGAATACGGGAGAAGAAGAACCAGCACGCAGTCGATCCTCTCTTTCTTGCTCAGACATTTGACTGCACCCACAAAATCATCATCCACAGCACTGCCTGTGAGGTCGATGGGGTTGCCGAAGGAAGCGATCCCCTGAAGTCGCTCTGAGATCATGCTTCGCATTTCAGTCTGTTCCTGCTCGCTGAATGACGGGACCATCAGACCATGGGAAAAGCATGCATCCACGGCAATGGCACCGTGGCCCCCACTTCCCGTAATGATCCCAATCCGTCCTTCAATCGGGTTTTGGTAACAACTCAAAGCTTCGCAGAACGGAACCAACTCGAATTCATCTTTCGCCTCGACGATCCCATATTGGGCGAGTACCGAAGAAAACACTTCATAGTCACCGGCCATCGAGGCTGTATGGCTTGAGACCGCACGGGTTCCACCGAGAGTCTTCCCTGACTTGAAAACGATCACAGGTTTCGGGCACTCAGCTGCGGCCTGAACAAAGGCCCGACCTTCGCTCTTCTCAAAACCCTCTACGTAAAACGCAATGACATCCGTTTCAGGATCACTGGCAAAATGCTTCAGAAGATCCAATTCCCGCAGGAGGGCCTTGTTGCCGATGCTCAAGGCAATCGACAAACCCACTCCCTCCCCGGCAAACTTGATCATCTGATCCACGAGAACGCCGCCACTCTGGCTGACGAAAGCGACCCTTCCCTTTTCCGGTCGCACGATTCTTTCACTCGGAAGAAAAAAGGTATCGACATAGGGTGGAGAATAGATTCCAAGGCAGTTGGGCCCGATGAAAGGAAGGTTCCCCTCCTTTGCCATGGAGACAATCTGGTCCTGCAAATCCTTTCGCCCGCTCTCTGCAAATCCTCCTGACACAACGACGGCACCTCCCACACTGGCTTCCATACAGTCGGTCATAATCTCTGGAACGAGTTCCGCTCTCGCAGCAATGACGGCCAAGTCCACCTTCTGGGGAATATCAGTCACCCGTGGGTACACCGTCTCACCATGAAAATTCCCTCCCCGCCCGTTCACCGGAAAGACTTCGACCTTCTGGCGAAGATGATTCTTATTAAAGATGACATTGGCTGGATGACGATCATTGGTCGCAGATACACCGACCACAGCCAAGGTTTTTGGTCGAAGTAACCGGGTAAGATCCATAGAACCTCCAATCATGTGTCCGTGCGCGAATGGATTGACGCGATCTTAGATGACTCCCAACCCCTCTTTCTTCTACCCATGATGCGCCAACTGTTCCCAATGACCGTCAGGCTGCTGGCAAACATCGCCACGACTGCGATGACTGGATTCAGCACACCCGTCACCGCCAAAGGGATAGCGAGTCCATTGTAGAGGAGGGCGAAAAGCAGGTTTTGTCTAACGGTTCTAACGGTGAGGGTGGACAGATCGAAAACATCGAGCACTCTCGTTAGATCCTGTGTCAAGAGGACGATATCAGAGGCCTCCTGCGCGATATTCATAAGAGTTCCGATCGCCATCCCCACATCAGCCTGAGCCAGGGCAGCTGCATCGTTGATCCCATCCCCCACCATTCCAACACGTCTGCCTTCTTCTTGGAGTTTCTTAACAAGGTCCACTTTCCCTTGTGGCAGCATCTCTCCAAAACATTGATGGATTCCTAACTCTGCAGCCACAGCCCGCGTAGTGATCTCTGCATCTCCAGAGACTAGCCAAATGGCGACCCCTTTTTTTTCAAGATTCTGAACGGTCTGACGAACACCCGCCTTCAAGGAGTCTCCGAAGACAAAGAGACCTTGAGCTTTGCCGTTCCACCCAAAGAAGAGCACGGTCCTTCCTTTGGATTGCAAGGATTGCCCAGACCGTTCGAGGCTGGACGGCACACCCATTTTACAACCTTCCATGAAGGATCGGTTTCCCACGGCAGTGTCCTTGCCACGAACGTTTCCCCGAACCCCCAACCCTTCAAAAGATTTAAACCCTTCACACTCTTCCAGTTTTCCACCGAGTTTGTAAGCACTTTGAACGATTTCCCTTGCAAGATAATGACTCGAGTATTTCTCAACGGAAGCAACGGTCCGAAGTGCTTCCTCTCTTGGGATACCGCTCGTGATCACCTCCTGCAAAGAAAAATTCCCTTCCGTCACCGTCCCTGTTTTATCGAGGATGAGGGCATCCAGGTCTTTCACTTTTTCAAGGGCGCTTGGATCCCTGATGAGCAGCCCTCTCTCTCGCCCGGCGCCGATGGCTGCCACTTTGGCCAGTGGAGATGCGATTCCCAAGGCACAGGGACAAGCAACGACAACCACAGTGAGGGCTCGAAGGAGGGCTATGTCTTTCGGGAACCCTTTCAAGAGAAGGAAAAGCACCGTAAATACCGCGGTCAGCAGAATGGCAGGCACAAACCATTTTGTCAGTCGGTCAGCCAGGAGTTCAAAGGGGTTCTTCTTTAGGAGAGCCTCTTGCATCAGCTCGATCATCTGCTTCAGCGACCCTTCCCGTGCAACTCGCGTGGTCGCCAGTTTCAAGGTGCTTTCAAGGAGCAAGGCACCTCCCATGACCTCCTCTCCGATCTGCCTCCGAACGGGCCTCGATTCGCCTGTGAGGATCGACTCATCAAACAGGGCTGCCCCCGAGAGAAGCCGGCCGTCCATCGGAACTCTTTCTCCTCCTCTCACCTGAAATTCATCGCCGGGTCGCAAGGCGTCGGGAGAGACCCATCTCTCCTTTCCGTTGAGCGAAACGCGCACCTTCTGGTTAGCCAACCGATACAGGTCCGTTACTCCTCTCGATATCTTCTCCTTCGCTTGTGACTCTAGGGTTCTTCCCAGGAGGACCAGCGTGATCAACATCGAGGCAGTGTCAAAGTAAAGATGAAGAGATCCTTTCAGTACGTGAAGTACGCTGTAGATGTAGGCGGTGAGAGCTCCTACTGAAATAAGAGTATCCATGGTGGTCTTCCCGTAGCGGAGCCCAACAATTGCCCTACGCAGGATGGGAAAACCCCCATAAAAAATCACAGGAGTTGCGAGCACCCAAAGAGGGTAGGAAAGGTACCTGATCCCCTGCCTTGTCAGATCCTCCAGAAAACCCATATAGAGGGCGAAAGAGATCATCATAATATTCGCAGTTAGAAAGGCGGAGATCCCTAACCGCACAAGGAGGTCTCTCCTCTCACGGGTGCTTTCTATCGAATCCTCAAACCAGGACGGACGGTACCCGAGCGCTCTGATTTTCGCCAGAATATCCAGAGGATTGAGGAACGAGGGGATGTATTTGACTTGCGCGGTATCGGACAAGAAGAAAACGTTGGCCTTGACCACGCCCTTCGTCCTTTTCAACACTTCTTCGATCAACCAGGCGCAGGCGGTGCACCACATTCCGTCGATCTTGAGCAAGAGATCTTGAGCATGAATTTCTTCTTCCTGACATTGGGAAAGAGACGCCTCCTCAGGCATCTCCTTTTTCTGGCCTTTCAGGTAAACCGCGTCCTTCACATCTTTCGGAATGATCCCGGCCTCCACACAGGCCTGAAAAAGCTCAGTGTCTCGGAAATTGTGAGGAACTCCATCGGGATGGTTGAAGAGGATCTGAAACACACCAAGACAACCCTGACAGCAGAAGCCAAGAACTTCCTCGCCCACGACGTGTCTTACTCCTGAACGCCCAACGGGAAGCCCGCAAAGTGCACAGATTGTCTTTTCAGAGTGCTCAGGGTATTCCGAAAAGGCTGGTCGGTTGACGACGTGGTCTTGCAGGGATTCAGACAAAAATCTTACCCCCCTTGTACACAAGGATCAGACCCATGAGAATGACGGCAAGACCGGAAAGTCTCTCTCCCAATAATCTCATTCTCAGCGAGAACAAGGAGGCAGAGACTCCTGTCATCAGCAAGATAGGAATCGTACCCATTCCAAAAGCGATCATGGTAAGAAATCCTAAGAGAACCTGTTGAGTTGCAGCGGCCTTGGCAATCATGGCCCATGAGAGACCACAAGGAAGAAACCCGGTCGCGAGACCGAGTGCAACTTTTGAGACTAATCCCTTCGAGTGGAAGAAAGAGGTAACCCACCCTATTCCGGCAACGCCCTTGCCATCATCGACCCACGTCGCAAAGGCTGGCAGGCGGACGACCTTCAATATCACAAGTCCAAAAAGTATCATTAGCACCCCACCTAACATGGTGAACCCGCCCCGGAATTCTTTAAAGAACAAGGCCAAATTCGCCATATAAAAGAGACCGGCTGCTAAGGCACCAAGAAAACCATACGTCAGAAGCCGGCCGGCATGAAACAACAGATGGTACAACATGCCCCCATGGACGTTAGAAGATCCTGTCGAAAGCCTTTCCTGAGGATGTTGGAGATGGAGTGAATAGGCGAGGATCAAGGGACCGCACATGCCCAGGCAGTGAAGGCTTCCGACGAGACCAACAACGAAAGGAGCAAAGAGATCGAGAAACATGATTGAAGTGCCTAGAGTGCCTAAAGTGTCTGACTCAACCGACTCAACTCACTTAACTCACTCAACTAAGGAAGTGATCTCAGGTAATGCACGATGGCCCATCGATCGGTCTCGCAGATGATGAACCCCAATCCTGGGTGTCGCCTAAGGCCCAACGTGATGGTATGGAATAACCTCCCATCACTCTGACTTTGAACGGAGAGACTCTTCAAGTCGGTTGGCAATGGGTAGAAGCTTTGCCCCACTGTTCCGTTTCCGTCGAATTTGAGCCCGTGGCACATGATGCAGTAGCTCCCATACCCATCCTTCCCACGGTCCAGAACCTCTTGCGTCTGAAGAAGAGGATTATGAAGGTCATTCGGAGAACTCTCCTTGATCACCTGAATTCCGCCCGTGGCAGGAACTGTATTTTCGGGCATTTCTGGCAATTCGACCTTATACGTCTGAACAGCTTCCTGATCCTTCATTCTTCCGTAATCACAGGCGAGCAGAGACGTTCCAAGGATAAACAACGTGGTTAATAAAACCATTGACCTGAATTTCATGTGAACCCTTTTCCCGTTCACCCGGTAGCCCAATAGTCTACTGGCGTTCCGTCGAATAAGGCGATTCTCCCGGAATATCCTTGATGACCCCAAAATCCCAAGAAGGTGGTCCTTTATCTCCCACGGCGAAGAAAATAAAGAACCCCCATAGAATAAAAACGACAGCCATGGCAACAACAACGATCCAGCCTACTCGATTGGTTCTCTTTTCTTGTTCCGAAGTGATGGGTTCCATGGTCTGAAGTGCCTAAAGTGAGCTAAAGTGCCTAAAATGAAGTAACTTCTCAACTACTCAACCTACTTAACCTCCTCAACTTATTCATGGGTCAAAAGGGCCCTCCTTTGATCCCAATGACCACAACATAGACAATAGCCCATACCACAAAGGCCATGTAAACAAAGACGAGTATGGGTGGAATAGGTCTCTTTGCTGCCTTAATCGCATCCGGGTAATTTTCCACCTTTTCTTCTCTCTCGTGTTGACCCCGAGAAAATCGAGAGCTTCCGAAGGCAACACAGAGGAGTAGGAAAGCAACCAAACCCAAAAACGTCAGGAGCACAACCATTTGAAAATCGAAAACAGGGAAAAACCTCATGCATCACCCTTTGGTTCGAAGCAATGTCAAAATCACCGGACTCAGCATTGCGATTACTCCAACCCCTAAAACCAGCAGGAGCCCGTATGCCGCAGCTGGCAGTTTCGGGGATGTTGATGCAGGGGATAAAGGATCCGTTTCGAAAAGCGGGAGGTAACGAGCCCGGCCTTGATCAGCAAACTGTCCAGACCGGAGGGCCCAAAGAAATACGGCAATGCTTGCCAAAACCCCTGTTCCTGTGAGCACGATCCAACTGAGATAGAACATCCCTCAAGGCTCCTTTCTTGGTGTGATGTAGGAAGCTTCTATGCCCTTGGGTTCCTGTCCGGCATCGCTCTCGCCTATGAAGTAGACCGCCACATAGTTCCCAACATCCCAGATTTTCTCTGATTCGAGCTCCCGTTTGAAATACGGCATGGCGGTTCCCGTGACTCCGTTCATAATTTGATAGTAGAGAATCCCTCCGGATACTCCCCGCCCCTTCAAAACCGTGAAATTGAGAGGTGGCGGATAGATCGAGGGATAGGCTGGACCCATTCCGTCCCCAATAGGACCGTGGCAACCAATGCAGAAACTTTGGTAGATACGATGACCTCGCTGCAGCCCAGCGGTCGTCGTCGGGTAAGGATTCGGGAGTTTTCGCCAAGGTTCAGGAACCTTCTCATGGAGCCAAGTGACATTGCCATCCGGGCCGGCTTCATAGGCTTGGATTGCTTTCTGCTTCCAATACTGCTGTCGTTTCACACGGTAATCTGCGTCTTTGAAACCCAAACTCTGCACATAATTAACAAGGGCGCCTACTTCCCTCTGCCCAAGATATTGGAAAGGTGGCATGAGTGACTCTGGACGAGTGTATCGTGGGTTCACAAAGTGCGTCAGATGCCAATCATCGGGATGCTCTCCCCCTTCCTGAGAGAGATCAGGTCCAGTCCTCTCCGAACCCAGCTGGTGTGGCCGATCCTGGATGTAGTCACCTGCTTCTGCCACCCTTTCGGATCCAAGATCCCAGTCCACGTACCGAATATACTGAGAATGACAGTAAGAGCAACCGTTCTGAATGAACAGCTTTCGTCCCACCAGCTCCAGAGACGTCCTCTCCCGGAATATTTCAGAGGGGTGGCCGCTCTGGGTAATATTCGGAAGAAGGACCGCCACAAGAATAACCGCCCCGAAAATAATCAAACACCCACCCATCAGAAGCGCTGGAGTGACCCGCATGACTTACCTCAAAATACGCATTACGAAAAGCTCGTCGTGCAACATGTCGATGTTGAAAACCCTTCGGTTTTTAAGACGATGCGCTAGGTGCTCTTGCCTCTCCATAGATACTCATGAAAACATTGTAGGCGCCTATGATAGCCCCGCCAATGAGCAAGATCCCCAGCGATGCTCTAAGAATCATGTAGAGATGGATCTGCGGCAGAATCCGGTAGACCGTTTCGCCGTTTAGCCACCCGTTGCCCTGAATCAGGCCTGCCGTGGTCAGTACCGTAAAGAAGCCAATCATCCCTATAAGGAAAAGCCAGTATTGTATCTCCGCCAATTGTTTACTGTAGAGTGGTTTTCCCATGATCCTCGGCAGAATGAAAAACATGGCGCCAAACGTGATGGACCCCGCAAAGCCGAAGACTCCCATGTGCGCATGCGCGATCACCCAGTTGGTGAAATGGGTAAGTCGTTGGACATAGGGCAACGATTGCAAAGGACCCTGGAGGCACGTGAGAAGGTACCAGACCGTCCCCGCGAGAACAAACTTACCGCCGATATTCGAGTAAAGGTAGCCAAGGCGATCCTTCATCGTCAACCAGAGATTGACCAAGACAGTCATGACGGGAACAACCATCCCCACACTGCCCGTGATCGCAATGACTTTGAGCCAGGTTGGAGCAGGTGCCTGGATGAGGTGATGGGTTCCGATGTGGGAATACAAAAGAAGGATGGACCAGAAGCCGATGAGGGACAACGTGTGGCTATACAGCGGAGCCCTGCAGACAATCGGAATGATGTAGTAAGCGGCAGCTACCGCCAAAGGCGTGAAAAAGAATCCCAGAATGTTGTGACCGTAAAACCAGGCAAGAATGGCATCAGGCATTCCTGAGATAGAACCGGTGCCCGGGTTCCAGATGGCATTTCCAAAGAAGTAGGTGAAAAAGGTGAAGATCAACGCCCCGAAGACATACCAGACCGACACATAGAGGAGGGTCTCGGTTCGCCGTCTGAGGGTTTGAAACAAGTTGTAGAAGATGAGTGCCAGGACCATCAAGACTCCTATGTCAACCGGCCAAATGAATTCTGCATATTCCCGATTCTGGGTATGTCCCATGGAAAGCGTAACCACTCCAACGGCAATAGCGAGGTTCCACAGCCACAGCGTCAATTTTCCAAGCCGTTCACTGTAAAGTGGGGTTCGGAGGAGCGTTGGGACAAGATAATGCGCCACTCCCAAGAGTCCTGTTCCCACAAACCCGAACATAACAACATTTGTGTGAATCTGTCGGATCCTTCCGAACACAATCCACGGGATGTTTCCCAGAAGATCGGGCGCCACCAGTTCGATGGCACCCATGAACCCTCCGATCGTGCCGACGACCAGCCACGCCGCCGAACTCAAGAAGTAGTTCCGGACAGTGTCATATGAACAGTCATTCGAGCTGTGCAAGACTAATACCTCTACGAACTTTTCAAGTGCCTAGAGTGTCTAGAGTGCCTAAAATGCCTAAAGTGGGCTAAAAGGAGCTGAAGTTTATAAAGTCAGACCAGTCAAATTTTACTTCTTACCGATAGAGGTGAAAATAGCAAGGAGTTCGCCACACTCCTCATATTCCGATTTGGCTTGATTCCAGGTCAGCCATTTTGAGCCTACCACCAATTCTATCCAGTATTGTGTTTCACTTGCCTCTGTTTCACAAATGCTAATCTTATTTTGAAAATCCGCTTTACTTCGTGACCGGTTGGCTTCACGATAATTTGCGCCAACTGAGGTACCGGATTTCGTCAACTGATTTCTGATAACATAGCCCTCAGGGGTTGATGGCAAGGTACTCGATAATCGAATAATCCTCAGAGCGAGTTCTTTGGTGCGTTTCTCCATTTCTTTTCCGAAGTCCTTGTTATCCATAAATGTTATTTCCTTCGCATTCTGTCTCCTTAAACACTCTAGGCACTTTAGACACTTTAGTTCACTTTAGTTCACTTTAGGCACTGGTTCTAATGATGGCACGCCAACCAACAGTCCAAGGCCGCGTTCTTCTGCTTGTGGCAGTCTACGCAGAATGCCATCTTTAAGTCAACTGGAATCAAACGGTCGTATTTCTTCACGTTGCCGTGGCATGCCGTGCAGTCGACATTGGCCCGAATGTGGGGCTGGTGATTGAATTTTACATAGTCGGGGATATAATAAATCTGCACCCACGGCACAGGGGTCTTCGTGTCCAGATGCCATCTCTCCAATACAATTTGGGGATGCTGCGGAATGATATGGGCGTGACAGAAAAAACATTGGCTCACCGGCGGAATGCCAGCACGCTGCGACCGATCGACATAGGGATGACAAAAGCGACAACTGATCTCCTTCACCCCCGCATGGACCCGGTGACTAAAATAGATCGGTTGTTTGGGACCGATCGACCGTCCGGGATAGACGTAGTAGAAATAAAGCATCACCCCGAACAAGGCAGTCACCGACAATAAAGCGAGAACCCAGTGCCCCCGGTTTGAACTTCCGTTCACCATACAATAGACCTACCCCTGCGCGGCTGTTTCACAATCTTCTACGATGCGATTTGCTCCTTCTTTGGCTCCGCAAGGACCTTCTTCATCTCTTCCTGGAACAGAGGGTCTGAAACAGGAAGCAGTGGGAAGGCTTTCAAAAAGAGGATCGATGTCAGTCCAACGGCTCCAAAAAAACCGCCTGTAATGGAACACTCTATTAGACCAAGAGGCATCTCTTCACCCTTCCAAATCGAAGGAGCCACAAGGAAGAATCTCTCCAGCCACATCCCGATGAGAACAATGATACTCATCCCCGTCAGCCACCCCGGACTCATTTTGAGCTTTCTGATGAGCAACACGAAGAAAGGTAACGCAAAACAGATTCCCAGGATGATCCAAGGGAGAGGAACCCACGGATTCTGTCGGATTCGTTGAATCACGTACCGTGTCTCTTCCGGAACATTCCCGTACCAGATGACCAGGAATTGGGCATAAAAGAGATAGCCGGTCATCATGCAGAAGCCGAAGAGGAGTTTCCCTAGATCATGAAAGTGACGCGGACGAAGGATCGGTTCGAGGGCAGAGTTTTTTCGCATAAGAGCGGAAAACAAAGTCAGTGCTGCAAGGGCAATATAAAAGCTCCCCACGAAGTAATATCCTCCAAAAAGCGTGCTGGTCCAGTGAGGATCAAGAGACATGATAAGGTCAAAAGCCAGCAGGCTCAAGACCAACGCATAGAGAATGGCCAAAACAGGTGAAAGAGCGTTCTGGCGCTTCCAGGACAAATCTACGTCAGGGACTTTGTTGTGCTCAAACCGAAGCGAATCCGCTCTGACCGAGAAATAGATGAGAACCGTTGCCACAGTCGCGAGCAGGAAGATACCAATCCCGTCCCGCGCGAAAAGGAAAGGGACATTCAGCCATTTTTCCTTTCCATGCGCGGGTTCATGCACCCAAAGGAAGAGGCTTGCGCGGCCCCCATAGAGAGCCCAGAAGAGAACAAAGGAAACCGGCAGAAATGCTCCCAGAGCCTCAGCCAGGCGTTTCAGTGGGCGTCCCCACCGAGCGTGGGTCATATTCAAGATGGCGACAAACAGGATGGACCCCGAGGCCATTCCGAACCAGAACACAAAGTTGATGAGGTAAGCTTGCCACACCCTCTGCGATTGGGGTCCAGAGATCCCTACGATAAAGGAGATCGTCCCAATCAGAAGGAGCCCTCCGAACACGAGTGACCATTTCCCCCCATTGCTTTTCAAAGGTTCAGCCGAGCAGGGATCGTTTGTCACAGAACCTCTTGTTCGTTGAGTTAGTTAAGTGAGTTGAGTAGGTTAAGTAGGTTGAGTAGTTGAGTCACTTCTTTTCTTTTACGTATTTCAGACGCTTCAGGCATTATAGACACTCTAGACACTTTAGGCACTCTAAGTACTTTAGTTCACTTTCCCCACTTTCCTAACTTCCTCCGCTCCCGCTTCCATCAGCAGTTTTAGAACGGTCTCCTGTTCGGCCTCGTCGCAGGAAACGAGAATGCCGAAGCGGTCCTGGGAAAATCTGGAATCATACGCATCTGAAAGCCTGAAACGAGGCAACCGCGTCATGATCGACAACCCCAGGAGAGTGGAGAGAACGCCAAAAAGGATACAGCACTCAAAAGCAATGACGAAGAAAGGGATCCAGGCAAGGACGGGTTTGCCGCTGGTGATCAGGTGCCACTGGAGATGGGCATACGTCGGCAGCGCCAATCCGAACAGAGCTCCTACGGCGCCTCCGACAAAGGTGAAGTACCGAATCGAACTTGTCCTAAGGTCGAGCACCGCTTGAATCTCATGACGAGGTGTTGGCGAGTAGACATGTTCAATTGTCCACCGGCCCTCTCTCAGAAGACGGATGCAGAGCATCACGTCGTCCAGGTAGGAAAAGATTCCCACCACTCCCGGTCTCGACTCATGGTTCTGTTGTCTATTCATATCCATTCCGTGGCTTCTATACCCCTAACTCCTTGCACCTTTCTCCCCACGGGTTCCATTTCTCATCGGTGGTCTCAAGCCCTCCTTCACCTCCGCTATCGAGATCGCAGGAGCGAACTTTATGAAGAGAAGGAAGAGGAAGAAGAAGATAGAAAAGGACCCCACCATCAGTCCGAGTTCCACCCAGTTGGGATAATAGATTCCCCAAACGTAGGGGTCGAAGTCATGGGCAATAGATCCTACGATGATGACAAATCGCTCGTACCACATGCCGATATTGACCAGCAAGGCAATGATGAAGAGCCACGCCAGACTGGTTCGAATCCTCTTGATAAAAAAAGCCAAGGGGAAGACGGCATTAAAGAGCACCATGATCCAGAACTGTGGCGCGTAATGGCCAATGGCACGCCAAAGATAGCTGTCACGCTCGATCATGTTTCCGCTGTACCACGCCATGAAGGATTCGATGAGATAACTGTAGCCGATGATGAGGCTCATGAAAATGATCATCTTAGCGATACTCTCGAGGGTCTCGAGGGGGATAAGGTCTTCAAATCGGAAGATCCGGCGAATCGGAATGACAAGCACGAGTACCATGGACAACCCAGAGAGGATGGCACCTGCCACAAAATAAGGGGCAAAAATCGTGCTGTGATATCCGGGAATGATGGCGACGGCGAAATCCCAGGAGACGACACTGTGCACGGAGATCACTAAGGGAGTTGCAAGCCCTGCAAGCAGGAGATAGGACCAGCCGTAATGTCGCCACTGTTTGTGAGATCCCGTCCATCCCAGAGAGAAGAATCCGTAGATTCTCCGGCGGATCCCCGAGGTTCGGTCCCTAACCACGGCTAGGTCCGGGACGAGCCCCGTAAACCAGAAGAGACAGCTCACGGTGAGGTAGGTGTTGACTGCGACGAAGTCAAACATCAGGGGTGACTGGAAATTAGGCCAAACGTTCATGGGGTTGGGATAAGGGATCAGCCAGTAGAAGATCCACACCCGTCCGAGGTGGATGATCGGAAAGATTCCGGCAGCCATGAGAGCAAAAACGGTCATGGCCTCAGCACTCCGTGCTACAGCGGTGCGCCATCTTGCCCTGAAGAGATACAGGATGGCGGAGATCAGGGTCCCCGAGTGAGCGATCCCGATCCAGAAAACGAAACAGATAAGGTAGATCCCCCACATGACAGGATGCATGAGTCCTGTCACCCCCATCCCGACAGAAAACTGATAGATCTCGCAGGCAGTGCCCAGGAGGATACCTGCGATGGAGAGCCCCAGCAGAAGATAGTAGACCCTCCCTGGCTTGGACAGGGCTTTGAGAACCTCTCGATCAACAGTTGGGTAGTCTCGTATCTCCATGACCGAATAGTCCGTTTACCGTATCATCCATCCGCATTCCCCTTTGAGAGAGGAATCGTGAAAGTGAAGCTCCCCGCCCACTGGCGGGGCTTCTAGCCGACTTGCCCGTGAGAAACGAATTTGCGTCACGTTGTTTCCATCTTGATGGTCAGTTTCTTCAAGTAGATCACTCCGGGCTTCGTGTTAAGATGGTCCAAGGCCTGGTAGGCTCTAGGATCCTGGATGAGCCTGGACACGTGGCTTTCGGGATCCCTCAAGTTCCCAAAAACAAGTGCTTCTGTCGGGCAGGTCTGGACACAGGCCGGTATGACTTCACCGTCTCTCATCTTTCGGCCTTCAATCTTTGCTCTGTTCTTGACCTCCACGATTCTTTGAATACAGAATGAACACTTCTCCATCACCCCTTTGTGTCGAACAGTCACGTCGGGATTGAGCTGCAAGTTGAGCGGCTCAATTCTTGGAAAGGTGAACCAGTTGAACCGCCGGACCTTGTAAGGACAGTTCTGGGAACAGAAGAAGGTTCCGATACAGCGGTTGTAGACCTGGTTGTTGAGACCGTCGACGCTGTGATGGGCTGCAAACATGGGACATACAGATTCACAGGGAGCATCGTCACAGTGCTGACAGAGCATAGGGAGAAATCTCACCCAGGGCTCCTCCTTTTCAAAATAGCGTTCGATCCGGAGCCAGGCCATCTCCCGTCCCCGCAAAACCTGCTCCTTGCCGACGAACGGAACGTTGTTCTCCGCATAACAGGCGATCACACAGGCGCCACAACCGATACAGCGGTCAAGGTCCACAACCATAATCCATCGATAGTCGGGGTGAGGGTGAGCCTTATAAATATCGTCTTTTCGGGTGTACCCTTCAGGAATAGGCAACCTTAGCGAGGGCCTCTGACCCGTTCCCCTTGCCGTCTGATAATGGGCAAACGTCACGGATCGGGCAAGCTCACGGTCATGCTGAGACCAGCTACCATCGGTGTGAGGAACCCCTTCCGCATTCTTCAGGTTCTTGATCCTGACGCCGGAAAGAAACCACGCATTCCCTCCGGAGACCGCATCGGGTTGAGATGAAAGAATCTGAAATGGATTTCCCGGTTGGTTTGCCGCAAACCTGCCATAAGCTGTGTGCCCCCGTCCGATGGGCATTCCAAGGGTTCCCGGGTGGATGCCAGGATAGAGGAATGCGCGGCCCTCCAGGGTTCCTTGCGGGGTCTGAATTTGCAGGAGATCTCCTTTGACAATACCGGCCTTTCGGGCCGTCTCAGGATGAATCTCGATCCAACTTTCCCAAGTGATCTGGGTCAGCGGATCCGGCAGCTCCTGAAGCCAGGGCCGGTTGGCCCCTCGACCATCAAATAGCTCCACAGTTGGATAGGCAACAAATTTAAAGCCTTCAGGTGTTTCCGGAATGGCCTCCGGCGATGGGAAAGAGAAATGAACGGGCCAAGACGGGATTTTCTTTACTTCCTGGCCTTCGGGTATCCAGGAACCACCCCGCTGTAATGCTTCCTGCCAGAAGGATTCGCGAGGCGCGCCAGGGGACTGTCTCCTGCCCCTGAGCTCCCAGGTGTACCGGAGCATCTGGTAGAAGCCCTGCCACGGGAACATGCTTGGATCTCTCAACCGACGGCCCGATGAAAGGAGGATGTCTCCCAGGTGGCGAGTATCGAAGAGCGCACCCATGACGGGCTGCATCAGTCCATAAACCCCTTTTCGTGGGCTGTAATCACCCCAGGCTTCGAGTGGACTATGGGTTGGAAGACAGAGATGAGCATGCTGACTCGTTTCATCGGAGGTGCTCGAGAAGGTCACGATGAACGGGACCGCCCTCATGGCCTTTTCGAAATTCCAGGCCGCTGGAAGAGAGAAGGCGGGATTGGTGTTGTAGATCATCAGCACCTCGATTTCCCCGTTCCCCATTTTTCCTGTGAGGCCCTTCATCTCTGCTGTACTCGCTAGTTCTCCAAGACCGGACAAACTTTCGAAATCGACAAGGTCCTGCGTCCCTGGAACCAAGGCACACAGAAGGTTCGCAGCTATCGCGTTCTCCATAGCTCCGCCACCTGCCAAGGCAAGGGGCCTTTTCGCCCGGCCGAATCGCATCGCCAGATCTCTTAGAGTCTCCTCTTTCACGCCTGTTCGTTCTTGAATCTGACTTAGAGACCAATCTGAGAAGGCCTGCTGAAGAGACGATCTTAGATCGGAAGACAGGGAGACAATATTCTCGTCAACGATGATTTTCATCATCCCCAGCGCAATCAAGAATTCGCCGCCAGGCGGGACGGAGACCCACCGATCAGCATTCGCCGCCGTCAGGGAGAGCCTAGGCCCCACATAGATGAAACTGGATTTGTGGCCATCTTGCGGAGATCGAAAGTTGGAGAACTCTCGAGCATACTGGACATCTGAAAGCCAGGCTTCCAGGAAATCGGCTCCAAACGAGATGAGAAAATCGGACTGCTCGAGACGGTAAGTGGGTATCCCATCGATGCCCCAAATGATCTCATTCGCCTTTCTGAAGGATTCGTAGGAAAATGGTTCGTACTGCAGATGGCTTCGGGAGCCCATCTGCGATAGCCACAAGACGATCAGATCTTTCAAGGTTCCACTGATCAAATCGGTCAGGAAGACGACCCGTTCCCCCCTTCCCTTTTGAACAATTTGTGAAACCTTTTCGATCAGGAGGTTCTCTCCGTCTTCCCAGGAGACACCTTCCCACTTGCCTTGGGAATTTCTCTTCAAAGGGCCCTTGATTCGATCCGGGTTATACAGACCCTGAACAGAGGCTTGCCCTCGAGCACAGAGTTTCCCCTGGTTCACAGGATGGAGCGGATTGCCTTCTACTTTGATGATATGTCCATCCCGATTTTTGGCGAGAACGCCACACCCCGCAGGGCATTCCCTGCACGTTGTGGTGTACCAGGTCGCTTCGCCCGGCACGATATCTTCGGGTGGAATGATGTAGGGAATGAGCTTTCTGGCAGATTCGGGAGAACAAGCCGTGATGGCAGCCGTTCCGCTTAGACCCAACGCCTTCAGGAAACCACGCCGACTCAGCTTTGACATATTCAGACCCTTGGTACAGTGGTTTTATTATACCAGACGACTGCCATTACGAAAACCATTTTCTTAGTCTCTATGTTAGGAGGGGATTCTGTTTTGTTCTGAACATAAACGAGGAAGCCGTGGGGCTGAGCAAACAAAGTGCCACCGGTAAAAAGGACACAATACTCCTAATGAAACAATCAGCGCATAGTCGCCACGCTGACGTCTTCGAAGAGGATGGCCGGAAACATCCCTCCAGACCCTGGGTGTTGCTCGTTTTCAATCTCTGCGACTCTCTTCATCGTCTCAA
>Ga0315275_10002458_pt1 | contig 16725 bp, 17 predicted proteins | sample YL17G03_0_MG_FD_205557 | JGI IMG/M metagenome (GOLD analysis project Ga0315275, IMG submission 205557) | Sediment microbial communities from Yellowstone Lake, YNP, Wyoming, USA - YL17G03_0 | ecosystem: Environmental > Aquatic > Freshwater > Lake > Sediment | place: USA: Wyoming | collected... | reverse complement strand
TTCTCTAATTCATCAATTTCGTTTGATAAATTTGGAAACTTAACTTTAAGATCATCTGACTTTTTCTCAGAAAGAATTCTTTTAATATATTCCTGAAGAAGTGAAGATTTCATAAAATTACCCTATTGTTCGTCTATGTTTTGATTTACAGATTTTATCGAAAGTTGCCAATCATGAAGAGCATCATCAATTTCTTCATTATATCCACCAATTGTATTTTCAATTATATTAACTATGTTTTCATTACAATCAGCCTCGGAGTCAATCATTAATTTATCAAGTTGTTTTTGTGCTTCGGCGCCTAAACTTTGATATAATTTTGCAAATTTAATTAAGTCTTGTGAATCAAGAACAAGCATTGACATAGTGACTGATCTTCGAGCACTAAACTGTGCCTCATTGATTGTCTTCTTGGTATCCTCGTTGACACGAGACAATTCTTTTATAATAATTTGTTGTAATACCTTTTGTGATATTTTCATATATCTTGTGTCTCCGCAAAACTTTCTAAGATCACTTTTGCACCATCACATCTTGTAGTATTAAATTAAATAATTTCACGTTCTCCTAAAATATTTAATAAACAATTTTCAAGAAGTGCTATGGAAAATGAATTTATTCCATACTTTGAAATAGCAAGATGAACTGGACATCTTGAGTTACGTTTTGATTTATATTCGTGCTGTTTAAATCGTTTGTTGATTGGGCAAGTCGTCATTCCAACATAAATTTTTTCATTAATTAAATTCTTAATTAAATATATAGATCCAGTTTGCATAATGACTTAATTATCCTTGAGTTCCATTGTTACTAACAACGAAGTCTAGACTAATATACTCAATGCTTTTGCTTGGTTGAACGTAGATTTTACCACGAAGTGTGTTATTTTCAACATCCAATTGAGTTGTTGTTGAAGAGTCAATTACTACCTTGAAACGCTCAAGGCCAGCGAGGGCTTGAATTCTTTGTAATCTTGGCGTCACGGCGGCACTAAACTTTGCCAACGTTGCCTCACGATTTGGCTCAAAGATAATTATTTGTGCAATGTCGCGGACTTGACGACGGAGTTCAATTAATAATCTACGAACATTCACTCTATCAAGAGAAGATGCTGCGACTTGTAATGTTTTTTGTCCCCAAACAAGAACACCACCCTTTGGATTTGTACCAGATGTGGCGTTTCCTGGAAAGGCTACGAGAGGATTAATGCTTACATCGTATAGCGCATCCATGTTCGTCTTTGATAATTGAATTCTTGCTTCAAGAGTTGTTGATAATGCCCCTCGTGTTGTTCCTGCGGGAGCAAACCAAGGATATCCAATGGCGTCATTGAGTGCAAGAGCACCCAAAACAACAACTGAAGGAGGTACAATTACGTTTGTCTTTGTTGTTGGATCTTGTACTACAACGTCAGGGAAATATGTTGCAGCAAAGCTTGAATCAAGGGCCCGGTCGCTAAGATTTTGGGCAGTTAGTTGAACTGATGGTATTTGACTATCAAGAGTTACAAGATCATTATTATAATCATATTGTTCAATGTCCATAATGAAAAGTGCATCAAAACGATCTTGAACAGCAGCAATTGCTGCATTTGTAATTACGGGGTGACGTATTCCGGGGATGACCAATAATTGAATATCTGTGCTTACAACGTTTTGCATAATTTCAATTGCTTTTGCATATGCTTTTACGTTTGGACCTTCATTACGATTACGAGTTGCAGAATTCATATCGGCTGTCACGGCTGCGTTATTAATCTCAGCTTCATCATTATCAAATAAGTTTACACCATCGAAGCCACCTTGCATAGGTAGCGTGTACTTAAGATAGCGTCTATTTGCTTGGGTAAAATCACTAACTTGTACACGACGAGTTTTAGCTGTATCGTCAGCGGTGATGACACCGTTGCGAACATACGCCGCTGATTTCCATTGTGCTGAGTCGGCTAACGTTGTTGACGCAGTAATAACTTGAATATTTTCCAAACTAAAGAAATTGGTACAAAAACGATCCGAGTCTATGATTCCGTTTTCGGCTGTATCAACATCTCCAACGTTATCTCCAACAGCAAAATTTTGATTTGTTAGTGAAAAATCTGGGAAGTATTTTGCATGTGAGACTAATGAATTATTTGCAAGTGTGCTTGCATTTTGTGTTGACAAACTTTCAACATGTTCATAGTGTGTTCCCCAGTAATAACGGGGCTCAACGATTTTCTTTACGCCTGATCCATTTGAAATATCTTTTCTCATTGGAAGTGGTGGTGTAATTGTTCGTTTAAGTGATGCGGCAACAGACAATTGTGTTGTAACAGGCGAGGTCATTGGCATTGAACCTGAAGTTACCAAGTGTGAAATTCCTCTAAATCCAAAGGGAAGAGCTGTAGCATCAAGTGTTGAATTTTCAATACTTGAATCAACTTCAACACGAATATAATTTGAATTATTTTGATACATTCCATCAATGATTAATTTTTGCGCTGATTCCGCACGATCAAAATCGTAATATGCATGGGTATCGCCAATAATTTTTGAAATATATCGATCAGAGTTAGGATCAAGCGATAAACCAGAAAACTTCTCTATTGGAAGTTGTTCAAGATCTCGATCTGATATTGAACGTAATACAATATCAAACGTTCCGTATCTGTCTGTTAAGTCTGTTGATGGAGTGATATTTTCAATTGATATTTTATATGTTGTTGAAGCGCCGTCATCAAGAGCATGAAGTCTAAATAAGTTATATGCACTTCCTCCGAATTTTTGTGAAACAAGCCAAGGCGACTTTGCAGCACTAAACCTATCAACAAAACTTTCGTAATTTGGAACATATGAATTGCCAGAATTACGTGTTAGTGAAGAAGTTGTTAGAAATACTGATGATTCTGCACCACTTCTGGCAACACGAGATCCGCCTGCGCCGGAGACGGCGTGAACAAGACCAGATCCCGTAACGACGGCTTGAATAGGATGAATATCCCATGATGAATAAAGATAATGACCGGCTTGTTGAAACTTTAGGGGATCGGTGTTAAGAACATTGGCAAAATAATTATTTGCCGTAATGTCTAATGATGCAGAAATCACATTTGGATATAATGAATCTGTTCCTTTATGACCGTTTAGCAATAATACAAACTCTTGTTTTGCAACGCTTGAATCAAGTAAGACTACAGATCCCAATAAATTACCATTTGCAGTTGCATCTGTGGCAATCAACGTTGATGCAGGCGCGGTGTTTGTTCCTTCGGCGGACGACGATAGACGTAATATAACGCCTGATGCTGCCATTAAAACACCACGTAAAATTGGAAGTGACGTACTTACCCCTGGGGTTATTGATCCAAGGCCTTGAAGACCTGCAGAACTAAAAATAGTTGAACCTGCTGATTCTGACATGAATGCACCAAGAAAATATGTTCTTCCTAAAACACTCGACTGACCTGGGTTGGCATATGGGTTTGCAGCAAGAGCATAATCTGATGTCGAAAGTGGTTGATTTTCACCAACAACAAATCCGGCGTTTGTAACATTACCACTTGCTGCCCTTTGTTTACCGTCACCAACACCTAAAACTTTTACATATGTAAGAGCTCGAGCGTTACGTAACCATTCAGTAACTGCAAGAGGACCAAATTTCTTTCCGTCAGTTTGTCCAAATTTAGCATACCAATCAGAAAGAGTACCTACTGTAATAGGTACGAATGCTGGACCTTTTAATGATGTGCCAATGATACCTGCTGGGACCCCAACAGGTTGCTGTGCAACTGGACCTGAAAGATCAATCTCTCTCGTCGTAACACCAGCCGAACCAAATTTTAATTGTGCCATTTGTCTCTGCTCCAAATCTAGATTCTAAATATTAGGTTAGTCACTTATCTTATATTATCACGTAAAAATAATTCCAGAATTTGTGATTATGAAATCAATTGATATATATTCAATCACTCGAGTAGGAACAACTACTATTCGACCATTTACTCTATTTAGATCAACGTCAAGTTGTGTATTATTTGTTTCGTTCATTACGACTTGAAATGATTCGACGCCGGCTTGGGCTTGAATAAACCCAAGTTGTAAAATTGCCGCGGACACGAACTTAGTTCTTTCTTCTGACGAATTGTTTTGAAATACCATATTTCTTGCAATTCCAATTATGATACGCTTTACCTCAAGTAACATTCTACGAACGTTCACTCTATCAAGAGCCGATTTATTAACCTGTAATGTCTTTTGACCGTAAATTACATACCCAAGTCTTGGGAATGTTGCAATTGGATTAATTCTAGAATCTTGTAATACGTCTCGATCAGAAACGTTCAAACGTACAATCACATTGCTAACGAAGTCAAGAGACGCTCTATTGAATCCCGCTGGTGCGAACCAAGGATATGCAACCCTATCATTGAATGATAAGGCACCCATTGCGGCGACAGAGGCCGGAACTCTAATCTTTCTTTTATTTGTTAAATCATCAATCATAACATCAGGATAGTATGTACTTACGTAATTATTATCAACGCCTCTTGTATCAAGAGCAGATGCTGTTTTATCAACATTTGGTTTGCTTGTTGAATCAACATATAGTCGTGCCGATGAATCAGAGTATGATGGAATATCAAGCACGTAAAGTGCAAGACCATACTCTCTAACAGCGTTCATTGCATAGTCAGTAACAAATGATTCACAAATTCCTGGAATTGCTAAAATGTTTGTATTTACAATTAGAGGATCAGTCATAATGTCAATGGCAGTTGTGTAAGACAAAACAGTGCTATTACTTTGATCAGTTCCGGCCGTATTAATCAATAATCCGGGTGATACATATGATGCTTCTGCTCCACCACTTGCGTCAAATGACGTTGATTTATCATTAAGACGTCGAGCATCAGCATCAAGAATATTGACACCATCATACCCCCCATACATAAAATTTGTAAATTTCGTATATGGTGAAAAACGATTAAAGTCTGGTGCTGATGCTTGGGCTAATAACGTAGCCAATGTTATTCGTTTGCCAAGAACTGCATCTGTAATTGTATAATTTGATTGATCAAGTCTACCGTTACGAATGTATGCGGCTTCACGCATATGATCATTGATTGATCCTGTTACATCAGCAAGTGCTGTATTTGAAAATGCGACGCGAGCCAAGGTAAATTTATTATCATTTAATGTATCTGCGCCGGAACCAGTTACAAGAGCATCAAGTAATTTAATTCCACCAAACTTCGAATATGAAGACATGATGTTATTTTTTTCCGAAGACAAATTTGGATTTAATGGCGATGTGTTTCTTTCAAATTTCACGCCCCAATGGAATAGAGAACTTGCTAATTCTGTTGGACCTGGATCGCCCGGCCACATGCCCGTTGTTAGAATATCTCCACGTGTCACCTTATATCGATAAGGAACTGGGGGAAGTATTGAACCTGACATTGATGATCCCACGCTAACACCAAGAACACCAGCTAAACGTGATGTTGCTGAGGCTGGCGATGTGTCAGTAAGCGAATCATTTGTCTTTATAAGTTCTGCGCCCCTAAACCCAAAAGGTAGTGAGACAGCTGGAACGAGACTTCTAACAACGTTGTCTGACATTATTATTCTTACAAGTTTTGATTTATTAGGATAAATTCCCGTTGCAACAACTTTTCTATCTGATAAGATTGAAACATCAAAATTAAATGCTAATTTACGATCACCTATTACTTTGGCAACGTAATTATCTGCACTTGGGTTTAATGAGCAATTTGAAAATTGTTCAAGCACATTTGGATTTGTATCAGTATCGTTCCAGTCTCTAATATAAACACTAAACGATCCGTATTGATTTGAGTCATCAAGCGAAGCCTTTAAGTTTCCAATTGAAATCTTATATAACTTGTTTGCATATTCTCCATCATCAAGCGCTTCGAATTTAAATAAATCGTATTCTGCTGTTCCGAAAGGTTGTGTAACAAAGAATGAAGTTGTTGGAACTTTATATCTTGTATCAAAGGCTCCGAAAACCTTACGCATTTGTAATGAAGAATCTCCACTAACTGTACTTACGTTATTTGATCCAGACAACACACCAATAATAGTTGGGGTTGCAAGTTCATCATCAACAGCATAGTCAGCAAGAACATAATGTTGTTCTTGAACAAATTTATCAGGATCTGTATTTAGAATTTTGGCAAAATAATCTGTGCTGGTGGGATTTAATGATGCTGTAAAAATACGAATGCCTGAACTACCGTCTGTGTTCCAAAACGCATTTCCCAATGATGAAGAAATTACAATTTTAAATTTGCCTGCTACTACAGTTGCTTGATCATCAGGTCCCGCGGCAGTAAATGCTCCGACAGCGGATTGATCACCATCAAGTATCATTAGGCGTGAGCCTGATGCCATAACAATTTGTCCACGGATCAAATTAACTATTGATCCATTGTACGAATCATTATCAGTAAACATTGGCATTCCATATGCTTCTGACGTTTGAAGTGTGTGGCGTGCCGTAATAAATTGTACGGCACCAGTGTGGCGGCCATTAGAATCATCTGATGCGGCATTACCTTCTACGTAAAATCCTGCATTTCGAACTCTACCTGTTGTTAGGGTAGTTAATACATGACCGTCTGTTGACGCCGCCCCGGCGCCAAGAACACGTAAATAAGTTAATGCTCCTCGGTGTTTCAAAAATTCATTTACGGCGTAGGGGCCATAGTTTTTTGAATCAAGGTTGCCGAACGTTGCAACAAATTCATCAAAATTTCCAAAAGACACTGGAACAAAGGCGGGGCCTTTATTGGCAGTTCCTATAACACCTGCTGGGGTACCTGTTGGGCCAGAAGGTGATGGCGCTGATGAATCAATTTCACGTTCAAAAAAATTTGGGCTTCGGTAAGTGGCTTCAGACATGAATTCGCTCCATAATTGTTAGCATCAGATAAAACTTGCTAATATAAGTATTCACAAAAAAGTTGAAAGAAAAACACAATCAATCATCGATGACAACAATTGTAAAAGAACCAAGATCTAAACCTGGTGCAAATATGGTTTCGCCTGTAGTTGGGTTTGTGTTTTTAATTTTAATATATTTGATTTGTTGACCATTAGGACCATTTGTGATGATTTTTTGATATTTTCCTGGTGACAACCCTCTTGGCAATGACAAGAGAGCGGGATCATTTGGATCAATTATCCCTTCACCGTTAGATGTATATATTCTACCTTTATTTGTTCTACGTTGATCTTTTCGTTTATTTTGTTCAATATCAAGTGGCAGCGTTGGATCATCAGCACCTAAAAATGGATCACTTATTCCTGACTGATCTAGGCCTTCTTGGGTTTGTCCAATATCAAAAGAAATAGAAGGTGAGGAAACATATCTTTTAATAGGAACGGGAATTCCTGGGGCGGTGGAGGCCAAGATGTAGGCTGGGACGTTAACAACGAATTTATACTTGATATATCTTTCAGTTTGTGACATGTCATCAAAATTTGAATCAACATTAAATCCACCGTCTATTGATGCAATAAACCAATATCCTTTATTTGTTTCAATTTTCCAATTTTGTCCTTGTGGCAAAAATGATGACATGATTTGTTCAACAATTTGATTCATGTGTTGTGTATATTGTGTCCAGATAACAATTTCATATGTCGCTGTATAGAATTGTGGTGAAGGTATTACGAGTGTTTCATAAACATTATTTGTTCTATCGGGTGCCAATAAACCCCCTTGTTGAATAATTGAATCAATTGGCGATATTCCCGAAGATTTTAATGACGTTAATTGTCCAGGTATGGAACCAGACAATGGAACAGAAACATTTAATTGATTTTTTAAATAAAGTTTATTAATTAAATTTTGATATGATCTGTCGGTTTTATCTAACTTTCTACAAATCACAATTTCGCCAGTTTGTTGATTAATGCCCCTAGCTACAACGTCGTTAGATATAGATTGTGCAATACCAGAACGCATAATTGTTATAAGGGGCAAGATTAGCGTATTGTTTTTATCTCGTATTGGACGATTACGCTTTAAAAGAGCCCACTTTTCGCCTGAGGCAAATAAAATAGGAACCTTTTTTAAATCTGTGTTATCATTTCCATTTACTTGAATATGAATTTCATTATCAAATAAATTAAATAATGCCGTATCAACATCCTCTATCCCAACAGAAGGTATTGTTAGTTCTGGTTTGTACTCACTGTCATAACCAGATGGTAGTCCGGGTACGCCATATCTTGTTTTACTTCTAACGTTATATCGTGTTGTCATAAATTATTTTTCATCATAAAACGTTGAGCCAGCGCCACTGTTATCGCCAATGGGCGATACTTCTTGAGCACCTGCTAATGGTTCATCCAAAACGCCAGTTCTTTGTAAATCTCTAATATCTCCAGTCAAACCTTGACTATTTTCAACAAGACCACGTTGTTGAACAAACGTTGTTTGAACAGCGTTTTCTTCCGTATGTGATATATCTGTTGGTCCTTGCAAAATAGTATCAAATAAACCCTTACGAGCCTTTGTTCCCACTAATTTAATTCCATTTTTGTGCTCAGGAAGTCCCCATATATTTTGTAAAATTATTTTTTCAGTAATTTCATAAAAAATGTCGCTAAAAGAAAAGAAATCACCAATGTTAACATTTATTCCTCTATCTATAAGATCTCTATATTGTATAAACACTTCAAGTTTATATTGAGAATCAACACCAAATTGATTAATTTTTGTTTCTGTTTGAAAACTATTATCTACCAAACATCCAATCATAATAGGGTTATCAAAAATCTTTTTTAGACTTTCATTATAAATTCCATGAACTTGAGTTTTAATTTCAGAAATTGGATAATAATAAACTACTTGTCCAATTACATCATGAACAATTTCTTTTGTTAAATCACTAATAAAATTTAAATCACGCTGTGTTACAAATAATCTTGACATAGATCATATGTATGTAAGTCAAATAATCAATATGAATTAAAGTTATTTTAATTTCTTCATTCTTTCTGCAACTTCATGACGAACTTGAGAATATTTATCATTCATCATTTTTGGAAGATGTTCTCTGGCGAAGGCTCCGCCTTTGCTTCCAATTCTTCTTACAATTTCAAGACGAATATCAGAATCTTTATCATTCATCATCTTTGGAAGATGTTCAATCCCAATTCTTTTTGCAACTTCCTCACGAACCCAATGATTTTTATCGTTCATCATCTTTGGAAGATGATTGGGATCAATTCTTTTTGCAACTTCCTGACGAACTTCAGAACTTTTATCATTCATCATTTTTGGAAGATGTTCTCTGGCGAAGGCTCCGCCTACGGCCACAATTCTTTTTACAACATCACAACGAACTTCAAAATGTTTATCATTCATCATCATTGGAAGATATTCTCTGGCGAAGGCTCCGCCTACGCTTCCAATTCTTGTTGCAACTTGACTACGAACACCAAAGTCTTTATCATTCATCATTTTTGGAAGACATTCTCTGGCGCGGGCTCCACCTGCGCTTCCAATTCTTTCTGCAACTTGCCAACGAACACCAGATTCTTCATCATTCATCATCTTTGGAAGATGTTCGACCCCAGTTCTTCTTGCAACTTGATAACGAACATCAGAATCTTTATCATTTATCAAACTTAAAACTTCTTCTTCTGAGGCCAAATTAAATTTTAATTTAGATATTAAACCCATTGGTCTTTTGGGGGCATCTTGTTCAGAGATCTTCAAAAACTTTTCAAGACCCTTTGGAATTGTAATTTGTTTGTCTTTTGCGTTGAAGATATCTGTTTCTATGACTTTATTTTTTTTGTCCCGATAAATTGCAAATGCAAGTTTTGATAAAGAATTCTTTTGATCTAGATTTTTATTGATCAAAAAGTAGAAAACAACGTTATCATTTGAATATTGCTCAAAATATTTGGCATCACGCATCGTGATGCACCACTTTGTCCCGGCACCGTAAGTTACAGAGGCATCTTTATTTTTGATGTATAAAAGTAAGAATTGATCATCTTCGAATAATTTTTCAGAACCTTCGGATTTAACTTCTTTTCTTAGTTCGGTTTTTGATTTTGAACCAATTTCTTTTAGTTCATTTTCGAGATCTTTTAAAGTTTTATAAGTGTTAATGTCTTTTGACTGAAATTTTGAGGAATTTTTGTCATAGAATTTAATCGTGGGGATTAAATCGTTAATGCTAAAATCCTGTGTTAACTGTTTAACACACCACACAAGATACTTTGGATGAACTGATTTTTCAAGTTCGTCAATTTCACTTGATAAGTTTGGAAACTTGATCTTGAGATCATCTGACTTTTTCTCAGAAAGAATTCTTTTAATATATTCCTGAAGAAGTGAAGAAGATCTCATATTATTTTTGCAATCTCAAAATGCATGCCATCTTTACGAGAAATGAAGTGACCACCCCAATAAAATCCATGTTTATTAGCGATTTCAACAATTTCACGAACACAGCCTTCTTTATCCATAAGGGCAGGAATTTGTCCCAACATATTCCACTTAACATTAATATCAAATGCCGTCCCCCAGGAATGATTTGAAAGATCTGTTCTTGATCCTCGTTTAAATCGTGGAACCCATGAACCATTCCATGTTATTATTTTATCTAATAAATTATTTGTTTCAAGTTCTTCAAAAAACGCCTGAAGTTGTCCTGAGCATAATTTATGAAATTGAACATGCGAATGATTTAAGTGTGATAATTGAGGAATATTAACAGATATAATATTTTCTGAAGCCCAATTATCTGTGATTTTAATACTTTCGGGACTATCATCAGTTGGTGAAGCGATATATTTAAATTTTCCAAATAATTTAACACGATCTGAACTAGAAAGTGCTTGAAAATTTGGAACCGGGGGCCAATTAGGACCCGTATTATCAACTCGATCATCTTTTACAACATTAAGCCCAACAAGCATTGCTTGACCAAACGTCTTATCACCTGGTTCACCATCGGGTTTTAAACCATGACTTGCCTGAAATGCTTGAGTTTCTAATTTTGTTTGTTCATCAAATCTACAATTTACTATAATATGACTTGATGAATTAATTCCTCGTAAAAATTGCTGCCATTTTTTAACATCATTACCAGATATTCCTAAACGTAATGTTCTCATGCACAATAAATAGTTCGTTGCACATATAAAAAATTGTATTTAATTAGCTTTTGGAAACCTTATAATATATGTTATGAACTTTCTCAGAGCACCTGATGGGCACCTGATATTGTTTTTGTTTATCGGTTACACTCCCCCAATGAATAGCACCATGACAAGTATCAGAAACTGATCCTGAAAGAACCCTTACAACAAGATTACGTAATTTTGCCCAGGATTTGTTCCACTCTTTAGGCTTATTTTCAATGTCGCCCCAAATGTATGTTCGAGCTTCACGGGCTCGGGGATTATTAGCATCGAGCGCACTATATTTATATATCATAGGAATAAATCCTATTTTTGTTGATCGTTTACGAATAATATGTAATTCAGCAATACAATCAGCATCAGAAAACATTGATTCAACATAGCACATTTGTGCGGAAAAAAGAATGTTTTCGTCTGTTATGACAGGAAAAAATGTGCGTTGAGCAATGACGCTATATGGAAATAAAAAACAAAATATTATTATAAATGTCAAATTTTTTATCATTTAAAAATCTAATATAAAATAAAAATATTTACATTCCACTAATTAACATCTGGATTGCAGTTCGTACTCGTTCTTGTAATTCAGCAGGTAAGGCGCTTAATAGAACGTACGTTTCAACTTTGATTGTATTTTGTTGAACACCCCCAAGTGTATGATCGCCATTAGGGGTAACACCTATACGTAATGAAATTGGCGGGGGCCCGATATGATCATTGATAATTGGTTGATATAAATTTATATATTGTGCATTCATTTTATTTTCCTATTCAACCTATATTTGAACTAATCACTATTCCACCAACGATATTAACATTAATTCTATTACGATTAAAATCCCTTGTTAGAACTAGCGATAATCCATCTCGAGAAGAAACACGATATTTGAGGCCATGAGAAGTAACAAATTCAATTGTATTTTGTTCTGTAAATCCGATAATCGTTTTTAATATATCGACAATTTGCATATCAGTCTTTTAAGATTTGTTTATTTTCATTTAGCAACTTGTTTGCGCTATCAAGTTGTTGATGACATTCTTTTAATTGTCGTTGAAGATCATCAAGGTTTTCAGTACTTGATCCGTTACTAACTTCATTAATACGTTGAAGTAAAACACTAATTTTTTCTAATAGATTTTCTGTGTGGGCTGGCATGTTGTTATTTTAATATTAAGTTAATGACATGTTAAACTGGTGGAGGTGTCGGGAGTCGAACCCGAGTCCGGAATAATTCCTTCAAATGTTTCGTTCACAAGTTTTATTAAGTTTTATCAACGCTCAATTCGTTTATTACTTCGCAATTTTGTGTCGGGTTGCTTTAGCAAATATCACCCTAGTTCATGTACCACCTACTTGAACGTTTCCACCTAAATTAATAGGAACCAATTGTTTTACAACTTTCTGTTTCTAGGTTGTTGTATACCCAACTTTCACGCAGCTAAGGCGAAAGAGTTAACACCATTATCGTTGGCATTTATACGTCATTTGGATTTTTAATCGGATCCTCATGCACCGATACTTGCAACATTTAAATTTGTTACCCCGTCGAAGCCTTTTCACCCCCATATTATTAATCATTTGAAGTAGCAAGATTAAGATTATTAATCTTAATTGTTTGTTCATCAAACCACTTTTGTGCCGATGGCGATATTAAAATCTTATCTTCGTTATCACCATATTCTTTGGTCACAATAGAAATAATGTGATTTTTCATCTTTTTGTGAAGGTTATTTAACACTGAGTTGTTTTGTTTTGTATTACATAACACATCATAAATTTCAATAAATTCAATTGGATTTAAAACAAATTTCATTTTTACCTCATTAAAGATCAATTTCCTCGTAATAAATACTAATGTTTCTATTACGAGGAGACTAATTTAGACAGTGAATAAATTCACACGTTCACTGTTTGTTTTTTTCACCAAGACTTACCAACGAATTGGTAGTGCTTTTGAAGTGCACGATAAATAGTACGGGCTTGGGCACCGGACAAACGAACCGTGTTACCAAAATCATTACAATTGATAAACATTTTCGTGTTATCGGTTGTAGGATCGGTACTTACGGCAACTGACAACATATCGTCATCTCGGCCTGAAGTTTCAGTACGAAACTTTCCGTTAAGGGTCTTGCGTGTAACAAGTACTGCATTGCGATTCTTTGGAATATATCTGCGAGCCATTTTCTAATCTCCATATAGCACCGTTGTTTTTGAAAGGCATCATTACCTTTCCGGTACCAGATAAGAAAAATATATCACTATGACACATGGTGTACAAAAAATTATTTAACTACGATGAGTTTAATGTATTGTTTTAGCATAACATAAATATATTTCTATAGTTTAAAAACACATGGGTCAATGAAGACCCACGGATTTATAAAAATAATAATTTATTATGCCTTAAGTACTAATGAACCACTTGATGTCATTGGTATCCAATAAAATCCATCTGATATCAATGAAACAGATCCACCACCTGGGACTGTGAGACCATCGCCACTAAGTGTGCCTCCGCCGACAACAGTTGCTCCTGAGACTGAACCAATACCTATGCCATTTTTAATAAAGACTGCATCTGTTGCTGTACGAGCAGAACCCGTCAAGAAAAAGCCTGCACCAGCGACGTTTGTTGAACCAAAAACTAACATTGCACCGGGAAAACTGCCTGGTGCGGGAATAGTTCCTGTGCATTGCATTGAACCACTTACCCAAGTAAACCCTGGGGTTGATACAGTAAATGCTGTTCCAACTGGATTTGACGTGGATGTAGGTCCAAGACGAAATGGGGCCATACCCGCGTGATTTGCATGAGGATCAACCTGAAAGCCAGTGGCTCCGTCAATTTCTTCAATACCGTTGCGATTTGTAATTCTAATACCAGTGCTCATAATGCGCCTCCGTTGATAACGAAAATATATATCTTGTGTTAAATCAATTAGGAATTCTTTTTAATATAATAATGACTTTATTCTTCAAAATTACTTCAGTCATCACCGTCAAATAAATCACTTAAAGATAATTTGTTTTAATTTCTTTATTGATATTTTAATTTTAATTCCTTCATTCTTTCTGCAACTTCATAACGAACTTGAGAATCTTTATCATTCATCATTTTTGGAAGATGTTCGATATCAATTCTTTTTGCAACTTGACAACGAACACCAAAATCTTTATCATTCATCATTTTTGGAAGATGTTCGTCGGCGAAGGCTCCACCTTCGCTTCCAATTCTTTCTGCAACTTTCCAACGAACATCATAACTTTTATCATTCATCATTTTTGGAAGATGTTCGACCGCAATTCTTCTTGCAACTCCCCAACGAACATCAGAATTTTTATCATTCATCATCTTTGGAAGATATTTTGGATCAATTATTCCTACAATTTCAAGACGAACTCTAAAATCTTTATAAGATAAATCTTTATCATTTATCAAACTTAAAACTTCTTCTTCTGAAGCCAAACCAAATTTTAATTTAACCATTATTCCCATTGGTCTTTTGGGGGCATCTTGTTCAGAGATTTTTAAAAACTTTTCAAGACTTTTTGGAATTGTAATTTGTTCGTCTTCGGCATCAAAGATCTCTGTTTTTAAGATTTTGTTTTCTTCATCCCGTTGAATTGCAAATGCAAGTTTTGATAAAGAATTCTTTTGATCTAGATTTTTATTAATTAAGAAGTAGAAAACAACGTTATTATTTGAATATTCTTCAAAATAATCGGCATCACGCATCGTGATGCACCACTTTGTCCCGGCACCGTAAGTTATAGATGCATCTTTATTTTTAATGTATAAGAGAACATATTGATCATCTTCGAATAATTTTTCAGAACCCTCAGATTTAGTTTCTTTTCTTAGTTCCGTTTTTGATTTTGAACCAATTTCTTTTAGTTCATTTTCGAGATCTTTTAAAGTTTTATAAGAATTAATATCTTTTGACTGAAATTTTGAGGAATTCTTGTCATAGAATTTAATCGTGGGGATTAAATCGTTAATGCTAAAATCCTGTGTTAACTGTTTAACACACCACTCAAGGTACTTTGGATGAACTGTGTTCTCTAATTCATCAATTTCGTTTGATAAATTTGGAAACTTAACTTTAAGATCATCTGACTTTTTCTCAGAAAGAATTCTTTTAATATATTCCTGAAGAAGTGAAGAAGATCTCATAAAATTATCCTATTGTTATTGCACGGCCCCTGGGCATAGGAATAAACTTTAATTGTTTTTGCATTTGTTCAGCAAGATTTGCTTGGCGTTCTAATAATTTTTCATTCGTTAGTGTTGACAACCATTCTCGCAATTGCTCTTTTAGTTTTTCTTTATCTTCTCGGCCTTGCGCAATAAGGGCATCGCCATTTAATTTAATAGATGCATTAGGAATAGGAATATTATCAAATTTTGATCTAATTAATCCCAATAATTCTTTACATAACGCTAAAGTATATTGTCTAATCCATTGTCTTCCTGGGGATGTTATCGTTGAATACGGTAGGTTATCGACAGGAAAATTGTTGGGTCCTGATATGCCATATAACGTTGAATCGCCCTGACTTCCTGAAACACCATTTCCAATGGATGTGGGATCAACAGGATTATTTTGACCAGCAAAAACTTTAATAAACATTTTTCCTAATTGCAAACTTGTTGTTGGAATAGGAAATATTCGTATATTGCTTCCAATAATTTCATAACTAAAATTTGATCGTCTGACCCTAAATGCCGCTTCTAACATTCCTCTACGTAATACGTCTTCAAAAATTGGTAACACATAAAAAACTGTGCTATTTACATAAGATTCATAATTGAAGTTCGTTGCAAGAAAATTTGTTACATTTGAGGCATTCAATAAATATTGTTGCGCGGCGAGTGGTTCAAAATGGTATAATTCAACAATTCTAAATTTTGTTCTTTTTTCGGCCGGAGTTTGTAACCATAAATTACTTCCACTAACGACATCTTTAATGTCGGTGTACATGTTATAATCTTGTTGACCCGTAACAAGATCAATATAACCTAATTTTGTATCATGTGAACCACCGACAAATGCTTCCGTAGCGTATGGTTCGGCTTGTCGTAATAAGAATTCAAGAGATTGCCTAGGATATATGTTTGTTAAGTTCGTTGATCCAGTGGGCAAACCGAGCACATTGACTAGCTCAGATTGAATTTTGAGTTCATGGATGTGTCGACTATATTCACAACACGCTTCTTCAAAACATGCCCAAATTTCCTTGCGAGTTAGTTCAACTGACAAAACATCATCGCCTAATTTTCGTTTTGCAAATGTCACCATTGAATCAGCTTCTTGCTGAAATTGTTGATCGGCATCAAAAAAAGAAAAAGGCGTTGGATTTATTGTTAATAAAAAACTTGGCACAAATTAAGTATAGTAAACAATGAACAACAATCAAGAAAATGGTGTAATTTACGTAATTACAAACATGATTAATAATAAAAAATACGTTGGATTGACAACAAAAAATATAGAAATTCGTTTTCAAGAACACAAATTTGATTCAAATAAAACAAAATGTAAATAT
>Ga0315275_10002456_pt1 | contig 16742 bp, 28 predicted proteins | sample YL17G03_0_MG_FD_205557 | JGI IMG/M metagenome (GOLD analysis project Ga0315275, IMG submission 205557) | Sediment microbial communities from Yellowstone Lake, YNP, Wyoming, USA - YL17G03_0 | ecosystem: Environmental > Aquatic > Freshwater > Lake > Sediment | place: USA: Wyoming | collected... | reverse complement strand
GTGGCGTTGACGGTGGAGTTGATAACGCCGATAGCGTTGGAGAAGGAGTTGCGGTTTGCGATCCGGGAGGGCGGACGGACCGTGGGAGCGGGCGTCGTGAGCGATGTCCTCGAGTAAAAAGAGAAGGGGTTAAGCATGACGACTCAAAAGATTCGAGTGTGCCTGAAATCGTATGATCATCGACTGCTGGATAAGTCAGCAGCCGAGATCGTCGAAACCGTTCGGCGGACCGGAGCGAGCGTAGCGGGTCCCATCCCCCTTCCTACCCGGATCAATAAATACTGTGTGCTCCGATCGCCTCACGTCGACAAGAAATCGAGAGAGCAGTTCGAAATCCGGACGCACAAACGCCTGCTCGACATTCTGGAACCAACCCAGCAGACGGTGGACGCGCTCATGAAGCTCGATCTGGCCGCTGGAATTGATGTGGAGATTAAACTCTAACGGCACCCTTCCCCTGACGAAGGGAAGAGAGACCTGTGGGACGGTAGACTATGAAGAAGACACTTGGGATCATCGGAAGAAAGATCGCAATGACTCAGATCTTCCTTGAGGATGGTTCTGCTGTTCCGGCGACGGTGATCGAGGCAGGACCTTGCAAGGTGGTCCAGAAGAAGACTAAGGAGAAGGACGGGTATGATGCCCTTCAGCTTGGATTCCTTCCCAAGAATGAAAAGCGGGTGAATAAACCTCTGTCTGGACACTTCAAGAAGGCGGGAACGGGATCCTTCACTCTCCTGAGAGAGTTCCGAATGGAGGATGTCGGAGGATATGAATTGGGTCAAGAGGTCACCCTGAATCTCTTTAAACCTGGGGATGTCGTGGACGTGACGGGGCTCAGCAAAGGAAGGGGATTTGCAGGGGTCATCAAGCGTCACGGGTTTCACGGTTTTCCTGCCTCTCGTGGAACCCACGAGTACTTTCGACACGGAGGAGCGATAGGGATGCATTCCTATCCTGCCCGTGTTTTTAAAGGGATGAAAATGCCAGGGCATTACGGAAATGAAAGGGTGACCGTTCAGAATATCCGGGTGATCGATGTCAAAGAAGACCAGAACCTGATTCTGCTCCAAGGTGGAATTCCAGGAGCACGACGTGGGTTCGTTTTTATCCGTAGCGCGACCAAGCAGAAGAAATCGGCTGTCTCACCGGCCTAAGAGAGGAATGAGACACAATGGCTACATTAGCCGTCTATGACATTGCAAATCAAAAAGTGAGTGACGTGGAAGTGGACGAACGGGTCTTTGGTGTGGAGATTAAACCGTCCCTTTTTTATGACGCCGTTCGCCACGATCTGGCTACTCAGCGGAAGGGCTCTGCGGCGACAAAGAATAGGACCCTTGTCCGAGGAGGAGGCGCGAAGCCGTGGAAGCAGAAAGGAACGGGTCGGGCTCGAGCGGGGACTCGACGCTCTCCACTCTGGAGAGGAGGGGGTACGATCTTTGGCCCCATGCCGAGAAGTTACGGTTTTCCCCTTCCCAAGAAAGTCAAGAAAGCAGCCCTTCGAGCTGCACTGTCACTGAAGCGTCAGGAAGGGAAGTTGATTGTGCTCGACAGCTTTCCACTGGAGGGGTTCAAGACCCAGAAAGTCCTTGAGGTGTTGAAGAAATTCCAGGTCGAAAACGCACTCATTGTGACGGATGAAAAGAATCCATTGTTGGAACGGTCGGCCCGAAACATCCCTGGCCTTCAAGTCCTCCGTCACATCGGACTCAATGTCTATGACATTCTGAATCACGAGCACTTGATCCTGCTGAAACCGGCCGTTCAAAGGATCCAAGGGGTGTCTGCATCATGAAAGAAGCACAGAAGATTGTCCGTAGGCCACTCGTCACTGAGAAAAGCACTCGACAGAAAGAGGAAGGCCGTCAGTATGCTTTCGAAGTGGACCCGAATGCCAATAAGATCGAGATTCAGAGGGCGGTGGAACAGCTTTTCAAGGTGACCGTCTTGCAGGTGCGCACGGCCAACGTGTTAGGAAAGCTCAAGCGCCTGGGCCGAAGGTACGGGAAGAGGCCGGATTGGAAGAGGGCGATTGTGACCCTGAAGGAAGGGGATCGAATCGATTTCTTTGAAGGAGCCTAAAGCAGCAAAATACATGGAGTGTTGGAGTAGTGGAGTACTGGAGTAATGGAATCATGAGGTTCCGAAAGATTTAGTGCGCCAACTCTTTTTATTCGACAATACTCCAATACTCCATTACTCCATCGGTAATTTAGCGGGGTAAGCGATGGGTATTAAAAAATTCAGACCGACGTCTCCGGGAATTCGGCACAAGACCATTCACACGTTTGAGGAAGTGACTTCCTCAAAGCCCTCAAAACGCCTTGTGGTCCCGCTGAAGAAGACCGGGGGAAGAAACAGCTACGGCCGGATCACCGCGTGGCATAGAGGACAAGGCCACAAACGGATGTACCGGATGATCGACTTTAGACGGGACAAGAAAGAGATCCCCGCGAAGGTGGCATCGATTGAGTACGATCCGAACCGGTCCGCAAGGATTGCATTGCTTCACTATGCCGATGGAGAGAAACGCTACATTCTCGCTCCCTCCGAATTACGGGTCGGAGATTCCGTGATTTCAAGCCCCACCGCAGACATCAAGCCCGGAAATGCGCTCCCCCTAAGAAATATTCCTGCGGGGACACAGATTCACAGCATCGAGCTGAAGGTGGGCAAGGGGGGCCAGCTTGCTCGAACCGCAGGATCGTATGGCCAACTTGTGGCGAAGGAGGGGCAATACGCCCACATCAGGTTGCCCTCTGGAGAAATCCGTCTCGTCCATCAGGATTGCTATGCGACCATCGGCCAGGTGAGCAATCTCGAACATGAGAATGTCACCATCGGAAAGGCAGGGAAGAATCGATGGTTAGGCTGGAGACCGGTCGTTCGAGGCGTGGCCATGAACCCCATCGACCATCCGCTGGGGGGGGGTGAGGGAAAGAGCTCAGGAGGAAGACATCCCTGCACTCCCTGGGGGGTTAAGGAAAAAAAGACACGAAAGAATAAACGAACGGATCGTTACATTCTGAAGAGGAGAGATTGATGGCCCGATCGATAAAAAAAGGACCTTTCGTCGATACCCATGTGATGAAAAAGGTGTTTGAGGCCCTGAGGACGAAGGAAAGCAAGGTGATCAAGACGTGGTCCAGAAGGTCAACCGTTGTGCCAGACATGGTCGGGTTGACATTTGCGGTCCACAACGGAAAGAGATTTATTCCGGTCTATGTGACAGAGGAAATGGTAGGGCACAAGCTTGGAGAGTTCTCTCCCACTCGGACCTTTCACGGTCATTCTGGAGATCGAAAGACAAAGATTAAAGCGAAGCCAGCGGCATAAGGAATCGAGGAGAACATGGAAGTCAGGGCAAAATTGAAATTTGCGCGGATTGGCCCCCGGAAAGCTCAACTGGTGGCCGATCTGATTCGGGGAAAGGGATCAGAAGAGGCTCTGAGTGTCCTCATGTTTACAAAGAAGAGTGCAGCCAAGACCATCAGCAAGTTACTGAAATCGGCGATTGCGAACGCCGGTCAAAATAAGACGATCGATGTCGACCGCCTTTATGTCAAGAAGATCACGGTGGACCAAGGACCGACGATGAAGCGATTCATGCCGAGGGCCCTTGGCCGTGCCACGACGATCCGTAAGAGAAGCAGCCACATTCTCATCGTCCTGGATGAGAAATAAGGGAGGAGAGACCTTGGGACAGAAAGTAAATCCGATTAGTTTTAGATTGGGTTATATCAAGACCTGGGATTCTCGGTGGTATGCGGGTAAGGATTATCCTCAACTCCTCATCGAAGATCTTCGCATTCGGGACTACTTGAAGAAAAAGCTCTATCACGCGGGTGTTGCTAAAATCGAAATTGAGCGAGTGGCCAGTAAAGCTAAGAAGGCGAAGATAACGATTCATACGGCCCGACCCGGAATCATCATCGGAAAGAAGGGAGCGGAAGTCGATAATCTCAAGAAAGAGCTTCAGAAGATGACTCAAAAGGAGATCTTTATCAGTATCCAGGAGGTCAAGAGAGCGGAGCTCAATGCCCAGCTGGTTGCGGAGAATGTGGCCCTCCAAATGGAACGACGGGTTGGGTTTCGGAGAGCCATGAAGAAGGCCGTGACTTCAACTATGAAGCTTGGGGCCAAGGGAATAAAAATCCATTGCGCGGGACGACTGGGAGGGGCTGAGATGGCCCGGGTAGAATGGTATCGAGAGGGGCGGGTTCCCCTTCATACCCTTCGAGCGGACATTGATTACGGTCTGGCAGAAGCTAAGACAACCTACGGCATTGTCGGCGTCAAGGTTTGGATCTTTAAAGGAGAGATCTTTCCGACGAAAGAAGGAGAGGAAAAGGCAGCGTAACAGAATAACGAGTGACAAGAACTAAGGACTGAGTTTGAATTTTTCTCTAAATGCTCAGTCCTCGGTCCTGACAGGTCTAGATCATTCAAGGGGCTCAGAGGGAATAAGTCATGTTGATGCCGGCAAAGACAAAATACCGGAAACAGCAAAAGGGAAAGATGAGAGGAAGGGCCTCTCGAGGCAACACCCTTAATTTTGGCGATTTTGGACTCCAGGCCATCGAATGTGGATGGCTGGGCAGCAGAGAAATCGAGGCCGCACGAATTGCCATGACGCGATTCATCAAGCGCAGTGGCCGGATCTGGATCCGAATCTTCCCGGACAAGCCCATCACCAAGAAGCCGGCCGAAACTCGCATGGGAAAAGGAAAGGGACCTCCAGAGGACTGGGTCGCGGTCATCCGGCCTGGCCTCATTCTCTATGAAATGGAAGGCATTCCCGAAGACCGGGCCAAAGAGGCTTTTCGGTTGGCCGCTCATAAGCTGTCCCTTGCCACTAAGTTCATTGTAAGGGGAGGTCCTCTATGAAACCCAAGGATCTTCGCGCCCTGAATGACGGGGAATTACTGCAGAAGGCAAGGGAACTGAAAGAAGAGCTCTTTAATCTCCGCTTTCAGCAGGCGACCGGACAGTTGGATAACACGATGCGGGTCCCACAGGTCAAACGGGATATCGCTCGAGTACACACCCTCCTGAGGGAAAAAAACCTTAGCAAAGGAAAATGACACGTATGGCTGAGCGAGAGAAACGAAAGACATTGGTCGGCGTTGTGACGAGCGACAAAATGGAGAAGACGGTCATCGTGATGGTCCATCGGTTAGTGCTCCATCCGGTCTATAAGAAGTACGTGAGGAAGAGAAAGAAGTTCAAAGCTCACGACGAACAGAATCAGTGCCATATGGGCGATAAGGTCCTGTTGATTGAGACCCGTCCGTTAAGTCGAGAAAAGCGGTGGCGGGTGAAGGAAGTCCTTGGGCGGGCCGCTTAACCATAAAAGGAAAGAAGAAGGCAAAAAGTAGAGAGTCGTATGAAAAAAACAAGGTTACACTTTCTGCGGTCGACGGAGGGTGTCGGGGCAGCGGCGAAAGGAGTCAATTCATGATTCAGATGCGCACTATCCTTGAAGTCGCTGATAATTCAGGGGCGAAGAAGTTGGGGTGTATCAAGGTTCTCGGAGGGACACGGCGCAAGTACGCCACCCTGGGGGACATCATCGTCGTCTCCGTGAAGGATGCGATGCCCAATTCGAAGATCAAGAAAGGGGAAGTGGCCAGAGCTGTAATCGTCCGTACGAAGAAAGAGGTCAAACGTCCCGACGGCTCCTTTATCAAATTCGATGAGAACTCGGCGGTCCTCGTTAACCCTCAAGGAGAACCCATTGGAACACGGATTTTTGGTCCCGTGGCCCGCGAACTGAGGGGAAAACGGTTCATGAAGATCATCTCTCTCGCTCCCGAGGTGCTTTAAATTCCTGCTCTGCAGGCTCTGCATACTCTGGTGGGCAGGGGGGTAACGGATTCAGAAGGAAGGGCATCATGATCGTTCCAAAATTTCATATTCGAAAGAATGACCTGGTCATGGTTACCACGGGGAAGGAAAAAGGGAAAAGTGGGCGGGTTCTCAAAGTCCTTCCAGAAAAAGAAAAGCTGATCGTGGAAAAGATCAATTTCATCAAGAGGCACATGCGTCCCCACGGCCAGCAGAGGCGGGGGGGCATCGTGGAGAAAGAGGCCCCTTTTCACATCTCCAATGTGATGCTTCTCTGCGAGAAATGCAATAAGCCGGTTCGCATCAGACACCGGGCCGTGGCGGATGGGAAAAAGGCCCGGGTCTGTCATAAGTGCGGTGAAAGTTTCGATAAATAGGTGAGACGATGGCCAGAATAACCGAGACTTACCGAGAAAAAGTCGTTCCTGCCATGATCAAGCGGTTCAGTTATCGGAACGTCATGCAGGTTCCGAGACTGGAAAAGATCATCATCAACATGGGCCTGGGAGAGGCGATCGAGAATATCAAGATTCTCGACTCTGCGGTCCAGGAGCTGGGCCAGATTACGGGACAGAAGGCGATCATCACAAAGGCCAGGCGGTCGATCGCCCAATTCAAACTGAGAGCAGGCATGCCGATTGGATGTATGGTGACATTGAGGAAAGAGAGGATGTTCGAATTCTTCAATCGATTGGTGAATGTGGCCCTCCCCAGAGTCAGGGACTTTAAAGGCCTTTCAGGGAATTCTTTTGATGGAAGAGGGAATTATGCGTTGGGCATTCGCGAACAGCTCATCTTTCCCGAAATCCATTACGAAAAGGTGGATAAAGTCAGAGGGATGAACATCGTGATTGTGACCACGGCAAGAACAGATGAAGAGGCCAAGGAATTGCTGAAATTGATGGGAATGCCTTTTAGAAACTGAGCCGCTAGCGGTTTTAGGTCTGGGGTTCGAAGCTGACGCATGGAGCTTCGAACCCCCAACCTTGAGCTTCCAGCAGGAATGTGGAGGAGGACATTGGCAAAATTATCCTTAATGATAAAGGCCAAAAGGCATCAGAAGTTCAAAGTGCGGGAATACCATCGGTGCCCTCTCTGCGGACGGTCGAGAGCTTATTATCGAAAGTTTGACATGTGTCGACTCTGTTTAAGGAAGTATGCCTCCCGAGGCGAAATTCCAGGGGTCATCAAATCGAGCTGGTGAAGTGACGGAGGTTTCTTATGTCCATGACCGATCCATTGGCGGATATGTTTACGAGAATTCGAAACGGGTCCAAAGCCAAGTTTGAAAAAGTGGATGTCCCTTCCTCCAAGCTAAAGAAGGAAGTTGCCAAGGTCCTCAAGGAGGAGGGGTTTGTCAAAAACTATAAGGTCATCACGGCAAATCAGCACCACGAGATGATCCGAATTTTTCTGAGGTATGATTCGAACCGTAAGGGGGTCATTCACCTCAGGCGTGTCAGTCGGCCCGGACGAAGGGTTTATGTGGGAAACGACAAGATCCCATCTGTGATGGGAGGCTTGGGAGTGGCCATTCTCTCGACCCCCAAGGGGGTTCTGACAGACAAGGCGTCTCGGAGTGCCCATGTGGGCGGAGAAGTCCTGTGCTTTGTCTGGTAAACCAGCGAAAGTGGAATGTGAAGTGTGGAAAGTTGATGCAGCAACCGTCACCTTTCCGAGTATCTGAGGGAAGCTCTCTGCCCCCCGTTGAGACGGGGCCGCTAAGACGGGACAGACACAGGGCGGGGGCTTCCGGGTAATGTAAATATCATTGCAGGGTCGGCTTTCCTCCCCGCCTATAAGGCGGGGCATCCAGCCGACTTGCCCGCGAGGTGAGTATGTCTCGAATTGGAAGGATGCCAGTCGTCTTCCCAAAGGAAGTGGAAGTGGCTTGTGATTCATCAAAGGTCGAGGTGACGGGGCCCAAAGGCCGTCTGACCTACTCTCTTCCTCGAGGGATCTCTGCTTCTGCGGATGGGGGTAAGGTGGTTATTCAGCGAGCAGGGGATGAGAGGGCAGTGAAGGCCCTTCACGGTCTGGCTAGGAGCTTGGTAGCCAATATGGTGACGGGCGTCACCCAGGGTTTCGAAAAACGACTGGAGATCGTTGGGGTAGGATACCGTGCAGATCTCGAGAAGGGGAGCCTCAAGTTGACTCTGGGGTTTTCTCACCCGGTTTTTTACCCGATTCCACCTGGAATTCAGGTGGAGGTGGGAAAGCAAACGCTGATCACCGTCAAGGGAGTTGATAAACAGCAAGTCGGGACAGTGGCGGCTCAGCTCCGAGCGATCAAACCCCCCGAGCCCTACAAAGGGAAAGGGGTTCGTTATTCTGGAGAGCATATCCGTAAGAAAGTCGGAAAGACAAAAGCCTAAAAGGCCAGAGGTCCATCCATAGTCCCAGTCCACCCTGCCACCTGGCAGGCGCGACAGGCATCGCTTGCGAAGGGACGGGGAGGTAAGCATTGGCGACAAAGAAGGAATTAGCTCGATCGAAACGGAAGAAAAGGGTCAGGAGTCATGTGAGCGGGACCCCTGAAAAACCTCGGCTCAATGTCTTTCGGAGCCTGAAGCACATCTACGCCCAGGCCATTGTGGATACCACAGGACAGACGTTGGTGAGTGTCTCCACTTTGAGTCCAGAACTGCGGGGCGCACTGAAACTCTCGGGGAATGTGGCGGCGGCAAAGAAAGTCGGAGAACTCATCGCAAAGAAGTGCCAAGAGAAAGGCATATCCAGAGTGGTCTTCGATCGGAGTGGATACCTCTACCACGGTCGGGTGAAAGCCCTGGCAGAGGCCGCTCGAGAAAATGGTCTTGTGTTTTAGCCATGACGAAGGACAGGGAAGGAGTGGACATTGTCGAAGATTGATTCAAGCACATTGGAATTGACTGATCGAGTCGTTCATATTAACCGCGTGGCGAAGGTGGTCAAAGGCGGCAGGCGATTCAGTTTTAGCGCTCTGGTGGTCGTTGGGGATGGAAATGGCCACGTCGGATGGGGGTTGGGAAAAGCCAATGAGGTTCCGGAAGCCATCCGTAAGGGGATCGAGCACGCCAAGAAGAATTTGATAAAGATTCCGATCATCAATAAAACGATTCCTTATGAGGTGATAGGGCGATATGGGGCCGCCCGAGTGCTCCTAAAACCTGCCTCAGAAGGAACAGGAGTCATTGCAGGGGCGGCTGTGAGGGCCATCGCAGAATCCGCAGGAATCCAGAATATCCTGACTAAGTGTTTGGGGTCAACCAATCCACACAATTTGCTCAAAGCGACGGCCCAAGGGATGGGTCAGTTGATGGTTCCGGAACAGGTCACGGACAAAAGGGTCAAAGGCCAAGAGGTTTAGAGGAAAGACATGGAGAAAACCATCAAGATCAGATGGAAGCGGAGCGCGAGCGGACGTTTCAAGAATCAAAGGGAGACGATCAAAGGCCTTGGGTTCAAGCGATTGAATCAAACCCTGGTCCTGCCGGATCGACCGGAGATCCGTGGAATGGTTCATCGAGTGGTTCATCTTGTTGACGTCGTGGAGTCATCTAAAGGGGAACGGGAATGAATCTGGGAGAACTGAAGCCTCCGAAGGGTTCAAGGAAGAAGAGAAAACGAGTGGGGAGAGGGATTGGCTCTGGCCATGGCAAGACCGCTTGCCGGGGGGCTAAGGGGCAAAATGCCCGCGCGGGGAGGGGTACAAAGGCAGGGTTCGAGGGAGGGCAGATGCCCCTCCAGCGTCGTTTACCCAAGAGGGGATTTCGCCGTCCCTTCCGGAAAGAATTTGCCATTCTTCACGTGGGAGATCTCAATCGTTTTCCGAAAGATTCGGTGGTGGAACCTGAACTCTTGGCTCAGGTTGGATTGGTGAAGAAAAAAGGGGATTTGATCAAGCTTCTCTCCGACGGAGAACTTTCACATCCATTGACCGTTCGTGTCCATAAAGCGAGCCAGGCGGCGCTTGAGAAGGTGAAGGCAGCGTCGGGGCGGGTTGAGGTCATCGGTTCATGATTTCAGGAGCTCAGAACATCTTTAAGATACCTGAACTGAAGAGGAGGATTCTGTTTAGCTTCCTCTTCCTGGCCATCTATCGTATCGGGGTTCACATTCCCACACCGGGGATTAATGGCGATGCCCTTGCGTCCTTCTTTGCGCAGGCGAGGGGAACCTTGTTCAGCCTCATCGATATGTTCTCCGGCGGAGCCCTGGAAAGGCTCTCGGTTTTTGCCCTGGGAATCATGCCCTATATTAGCGCCTCCATCATCCTCCAGCTTCTGACGGTGGTCATCCCTTATCTGGATCGCCTCTCCAAGGAAGGTGAACTGGGGCGAAAGAAGATTGTGCAATACACACGCTACGGGACGGTTGTCCTGAGTATGATCCAAGGATTCGGGATTGCGGTTGGCTTGGAGAACATGCGTGGAGCTGCAGGTGAGATGATCGTTCTTGCTCCAGGATGGTCCTTCCGGATCATGACGGTCATTACCTTAACTGCAGGGACGGCTTTCATCATGTGGTTGGGAGAACAGATTACGGAGCGAGGAATCGGTAACGGAATTTCTTTAATCATCTTTGCAGGGATTGTCGCTAGAATGCCCAATGCCATCGCAAGCACCTTCGAGCTTCTCAGGGTTGGGCAGATGAATATCCTGAGCATTCTCTTGATTATCCTCGTCATGATTTTGGTGGTGGCCGTGATCATCTTCGTGGAGACAGGACAACGCAGGCTTCCGGTTCAATACGCCAAACGGGTTGTGGGAAGGAAGATCTACGGGGGACAGAGCACCCATCTTCCACTCAAGTTGAACACCTCGGGCGTGATTCCCCCCATCTTCGCTTCGTCCATCCTGATGTTTCCTTTAACGATTGCCAACTTCTTGCCCAAATCCTTGCTCGAGACGTACCCCTGGATTGATTCTATTTTGAAAAGCCTCGGTCCGGGGGCACTCTTGTATAATCTGCTGTACGTGGGATTCATTATCTTTTTTTGCTATTTTTACACGGCGGTGACTTTCAACCCAAACGATGTGGCTGAGAATATGAAGAAGTTCGGCGGGTACATTCCCGGTATCCGACCCGGGCAGAAAACGGCGGAATATATTGATAAGGTTCTCACGCGTATCACCTTAGGGGGAGCGCTCTATGTCTCTGCGGTTTGCGTGCTGCCCAGCATTCTGATTCGGCGATTTAATGTTCCGTTCTATTTTGGAGGGACTGCTCTGCTCATCGTCGTCGGGGTCGCCTTGGATACGGTCCAGCAGATTGAAGCCCATATGCTGACCAGACATTACGAAGGATTGATGAAGAAGGGTCGATTGAAAGGAAGACGTGGCTAATCACAAACAATGGCCAATGATCAATACGGATAGAAGAAGGCAGAATAAAGCAAAGAGCACGAAAGAATTTGATTGTTTTGCAGGTTAGGTTTTTCATTTTCGATTGATGTGATCCGGGTGAGACATGCCGAAGGAGGAAGCGATCGTTGTTGAAGGGAGGGTTCTGGAAACCCTTCCCAATGCCATGTTTCGAGTCGAACTGGAAAATGGGCACAAGGTTCTGGCCCATATTTCTGGGAAGATGAGGATGCATTTTATCCGAATCCTCCCTGGGGATAAGGTGACCGTGGAACTGTCCCCCTACGATCTCAGTCGGGGAAGAATCATTTTTAGGGAGAAATAGACAAGGTGAAAGTCAGAGCCTCAGTAAAGAAAATATGTGACAAGTGCAAGATCGTGAAGCGAAAAGGGGTTATCCGGGTTATTTGCGAGAACCCCAAGCATAAGCAAAGGCAGGGTTAACACGATAGAGGTTGGAGGAGCGTCCCGCTGTGCGGGACTTCAGGGGTGAGGCACCGAGTTCCTGCCCCAAACCCCTTAAGCCTCAAACGATGTGATGAAGGAGTGACGCATGGCGCGCATTGCAGGTGTAGATCTTCCGAAGGATAAGCGGATTGAAATCGCCCTCACCTATATCTATGGGATTGGGAGACCCTCCGCGAATAAGATCCTCGAAAAAGCGAACATTCAAAAAGACACCAAGGTGAACAAACTGACGGAAACCGAGGTTGTCCATCTTCGTGATGTCCTCGAACAGGAGTACAAGGTCGAGGGAGATCTCAGACGAGAGGTGGCCACGAACATCAAGCGCTTGATGGACATTGGCTCGTACCGGGGACTCCGTCACCGCAAATCGTTGCCCGTTCACGGTCAGAGGACACACACCAATGCGAGAACCCGGAAAGGGCCTCGCCGAGCGATTGTCGGGAAGAAGAAAGAGAAAAAAGAATAGCCCCTAAAGGAGGAACTATGGCCACAGGGCAGGGGACCAAGAAGAAGAAAGTTAAGAAAAATGTCTTATCCGGGGTTGCCCATATTCAGGCAACCTTCAACAATACGATCATCACGATCACGGATAAAGAAGGAAATGTGGTGACCTGGTCCAGTGCAGGGACTCAGGGATTCAAAGGGTCGCGCAAAAGCACTCCTTTCGCCGCTCAGATGGCGGCGGAGGATGCAGCCAAGAAAGCCATGGAACATGGAATGAGGTCCATTGATGTCTACGTCAAGGGTCCGGGTGCCGGGAGAGAATCGGCTTTGCGGTCCCTTCAGGCGGCTGGGTTGAAAGTGCACCTGATTAAGGATGTGACGCCCATTCCCCATAACGGGTGCCGTCCGCCCAAACGAAGAAGGGTGTAAGGAGGTTAACGTTGGCGAGGAATACAAAATCGGTTTGTCGAATTTGCCGGAGAGAGAACCTGAAGCTCTTTCTCAAAGGCGAACGATGTTACACGGAGAAGTGTGCGATTGACCGGAGGGCTTACCCCCCCGGGCAGCACGGACAGGGTCGAAAGAAGTTTTCTGCGTATGGAGCCCAGTTGCGGGAGAAACAGAAAGTCAAACGGATGTATGGTCTTCTCGAGAATCAGTTTCGAAATACCTTCTTTGAGGCAGACCGGAGAAAAGGCATTACCGGAGAAGTCCTTCTTGCCCTTCTGGAGAGAAGACTGGACAATGCGGTCTATCGCCTGGGGTTTGCCAATTCGAGGAACGAGGCACGTCAACTCGTGCGGCATAACCACTTCATCGTCAACCAAACGAAGGTGAATATTCCTTCCTATGTGGTCAACCCCGGGGATATGGTTCATCTGCGCGAAAAGAGTAAGAAGATCGTCCGCATTTTGGAGGCACTGGAAGGGGTGGCTCGACGGGGAGTCCCTTCATGGTTGGAATTGGACAAGGAGCAGATGAAAGGGTTGGTTAAGGGTTTACCAAACCGAGAGGACATCACCATTCCCATTCAAGAGAATCTTATCGTCGAGCTCTATTCGAAGTAATTGGTTCGACCCCTTTTCAAGGGAGGCAGTATGGTTCAAAAAAGCTGGAAAGATCTCATTCGACCGAAACGGTTAGAGGCAGAGAAAGAAACGTTAACCCCCTTCTACGGGAAGTTCGCAGCAGAGCCCCTGGAACGAGGGTTTGGTATCACGGTAGGAAATTCCTTGCGACGGATCCTCCTCTCTTCTCTTCAGGGAGCGGCCATCACGTCGGTCAAGATCGACGGGGTGCTTCATGAGTTCTCGACGATTCCTGGGGTCAAGGAGGATGCGACAGAGATCTTGCTCAATCTCAAAGAGGTGCGGCTCAAGCTCCACACCGAAGGAGCCAAAACGATCCGGATCAAGGCGGACGGGCCGAAGGAAGTCAAAGCAGGAGACATCATCACGGGAGAGGCCGTGGAGATTTTGAACCCGGACCACCACATTGCGACCCTTTCCCGAGATGCAAAACTGTCAGTGGAGATGCTGATTAAGACCGGTCGGGGCTATGTTCCTGCCGAGAAAAACAAGGAAGAGAACCAGGCCATTGGAGCGATGGCCATTGATTCCATCTTTTCTCCGATCAAGAAGGTCAACTACACGGTGACCAATGCCCGGGTAGGTCAAATCACGGACTACGACAAATTGACCCTGGAGGTCTGGACAGACGGGAGCATCGCTCCGGAAGAAGCGGTGGCCCATGCCGCCAAGATCTTGAAAGAACAGCTCGCGATCTTCATCACATTTGAAGAGGAAGAAGAAGCGGAAGGAACCAAAGAGCCAGAGGACAAGCAGCTGCTGAATGAAAACCTCTTTCGTAGTGTGGATGAACTGGAGCTCTCTGTCCGCTCCGCCAATTGCCTGAAACACGCGAACATTAAATATATTGGTGATCTGGTTCAGAAGACCGAGGCGGAGATCTTGGCAACGAAAAACTTCGGGAGGAAATCCCTGAACGAGATCAAAGAAATTCTGACCGACATGGGTCTCAGTCTCGGGATGAAAATAGATAATTGGCCTCCAAGGAGATTGGAGGATGAAGCGGAAGCGGAAACCGCCGGATAGGAGGATTGAATGAGGCATCGGGTCGCCGGCAGGAAACTCAGTCGCCATACCCAGCATCGGAGATGGATGTTTCGAAACATGCTTGTTTCTCTCCTGGACCACGAACGGTTGACAACGACCCTCGCCAAGGCCAAGGAGCTTCGGAGTTGGGCGGATAAGATCATCACCTTGGGAAAACGAAATGATCTCCATGCTCGAAGACAGGCCTTTGCCCTGCTTCGGAGCGAGGACATCGTGAAAAAACTGTTTGTGGAGATTGCTCCTCGTTTCAAGGACAGACAGGGGGGGTACACCCGAATCTATCGAATGGGATGGCGTCATGGAGATGCAGCTCCTCTTTCTCTGATTGAGTGGGTGACGGCGGCACCGACGGTGGAGAAGAAAAAATCCGCTGTGAAAAAAGCCAAAGAGGCTTTGAAAAAGGTGACTCCCAAAGGGAAGGACGTTGAAGAAAAGGGAGAGAAGGTAAAAAAAGAGCCGGAAGGGAAGAAGCCGAAGGAGGCAAAGGCTCCCAAAGCCGGTGCGAAGAAAGAAGAAAAGAAGAAGGATGTGAAGGTGAAAGAGACGAAAGTGAAGGAAGCAAAAGCCAAGCCCACAAAGGGTGAGAGCGTAAAGGGGAAAGAGAGCAAGAAGAAGGAAAAGTAATAACGCTCCTGATAGGACTCAAGAATAGAAAAGAGGAGTGATCGATTTCGGTCACGGGCAAGTCGGCTGGATGCTCCGCCTTCCTGCTGCAGGGGCGGGGAGGAAAGCCGACCGTGTAATCATAATCGACATTACCCGGAAGCCCCGCCCTGTGGGCGGAAAGCTTCACTCCTCTTTTTTTGATCGTTCCCGCTAACACTGAAACCGGTGGACCACCGGGGTTGGGTCTAACCTCAGGAAAACTTCGTAGACCCCCCTGCGGGACCGCAGGACGGAGACGGCGATTGGATCAAAAACTCCATCCCTTCGGGAAGAAGACCGAAGCCTCTTGATGGCTATGGCACCTATGATGAGGCTTGCATTGAAAGGACGGAAACCTTTTTGTTTGGCGGTATCTCCCGCCAAACAAAAAAATGCTTTCTCTGCGTCCTCGGCGTCTCTGCGGTGAAAATTCTATTTTGGACAAGCATGATAAGATATAGGAAAAAATGTATCCTCTGTCCCTGATCCGTGTATCATTTCAAATCTCACACGATGAATTACAAAATCACCCTCACTTAACCTCAGCCTTAACCTTAACCTTTCGATTAGGCCTAAATCACTTCATAGCCTGCTTCTTCGATCGCTTTCTTCACAAGGTCTGAAGCCACTCCCTTGGTATTATCAAACCGAACCTCTGCTTGCTGGAGATCGACATCCACATTTTGAATGCCCTCCAACTTACCCAGCGCTTTCCTAACGGACATGACACAATGCTGGCAAGTCATACCCTTCACTTTGATCGTCGTCTGCATCTTTTGCCCTCCTCTCACTGCAAGCGGCTGTGCATGATGGAGAGATCGCACTTACATTTCTTTGCCAAATACATTTTAGCATATCGTATGGCGATGACGCACATCACCCAGTTGGAAATTGCCAGTGGGACACGAAAGCGGCGAGCTGTGAGGTTCAAAGGGAGCAATGCAGGTTATTTTTTGGTAAGAAGGGGCTCGGAATAGAAGGCGGTGACCATTTCGTTGCTTTGATCCGTGTCGGTCTCAATTCCAATGGCAAAGGGAGGGACGAAATCAATACCAAAGGCGGTCTGAAAATCCTTGGGAAGATTCCGCCTTTCGTCAACCCATCGACCCACCTTCCCTTCCCCGGACTCCAGGGCAAAGACTTTGCAGTTTTTCATTCCTGGATGGTCAAACACTTGCCCTTTGGGAAGATGACTAGCCCAGAGGTACTCGATTCTGAACCCCTGCGGCTCGTTGCCTCCAAAAACTGTGAATCCTCTGTCTTTTGAGAAAACGACGATCATTTTTGCTGCCGCATCAAATCGATCCTTTCTTTTCTCAATAGCTGAGTGGACCACGTTTGAAATCTTCCATCTCCAGGAGAGGATGGGGAAGTCCTTCTCCTTTTCTTCCGCGTTCCTGTAAAGAGAGGACCGAGTTCCCAAACTTTCAGCCTTGATCATTCCCTTCCCGATCTTCGAATAACGAGTGGGTGGAACGGCGAAGTAGGAGACCATCCACCAACCCTTGACAGGAGATTCCTCTTTGGGTTCCTCCGGGGGCGGGCTGCCCAGAGGGGGTAGCTGGAGCGTGATGAAAAGAAGCGTAACGAGAACAGAAACAACTTTTAACACAACAGGATCCTTAATTGGTTCTTTGACCATTATACAACATTTTGGCCGTAACCATTCAGTCAACAGTGGAAAAATCACAGGCGGACGGGCCAGTGTGGTCTTCGGAGAAACCCTGTGGCGGCACCTTTGCCTGTCTAACTGCATAAACAAAATACCTTGGAAGCGATCTCGGACCTCCGCAAGCACGGTTACCCATTCGTCTAAAGATCCGCCATTCAGGGGTTTAGAGAAGAGCACACTGGG
>Ga0315275_10002455_pt1 | contig 16745 bp, 10 predicted proteins | sample YL17G03_0_MG_FD_205557 | JGI IMG/M metagenome (GOLD analysis project Ga0315275, IMG submission 205557) | Sediment microbial communities from Yellowstone Lake, YNP, Wyoming, USA - YL17G03_0 | ecosystem: Environmental > Aquatic > Freshwater > Lake > Sediment | place: USA: Wyoming | collected... | reverse complement strand
CTCAGGTCACACCGCGGCGATACAGTCCATTTCGACCAGTGACTGCCCCGGCACGCCGCCGAAGCACCCGATTGTCGTGCGAACCGGCGGCTTGGCGCCAAACCTGCCGCGGTACACGGCATTCATGCCTTCAAAATCCTTGATGTCGTGGAGGTAGACGTTCACTTTCAGCACCTTGTCCATCGAAGAGCCGGCCTTCTTCAATTCCGCTTCGAGCTGGTTCAGGACGGACGTGGTGTGGACCGTGATGTCCCCGGGTCCATGCTCTCCTTTTCCGGACACGAAGACCAGCCCGCCGTGAGTCACGGACCCGGAGTAGAGGGGCGGACGGCTGTCGGGCGGCTGACCGTCCGCAGGGAGTCTTCTGATCTCCGCCCCTTCTGCGGGGCGGGCGTGAGACAGACCGACGAGCGCGGCGCCGGCGGCCGCGATCGAGGCGAACAGGGATTTGAAAGCCGATCTGCGTGAGGTGTCGTTGTTCGCGTGCACTGAACGTCTCCGATCTTTGAGGTGAGAGGATTCCAAACTGCCACGAGCATAGCGGCGGCAGTCGCTTGCAGCAAGCAAAATTGAACGGCCGTCGTCTGTCAAGTCGCCGGACGACGATGTGACATCTGCTGCCCGCCGCACATCATCGGCACATCACCCCCAATGAACGCAGCGGCTTTGGTGAATCCGCCGGCAGCCGTTCGCTGGTTGGCAAGCCCGCCGCAAGATACTGTTCAATCAGCCTGGGATGTTCAACGTCCACCGGGTTCCCTTCCAGGATGTTTTTCAGGAACGTGCCAGTCGTACCGCGAACATGACTCGGCACGCTCTCTTCGAGATGCATGCAACCCGGAGCAAAGCTTCTCTTCTAGGAACACAGCGATGAGCCGCCGGCACTGCGGAGCAGGCGCCGGCGGCTCATCGCGCGTCCGTAAACGTCAGTCACCGTCAACGCCTGTATCCTGAATCGGAGGCACGAATGGACCCAGTGAAGAGTGGTACCTGGAAACCGCCGCAGCGCGTGAGCCGTCGCGATCTGTTTCGAACGGCCGGTGCGGCCGGTCTCGGCGTCGTGGTGCTGCCCAAGTGGGCTGTCGCGGCACAGAGAAAAACTTCAGCGGCGCCCCAAGCTGCCGCGGCCGCGAAGGGCGTTTACGAAGCTCTGGGGGTTCGGCCCCTCATAAATTGCCGCGGAACGTTGACGATTATCGGCGGCTCCATGGAACTGCCGGAAGTACGCGAGGCCAAGAGCATCGCGAACCAGCAGTACGTGCAGCTCGACGAGCTGATGGAGGCTGCCGGTAAGCGCCTGGCCGAGTTGACGGGAGCCGAGTGGGGCATGGTCAGCTCGGGATGCGCGGCCGCCATGTCTCATGCGACGGCAGCGTGTGTCGCCGGGGGAAATCCCGATCTGCATGTGCGCATTCCAGACCTGACCGGCTTTGCGAAGACTGAGGTCATCATCCCCGGACATTCGCGCAACGTGTATGACGCGGCGATCCGGGCCGTCGGGGTGAAGATCATCGAGGTCGAAACACCAGACGAACTGCGGCTTGCTATCGGGCCCCAGACCGCGATGATCTACATTTTTGCGAACGCGCGGAACGAGACCGGGCCCCTGTCGCTCCAGGCTGTGGCGGACATCGCGCGTCCGTACAACATTCCGATCATGGTGGACGCCGCGGCCGAGATCCTCACCATCCCGAATATTCACCTGCAGCGGGGAGCGACTCTCGTCGGATACAGCGGCGGGAAGTTCATTCGCGGACCCCAGAGCGCGGGCCTGCTGCTCGGGCGCAAGGACCTCGTGCAGGCGGCCTGGATTCATAGTCCGCCACACCACGGGTACTCCCGCGCCATGAAGGTCGGCCGTGAAGAAGTGGTCGGCATGGTCACGGCCGTCGAGAGCTGGGTGAGGCGGGACCACCAGGCCGAATGGGGACAGTGGGTCGCCAGGTGCGAACACATCGCCGAGCGCGTTTCGCGAATCCCAGGAGTCACCGCCCTGGTGCGGCGTGAACCTGGCGAGAGCCGGTCGAATCGTAGCCCGAGCGTGGCAATCCGCTGGGATGCGGCCACGCTGGGGATCACGGGGCCAGAGGTCGCGGATCTCCTCTACAACGGTGAGCCACGTATTGCGCTGGCAGACAGCGGCGGCGGCCGGCGGGGACAGGAGACGCCGGGGGACACCGGAATCTCGATGACCGCCGCGATGATGGCGCCCGGCGATGAAAAGATCGTGGCGGGCCGAGTCTACGAGGTGCTCTCGGCGAAGTACGCTCCCAAGCCGGTCGAAACGCCGGCGAAGCCGGCGGCGACTCTCTCCGGACAATGGTCGGTGGACATCCAATACACCGCCAGCAAGACGACACACACGCTCCACCTTCAACAGGACGGATCGAACCTGGTTGGCACCCACCAGGGGGACTTCGTCGCGCGTGACATTTCCGGGACCATCAACGGCAACGCCGTGTCGCTGGCGAGCGTCGTCACCGAACAACACGGCTTCGCTCTGACCTACCGTTTCACTGGAACGATTGCCGGAGACACGATGTCCGGTTCGCTGAATCTGGGAGAGTACCGATCGGCCCAATGGACTGCGCGACGGCGCGTCTACGGTCAGCGGGCGGGGTCGTCCTCGTAGCCGGCGGACGCGCACCTATGATGTGGCCCACCTGTCGACGAGGTGATGACCATGGACGGCAGAATGGGATTCGCGAAGCCAAGTCAAAGGAGGGAGTGAGATGGAGAGTTCGATTATAGAGATGCCGGAGCTGGTAAGATCTATGGTGACAAGAAGATCCAGAATCTCATGACCGTGTTTGGCGGTGATCTGGTGTTTGACCCATGGGGTCTGAATTCTGTCTTCTGGAAGGATGTGCCTCGACGATCTCGAACTGAGGGTGCTGACCTCAGTGATGATATGAACGCCGATCAACGGAAAGCACCCTCATGCCGGAAAGTACTTGAGTTTCCGTACCCTGCATGAGCAGACCACTGCCGGCAATGATGCGGCTGCACGACATACCGTGCCGCGCGTGCGACCCGAGGCCGGGCAGCCGCATTGCGGGGGAGTGTCGGCCTCACTGGCCGGCTGTCCTGCAGGCAGAACTGCCCGCACATCCTCATCCTGTGAACCCGGCGAGAATCTATGCCACACCGTTACCGTGTGCTTGCGTTGCTGTTCGTGCTCTCGATGGTCACGTACCTGGATCGCGTCTGCATCGCGGTCGCCGGTCCGGAGATCGTGCGTGACCTCCACCTCTCGGCCACGCAATGGGGCTGGGTGGTCGGGATTTTCGCGCTGTCGTACGCCATGTTCGAGATCCCGTCGGGGGCGCTCGGCGATCGGATCGGCCCTCGGAAGGTCCTCACGCGCATCGTGCTCTGGTGGTCCGCATTCACCTCGCTCACCGGGCTGGTGTCCGGCTTCTACGTCCTGCTGGCGACACGCTTCGCGTTCGGGGCAGGAGAGGCGGGTGCGTACCCGAACAGCTCCGCGAGCATCTCCCGCTGGTTCCCGCTGGCGGAGCGCGGTCGTGCGCACGGCGCGGTGTGGATGGCGAGCCGCCTCGGCGGCGCCTTGACCCCTCTGCTGGTCGTGCCGATTGTCGCGGTATTCGGCTGGAGGACCGCGTTCTACCTGTTCGGCCTGCTCGGCGTGGCGTGGGCGGTGGTGTGGTACTGGTGGTATCGCGATCACCCGGCGGAAAAGGCCGGGGTGTCCCCCGAAGAACTCGCCTTGATCGGCGCGGCCCCTCGGCAGACACACCAATCGCTTCCCTGGCGAGAGGTGCTGCGCCACGGCAGCCTGTGGAAGATCATGTTCATGTACCACACGTACTGCTGGGGCGCCTACTTCTACCTGTCCTGGATGCCGACGTACCTGCGCGTGGGTCGCGGCTTCACGGCAGACGAGATGAAGATCTACGCCATGCTGCCGTTTCTGGCCGGCGCCGCGGGCAACCTGCTGGGTGGATGGTTGAGTGACGTGCTCGTGCGCCGTTACGGGCTCCGCATCGGCCGCCGTACCGTGGCGGCGACTGGCCTTGCCGCGTCCGCCCTGTGCCTGTTCGGCACGGCGACGGTAGCGGACCGTCACGTCGCGGTGGCGCTGCTCACGCTGGGATACTTCAGCATGGACTGCATGCTGCCGGTGTCGTGGTCTGTGTGCCTTGACGTCGGCGGCCGTCATGCGGGAGCCGTCACCGGCGCCATGAACATGGCCGGTCAGTTCGGATCGTTCGTGTCGGCGATCGCCTTTGGCAGCCTGGTGGATGCCTTCGGCGGCCGTTACGACGTGCCGCTGGTGGTCTTCAGCGGAATGCTCGCCGTTTCCGCGGTGTTGTTCACCACCATCGATCCGACCAAGCCGCTTGTCCCGGTGCAAGGCGGCACAGGAGTCGAACCCGTACACGCGTAACCCGGTTGGACACGCCTGAGGAAGAACGATGTCTGAAACGAACGGATCTCTCAAAGATGTGAATGGTTTCAGTCGCCGGGAGCTGGCCCGCCGCGCGGGGCTGGTCGCGCTCGGCAGCGTGCTGCCCTGGCGGTCCCCGGCGGCGGAGGCGCTGACCCCTGGCGCCGTGTCGGGGCTCGGGGTGGACGCGAACCTCTACGAGTCGTTGGGGGTCCGCCCGTTCATCAACTGTCGCGGCACGATCACCGTCATCGGCGGATCGATCGAGCTGCCCGAGGTGCGGGCAGCCAAGGCGCTGGCCAATCAGCAATACGTGCAACTCGACGAGTTGATGGAGGCCGCGGGCCAACGCCTGGCGGCGCTCACCGGCGCGGAGTGGGGCATGGTGAGCGCCGGATGCGCGGCGGCCATGTCTCACGCCACCGCTGCGTGCGTCGCCGGGGGCAATCCCGACCTCCACCTCCGCATCCCCGACCTGAGCGGCTTTCCCAAAGACGAAGTGATCATTCCGAGTGAGTCGCGCAACAACTACGACGCGGCGATCCGCGCCGTCGGCGTGAGGATACTCGAGGTGGACACGCCCGAGCAGTTGCGGCTGGCGATAGGGCCGCGGACGGCGATGATCTACCTCGAAGCCAAGGTTAGCAACGAAAGCGGGCCCATGTCGCTCGAAGCGATTGCGGCCATTGCCAAACCGTACGAGATTCCGATCCTGGTGGATGCGGCGCCGGAAATCCTCACCGTGCCGAACATCCACCTGCAGCGTGGGGCGACGATGGTGGCGTACAGCGGCGGAAAAGTGATTCGCGGCCCGCAGAGCGCGGGCCTGCTTCTCGGTCGCAAGGACCTGGTGAAGGCCGCGTGGATACACAGTGCCCCGCACCATGGCTATGCCAGAAGCATGAAGGTGGGCCGCGAGGAGATCGTCGGAATGCTCGTCGCTGTCGAGAGCTGGGTCAAACGCGACCAGGACCGCGAATGGCAGGAGTGGGTCTCGCGTTGCGACCATATCGCCGAGCGTGTGTCGCGAGTCCCGGGGGTGACGGCATCGGTCCGCCGCGAACCGGGCGGCCGCGGAAACCGCAGCCCTCGCGTGGCGCTCCAGTGGGATTCCGGGGCGCTTGGCATCACCGGTCCGGAGGTCACGCGAGTCCTCGACACCACCGAGCCGCGCATCGTGCTCGGTGGCGGCGGACCTGGGGTGGGGCAGGACCCGCCCGGGACGACTGGAATCAGCATCACGGTGTTCATGATGTCCCCGGGGGACGAGAAGATCGTCGCCGAACGCGTGTCAGCGGTGCTCTCCGCGAAGCGGACGGCAGCACCGGCCGTGTCTCCGAAGCCGCCCGCGGGCAATCTGAGCGGCCACTGGGAGGTCGACATCGCGTTCGCGGCGAGCAGAAGCACGCACACGGTGGACCTGGCACAGGATGGCAACCGCCTTCAGGGGACGCACCAGGGTGAGTTCAGGTCGCGCGAGCTGACCGGGTCGATCGATGGAGATCAGGTGACGTTCGCCACCCGGCCCGCCGTCAGCCACGGCGACAACCTGTCATTCCGCTTTACCGGAACGCTGAGCGGCAACGCCATGGCCGGGTCGCTCGACATGGGCGAGTACTTGACCGCGAGCTGGACGGCGAAACGCCGCGTGCCGAACGACCGATCGCGGTAACGCCACGGCCGGCTCACGAGACCCACAAAGGAACTCGCCATGAGAACACCAGTGGGTCGTCCGGTTCGTATGGCTCTCCTGCGGCCCGCTGTCGGCGCGCTGTCCACCGGCAGTGGCGACTCAGTGATAGGACGAGGAAGCCTGGTAACGAGACGCGCAACGGGTCGGCGCCTCGGACCCACCGGCGTACGGTCGACGGCACGTGTGGAAAGCGCAGCGGCGAACGGAGGGAAGGTCTCGCGGGCCGCCTCGGCGCTCCCGCACATCGACGAGCGGCGGCGGACGCGAGCGAAGGGGGACACGCACCAGGTCGCGGCGCGGGCATGTGGGGAGCACGCGTAACCGGGCCGGGATGCGGGAAGGTGTGGCCTGACAGGTTGGCCTTGAAGCCGTACTGGAGAGAACCCACCGTACGGAATTTTAGGGGGGGCGATGGAAACACCGGCATCATCGAAGCCCGGACCGCGCCATCGCCCTACCCGGCATCGGGCAGATGGACGAGCATGTCAATCACAGGTCCTCGCCGACACCAGTCCTCTTTGACAAAGACTGCCGCGCGGGTGTAGTAAGGGATGGCGCTTCGCGTCCGCAGCCCCTTAAGAGTTCCTGGGCGCCCTGGCCAACGGCCGCTCATCCCGGCCTCGGGGCACACGCCGCCCGCTGCGGAGCGCGGCATTCTTCCATCGCGCGGGCGTGCCCCGCGCCGGTTTCTCTTGGGAGAGGAGTTCACATGGCGACTACCCGAATGCGGCGCCTGCTGGTGCCGTGGGCCTTCCTGCTCGTCCTGGCGCCGGCGGTGGCGTTCGCCCAGACAGGGGCGGCGTCGATCACCGGCCTGATCACGGACGAGACGGGCGCCACCCTGCCCGGCGTCACCGTCACGGCCACCAACCAGGGTACCAACGTCCCCTACACCGCCGTCTCGAACGGCGCCGGCAGCTACACCATCACGTCGGTGCCGGTCGGCACCTACGTCATCAAGGTCGAGCTGAGCGGCTTCCGGACGTCGGCCACCAAGCCGGTCGTCCTCGAGGCGAAGCAGGTCGCGCGCCTCGACTTCAAGATGGGCGTCGGCGCCATCGCCGAGACCGTCGACGTCGTCGGCTCCTCGCCGATCCTGCAGACGGAGACGGTCACGGTCGGCGAGGTGATTTCCGGGAACACCGCGACGGCGCTCCCGCTCAACGGCCGCAACTCCAGCCAGCTGGCGCTGCTGCTGCCCGGGGCGATGACGGTCAACCCGGCCGGGTTCACGAACGTCCCAGGCGCCGGCACGAGCCGGCCGTTCGTCAACGGCAACCGGGAGCAGGTGAACAGCTACACGTTGGACGGTCTCGACGTCAACGAGACGATCGACAACGGCGTCGGGTACCAGCCCAGCCCGGATGCGGTGGCCGAGGTCTCCGTCGAGACCAACAACTACCAGGCCGATACCGGCAACGTGGGCGGCGCCGTCATCAGCGCCGTGCTGAAGTCGGGGACCAACAGATTCACGGGCAACGCCTTCGAGTTCTACCGCAACAGCGACCTCGACGCGAACTCGTGGGCGAACAACCGGTCAGGCGCGCCCAAGCCGGAACGCCGGCAGGACATCTACGGCGGCACGTTCGGCGGGCCGCTCATCAAGGACCGGTTGTTTTTCTTCGGCAACTACCAGGGGTCGCGACAGGATGCGCCGGGCTCCGCGACGGCGTCGGTGGCCCCCGAGGCCTGGCGCCGCGGCGACCTGTCGAGCATCGCCACGCCGGTCATCGACCCGCTCACCGGGCTGCAGTTCCCGGGCAACATCATCCCGGCCAGCCGCATCAGTGCCGTCGCCCGCGCCCTCTTCAGCAACACGGCCAATTACCCCTTGCCTAACGCCGCGGTCGCGGGCGTGACGGGCAACTACGTCGGCAAGGCCCTGACGGAGATCCGCGCGCGCCAGGGCGACGTGCGGATGGACTGGAACGCGTCCCAGAACGACAAGTTCTTCGGGCGCGTCTCCCTGAAGACCTACAAGAGCAACGCGACTCAACAGGCGTTCCCGCTCCTCCTGGGCACGTTCGACGACCGGCCGTTCTGGAACGTCGGCTTCAACTGGAACCGCATCTTCGGGTCGGCCATCGTCAACGAGGCGCTCGTCGGCTTCAGCAGCACGACCGTGACGGGCGGGATCAACGACTGGGCTGGCATCGGGAACGCCAACGCGAGCTACGGCATCGCGGGCGGCCAGCCCATCCCTGGGTTGAGTTCCATCGGCTGGGGCAGCGGCCTCACCGCGCCCGGGAACATCGCCACCGCCAACTCCGACACGCTCGCAAATACGTTCCAGATCAACGAGAAGCTGACCTGGCTGAAGGCCCGCCACGCGATGAAGTTCGGTGGCCAGTGGCTCAGCTACAACCAGCGGCGGTTCTACGCCGGCAACAACGGCATGCTCGGCTTCATCAACTACAACGGCGCCTTCACGGGCTTCGCCTTCTCCGACTTCCTGCTCGACATGGCGTCGAGCAAGGGCAGGGGCGGCGGCGACCCGGCTGATCCGTGGACGCACCTGCAGAACCGCGTCGGCGTGTTCGCGCAGGACGACTTCAAGGTGAGGCCGAACATCACGCTGAACCTGGGCTTGCGCTGGGCGTACACCTCGCCGCTCGTGGAGAAGGACAACCGCCAAACGAACTTCGATCTCAAGACCGGTCTGCAGACCTTCGCCAAGGACGGCAGCACCGAGGACCGCGCGCTCTACAAGCCGTTTTACAACGGCTGGGAGCCGCGCCTCGGGGCGGCCTGGAAGATCACCGACCGCCTGGTGGCCCGCGGCGGCTACGGCATCTCGCAGTTCATGGAAGGCACGGGCGCGAACCTGCGCCTCCCGTTGAACCCTCCGTTCTTCTTCGAGTCGTCGGTCAACTACGACCGCACGACCGGCGCCGGGAACGCGTCCAGCGGCTTCGCCGACCTGGTGCCTGGCACCACGCCCACCGGCAACGTCCGGGCGTACGACCCGAACCTGCGGCCGCAGTTCACGCAGCAGTACAACGTCTTCGTCGAGTACCAGTTGTCGTCCTCCATGTCCGCGCAGGCGGGCTACGTCGGGAACCGTGCCACCCACCTCGTCGCTCCGGTCGAGGGCAACCAGGCCCTGCCGGGCGTCGGCGATCCGACCACGTGGGCGTCCAAGACCGTTCGCCGGCCGCTGTACGCGGCGCAACCGCTCATCACGACCATTGCCACCACGGCCTCCCGTGCCCACAGCGAGTACAACTCGCTGCAGACCAGCGTCCGCCGACGCAACGTGAACGGCCTCGAGTTCATGGCGTCGTACACCCTCAGCGACGCGAAGAGCAACAACCGCGGCTACTACGGCGGTGGCGGCGTCGTGGCATCGGAGGGCGCCTACTGGGCCAACACGTACGATCCCGACGCGGACTGGGGGCCGGCCTTCTTCGACGTGCGGCATAACCTCATCTTCTCGGCGAGCTACGAGCTGCCGTTCGGCAAGGACCGGGCGTACGGCGCCGACTGGAACGCGCTGACGGACGCCGTGCTCGGTGGCTGGCGCGTCGGCGGCATCCTCCAGGCGAGAACCGGAATCCCGGTCACTGTGGTCGACGGGCGCGCGCGTTCGCTGCAGGGTGAGCGCGGATCCGAGCGGCCGAACTGCGTCGGCGACTGGAAGCCGTCTGACCAGTCGATCACCAAGTGGCTCGACATCAATGGCTTCGCGGCGGTCCCGCTCGGCACGTTCGGGAACTGCCCGGTGGGCGTCGCCCGGGCGCCCGGCTACACCAACCTCGACTTCGTGCTGGGCAAGCGGTTCGCGATCGGTGGGAGCCGCTACTTCGAGTTCAGGGTCGAGACCTTCAATCTCCTGAACCACCCGAGCTTCGGGCCCCCGGCGCGCGACATCTCGGCGCCGAACACGTTCGGCCTCATCACCACGACGGTCAGTTCGCCGCGCGTGATCGAACTGGCGTTCAAGTTCAACTTCTGACGCACGGGCGCCCGTCCGCGGCCACGCGGGCGGGCGCCTCTCCCTTCCCCTTGCCGATCACTGCCTGGCGGCGAGCGAGCCTCCGGCGGCTCGCCGGCGTGGTGGCCGTGGCCGAGCCGCGCAGGGTCTTGCCGTCGATGGCGACGACGTGACCGGTCAGGATCTGCTGGCGCACCAACCACGTACTGAGCACGCGGTCGAAGCCATCGCCATCGAGGCGTTGCAGCGTGAGCCGAAAACACTTGACCGAGGGGGTGTCCCGCGGGGGATGCCGAGGTGCCGCAACACGTCCGGGGCGAGTTCGGCCGCACATTCCGCGATGGCCTGAAATCCGTGCGCGCCAGCGAGCACGGCAGCCACCGCCACGACGAGCAGGCCGCGCACGGGATGCCGCACGCCCCGCCGGTGGCGCGGATCGGGCACGGTGGCCAGGGCCTCGATCAAGCCCCCGGCGCCGTCTAACGGCAAGCGATTGACATCGAAGCGGTGCATGCGATCTCCTACGGGAGCGGGACGGGGGGGAGGCCACGGCGCCTGCAGGCACTGCCACCACCGGACGCCGATGCCGGCCGGGCACCCCGCGCGGGCGTGGCAACACCACCCACCCGCCGGTCGCCAGCCGACGCAACAGCGCCTGACAGGTCCACCGATTCAGCGTGCCATCGGCGCGCGCCGCCAGTCCCACGCGCGGCAGAGCGCGGTCGCCACGGCCTCACGCGGCCAATCAGGATGGGTCGCCACCACCTGCTGAATCCCGGCCAGGTGGGCCTGCGTGATGACACGCCGACCACAGCGGAACAGCGGCGTCGTGTCTGGGGCATCCGCCGGCGCCGCCGGCTCGGTCATCACCCACAGCGTAGCAAACGCGCAGCGAAGATATCAGGGGGTTTCGCATCACGTTCAGCGGCTTGGTGTTTTCACGACTTTGCCCTGGTCCGTTCGCCGCCGACGCAGGATTGAATGCCATCGTCGAGTGTGATGGGACTCACCCACAATACCATCCTGTAACATCGTCGGAAATGTCTATTGCCTCATGTGAGGTGCTGCGGAGTCCTCTCGGACCAGGTACGTGTGGCAGCCGACCGGGCAGCCGGCTTTTCACGTGCCCGAGGCATTCGGCATCCTCAGGCTGCGGTGAGCTTCGGTGTCGGCGCGGCGTTCCTCCGAACTCGCCGCGCTTCGGCCCCGCGTAAACGGGACGAATCCTCATGCCGACGCGTCTGGCACTGACCGCCCTGTTGGCGTCCGTCGCATTCGCGACCGGATCCTCGACCACCGGGCGCGTGGTAGATGGCCCAGGCGCCCTGGCGCGGCTCGAGCGGACCGATGAAGCCATGGGGTCGTGGTTCGGTCTCGTGATGTACGGCCCTGGCCGCGCCGAGCTGGAGGCGGCCGCCGACGCGGCCTTCGAGGAGGTCCATCGCCTCGACCGGTTGTTGTCCAACTACAGGCCCGCGAGTGAATGGAGCGGCGTGAACCGCGCCGCCGCCGCCCGGCCCGTTCGCGTGTCACCCGAACTGTTCGACCTGCTGTCGGCCTGCCTGGAGTACAGCCGGCAGAGCGACGGAGCGTTCGACATCACCGTCGGGCCCCTCATGAAGATGTGGGGATTCTTCAGGGGCGAGGGAGTGCTTCCATCGGGTCCGGTCGTGACCGATGCGCTCGGCCGCGTCGGGTATCGGCACGTCCTGCTGGAGGCGGAAGGCAGGACGGTCAGGTTCCTCCGCCCGGGTATTGAACTCGATCCCGGTGGCATCGGCAAGGGCTACGCCGTCGATCGCATGGTGTCGGTGCTGAGAGAGCACGGGGTCGGCATCGCCCTCGTCTCGGCAGCGGGAAGCAGCATCTACGGGCTCGGCGCCCCTCCCGGCGAGCCGAGAGGGTGGCGAGTTCCCATCAGCGATCCCAGTGCCTCGAGCAGGTCGGTCGCAGATGTGTATCTCAAGGATCTCTCCATTTCCACGTCGGGCAGCTACGAGAAGTTCTTCTGGGCCGAGGGAAGGAAATACGCGCATATCATCGATCCACGCACGGGCTATCCTGCGCGTGGCGCCTCCTCGGTGTCCGTGGTGGCCGCGCGAGCCATAGACAGCGAGGCGTGGACCAAGCCGTACTTCGTCAATGGCCGAGCCTGGACGATCGCGAACAGGCGCGGAGACCAGCGTGTGCTGTTCTGCGACGATACGCCGAGCGCCGCGTGCTCGTGGATTCAGTGAGCGACACCGCGCGATGGTTCCCGCCCTCGCGTGCTCGTCAACAACGTGAACTGCGGCGCGCCGCAGGCAAGTATCCAGAGCACCGTGTTTGGCACGATCACCACGGCCGTAGGGGATCCCCGCATCATCCAGTTCGTGGGCAGGTACTGCTTCTGATGTGTCCCTGCAGGAGGGCCTTCGCCCTCCCCCAGGCGCGCGACCGCGGGCGCGAGCGGCCACTCGTTGGCGGCAGCGGATCCTTCCGACTGGTGTAACATCTCCCTGAACCCGTAGATCTCTGACGCCGAGGAGTTCGCGAAGATGCTGGTCACGCTGATTTCCATCGCCGCGCTCTTTGTCGCGGCCGACGCTCCCGGCGTGCTGGAGAGTGCGTACGCGGCGCGGAATTTCGATCTGAGCGCGGATCGACACCGTCCTGAGTGGAAAGACATCACGGGGGTCGTGCTCGACCGCGACTACCTGGGCAAGCCCATCGCCGGGCCGCCGACGGAGGTGCGCTCCCGGTGGACGGACGACTACCTCTACCTGCTGTTCATCTGCCCGTACGAAGAACTGAATCTGAAGCCCGAGCCGCCATCCGCGACGGAAACTCCGCGGCTGTGGGGCTGGGACGTCGCGGAGGCCTTCATCGGGTCCGACTACGAGCGCATCGGCCGCTACAAGGAATTCCAGGTCTCGCCGCGGGGGGAATGGGTAGACCTGGAGATCGACCGGCAGGACCCGAAGGGCCAGGGCGGCATGAAGTGGAATTCCGGCTATACCGCCCGGGGCCGGATCGACGCAGCATCGAAGGTCTGGTACGGCGAGATGCGGATTCCGTTTCGCGCCATCGATGCGAGGACGCCCCAGACGGGCAGGGAATTGCGGATCGGCCTGTACCGGATCGCCAATGCCCAGCCGAGGGCGTACTATGCCTGGCAGCCGACCGGCCAGACGACGTTTCACGTGCCCGAGGCGTTCGGCACCTTGCGCCTCCGTTAACGTTCGTCGTCTGCACCGGAGCACTGGGAGGGGCCGGCAATGGGGCCGCGCCATCGACGTCTGCCGCGCCGTCGCGTTCTGCGCGTGACACGACATCGGAGTGGGAGGAGCTCAGATGAATCGTCGCACGTTCGTCTTCACTACGGCCTACCCGACCTGCGGATCGGCGGGCGGGTGTTCCTCAGCCACGAGGACGCGCCAAAATGATCCATCCGAGAGACACACGCCATGACAGATTGTCCGAAGAACTCCTCACTCCGGCCCCCGCGTGACCCGCGCCTCGTCGGACGGCACTGGCCCGGGCTGGTCGCCGGCGCGCTGGTTTCCGCTCTCGCAATCCCGACCGTCACCGCTCTCGCCCAGATGGCAAAGCCATCGAGCGGCGCGGAGACGCTGGTGTATTTCGGCACTTATGCAACCGACAAGAGCAAGGGCATCTACGTCTCTCGTCTCGACCTCGCCTCGGGCGCGTTGACGCCTCCGGAACTCGTGGCGGAGACTCCGAACCCGAGTTTCCTGGCTGTCCATCCGAGCGGCGACTTTCTGTACGCGGCCAACGAGGTCCGCACGTTCAACGAGCAGCCTGGGGGAGCGGTGAGCGGCTTCGCGGTCGACCGGAAGACCGGCAAGCTGACGGCGCTGAACCAGCAATCTTCCCGCGGGAGCGGTGCGGTCTATCTCGTCGTAGACAAAGCGGGCCGGAACGTCCTGGTCTCGAACTACGGGGGGGGAAGCGTGGCCGTACTGCCGATCGAACAGGATGGCAGGCTCAAGCCGGCGTCGGCTTTCGTCCAGCACACGGCACCGAACGCCACCATCGTGACGCCAGTCACGCCCAGGGCGCACTCGATCAATCTCGATCCTGCCAACCGGTTCGCGTACGTCGCGGATCTCGGCCTCGACCAGGTGCGAATCTATCGCTTCGGGAGCGAGGCGGGCTCGCTCGAGGCGAGCGAACCGCCGTTCGTCCCGGTGGACCCCGGTGCGGGACCACGTCACTTTGCCTTCCATCCAAAGGGCCGCTTCGCCTACGTGATCAACGAGAAGCACCTCACAGTGACGGCGTTCAGCCACGACGCCGAGCAGGGTGGATTGACACCGATTCAGACGATTTCGACCCTGCCGCCCGGGGAGACCGTCGAGATCGGCTACAGCGGCGCGGACGTGCAGGTGCATCCGTCGGGCAGGTTCCTCTACGGCTCCAATCGCGGGCACAACAGCATCGCCGTGTTTACCATCGACGCGACGTCGGGGCGGCTGACGTTCGTGGAGGCCAAGCCCACTCAAGGCAGCACGCCGCGGGGATTCGGGATCGATCCCACCGGCGCGTACCTCCTCGTGGCTCACCAGCGGTCCGACTCCGTCGTCGTCTTTCGCATCGACCCGGCCACCGGCCGGCTCAAGCCCACCGGACACACGATAGCGCTCGGCTCGCCGGCGTGCGTCAAGTTCGTCGAATTGGGTACGCGGCAGTGAACAGCGCTGTCGTGCGCGGGTGTTGATCACGGCACCAGCCGGACGATGGACCGGCCGGGCCTTATCCCTGGGAGAAGCACGATGAAATGTGTGGCGTTCTCATCGATCGCACTTACTGTTGCATTCGCGGCCGTCGGCTACGCCCAGACCAGCTACGATCTCCTCCTCAAGGGCGGGCACGTCATTGACGCCAAGAACGGGATCGACGCCGTCCGCGACGTTGCCATCAAGGATGGCAAGATCGCGGCTGTCGCGGCGGATATTCCAGGGTCGACGGCGACAAAGACAGTCAACGCGGCGGGCCTCTATGTCACGCCTGGACTGGTGGACATCCACGTCCACGTGTACACCGGTGAGAAGACCGCCTATGCCGGGGGTCCCAACAGCGTGCCCGTGGACGCCTTCTCGTTGCGCAGCTGCACAACCACGGTTTCGGACGCGGGAGATGCCGGCTGGCGGAACTTCGACGACTTCAAGAGCCGCATCATCGACAAGGCGAAAACGCGGGTGACAGCGTTCATCAATATCGTCGGCTACGGCATGGCAGGCGGCGGCTACGAGCAGGACCTTACCGACATGCAGGTGAGGCCGACAGCGGACACGGCGCTGAGGTACAAGGGCGTCATCGTCGGTATCAAGAGCGCCCACTACAACGGACCGGAATGGGACCCGTTTATCCGCTCGGTGGAGGCGGGCACGATCGCCGACATCCCGGTGATGGTGGACTTCGGCAGCGCCAGGGTCCGGACGATCGCGGAGCTGTTCACGAAGTACTTCCGGCCGGGAGACATCTTTACGCACGCCTACGCGGGCGGGGGGCGAGGGGAGCTCATCGACGGCAAGGTCAATCCCGCCATCTTCGCCGCTCAGAAGAAGGGGATCATTTTCGATATCGGCCACGGGGGCGGGAGCTTCGTCTTTCGCACGGCCGTTCAGGCGTTCAAGGAGGGCTTCTATGCCGATTCGCTGTCGACCGACCTGCACGTCGGCAGCATGAACGCTGGCATGAAGGACATGGTCAACGTCATGAGCAAGTTCCTGGCCTTGGGCATGCCGCTGAAGGACGTGGTCCTGCGTTCGACCTGGAACCCGGCGAAGGAGATTAAACTCGAACAACTCGGTCACCTGTCCGTCGGGGCGCCCGCGGACGTGGCGGTACTGCGGCTCGAGAACGGCAAGTTCGGATTCTTGGACCAGCGCGGCGGACGCCTGGACGGCACGCAGAGGCTTGGCTGCGAGTTGACGTTGCGCGAAGGCACCGTGGTGTACGACCTGAATGGGCTGGCCAGCGAGCCGTGGGAAACGATACCGCCGCCTGCCCCCAGGACGACGCGGTCTGGCGGGCAGGATCGCTGACGCCCGAGGGGACCTTCGCGGAGCGAGACGCACCCTTCCGACCGTATCAATCAGGTCCGGGCCGCGCAGGCGGCCGGAGGAAGGGGGCGGCGCCGCTGGCCACCTTCCGACGGCCCCTGTTATCGGGGTTCGGCCGCCAATCGCATTGGCGCTAGCGTTCGCGCGGCGGCGGCGGTGCCGGCTTGCGGCCGGTCTTCTCGAAGACGTAGTCGTCGCGCAGTTTCTGCAACTCCAGTGTCAGCGGCCCATAGATCTGGCTGGAGGTGTACTTCCCGGTTCCCAGCATCATCAGGCTCCAGTCGTCGCGCGCCTTCGACATCTCCCCGGATTCGACCACTTCCTTCACCATCTGCGGCGGAATGAACCAGAGGCCTTCGCGGTCGGCGAGAACCACGTCGCCCGGCATCACCAGCGTCTTGCCGATCCGTACCGGGATGTTGATGCCCGTCACCATGACGCGCATGCCCTGTGTCGGAAACGAGTTCTTGTAATACGCCTGCATTCCCGTTTCCGCAATGCGGTCCAGCCAGTAGACGCCGCCATCGACGATCATGCCGTTCTTGGTCGTGGTCTGGATGTAGTGAGCGAGCTTGTTGCCGACGAAGTTCCAGTCCGCCCCGAAGACGTCGGCTACGATCACGTCGCCCGGCTCCAGCC